>Ga0315907_10001049_pt1 | contig 37996 bp, 30 predicted proteins | sample LakEriMetagenome_3_FD_203525 | JGI IMG/M metagenome (GOLD analysis project Ga0315907, IMG submission 203525) | Freshwater fungal communities from buoy surface, Lake Erie, Ohio, United States - Buoy 12 MA123 | ecosystem: Environmental > Aquatic > Freshwater > Lake > Lake biofilm | place: USA...
TGGAGAAGTTGGACAGGTTCGCTCGGATGCCCATCACCGAGAACAGCAAGCCGACCCCGATCACGACCAAAGCCACTGCCGCCAGCAGCGGCGACAGCGGCATCAAAACTTGGCCCAAAGGGGGGCCTGGCTGAGGGGTCCACAATTTCATGGATGAGGATTCAAAACGAAAACAAACAACTTCGGACAGGGGTGTGGCACCCGTCGGACCAGCCATTGAATCTAGCAGCAATGAGGCCAAAGGTGGGTGCCCCCAACCCGTGCGGAGCAGCCCAATGACCCCGTTGGCGTCAAAAAGACGGAGGGCGTCGCAAAGAGGACAAAGACTTTAATTGAACTAAGGGTCAATCAGGATACAAAAACGCCCGTATCGGTTCATCATGAGCGTAAGTTTTGCTTGGGCGGTGTCGCTCGGCGGGCTTGCCGAGTGTCTGGCTGTGAAGATCAGCCTTTATTTAACTTTTTGGAGATCAAGAACATGGGTCAATTCGATACGCAAACCGAGTCGGGCATCTGGCTGGACCGTCGCACACTGCTGACGGGCGCGGCTGCGGTGGGCCTTTCTTCCACGCTGGGGGCTTTGCCCGCGATGGCACAAGCCAAGCCCAAAAAAGGCGGTACGCTTCGTCTGGGTATGGAGGGGGGATCGCCTTCTGACAGCCTCGATCCTTTGACCTACGCCGACTCCATCCCCATCGCCATGAGCCTGATGCTCTACAACTGTTTGGTGGAAATTGCGGATAACGGTGACGCCACTGGTGAATTGTTCGAAAAATGGGACGTCAAGCCCGGTGCGGCCGACTGGACTTTCCACGTGCGCAAAGGCATCACCTTCAGCAATGGCAAGGCATTGGACGCCGACGACGTCATTTACTCTATCAACATGCACCGTGGTGAGACCAAGTCGCCCGCCAAGTCTTTGTTGGCCGACATCACCGAAGTCAAAAAGGTCGACGCCCATACCGTGCAGATCCTCATGAAGTCGGGCAACCTGGATTTGCCTTACAACTTGAGCGATTACCACATCATCGTGGTCCCCAATGGTTTCAAGGACTGGAGCAAGCCCGTGGGTACCGGTGCTTTCACCTTGGAAGAGTTCCAGCCCGGCGTGCGCGCCACCTTTAAGCGCAAGCCTGGCGATTACTGGAAGCCCAACCGCGGCAACTTCGAACGCGTTGAGCTGCGTTACATCCCCGATGCAGCAGCCCGCACGCAAGCCTTGTTGACCGGTCAGGTCGATGCCATCAACCGTGCCAGCCCCAAAACGGCCGGTCTGCTCGAGCGCAACCCAGCGGTCAAGCTGTCGCGCACGCCCGGTGCCGGCAACCGTTTCTGTTTCGTGGCCCACACCGACAAGTCACCTTTCAGCAACCGCGATTTGATGATGGCGCTCAAGCACGGCATTGACCGCCAAACCATCGTCAACAACGTGTTCTCGGGTTACGCCTCGGTGGGCAACGACAACTGCGTCGGCCCCAAGATGAAGTTCTTCGATGCGAAGCAAAAAAAGAACGCTTTCGATTTGGATAAAGCCAAGTTCCACATGAAAAAGTCGGGCATCTCAGGGGCCATCGAACTGCAAGTCTCCGAAGGTGCCTTCACAGGCGCCACCGATGCTGGTCAGGTATTTCAAGAGTCTTTGGCCAAAGCCGGCATCAAGCTCGACTTGAAGCGCGTCTCGGGCGACGGTTACTGGGACAACGTTTGGCTCAAAGTGCCGTTCTGCGCGGTCTATTGGGGCAACCGCCCGACCATCGACAACCAGCTCACCAGCACCTTCGCTAATGGACTGACCAACCCTTGGAACGACAGCCATTTCATCAACGAAGAGTTCAACAAGACCTTGGTGGCCGCTCGCGTGGAGCTCAACCAAGCCAAGCGCGCCGCCCTGTATGCGCGTTGCCAAGAACTCGTCAGCCAAGAAGCAGGCATGGTCAACTTCTGCGTGCAAGACTACTTGGATGCCCGCAGCACCAAGTTGATGGGCTTGACCATCTCTGCACGTTACGACTTGGCTGATCAGCGCATCGCTGAAAAGGGTTGGTTCGCCTGATCCTGGACTCAGGACCCTTTGACATGAGGTGAACAAGGCGGGGTAAGCTCAGGCTTTACCCCGCCTTGGTTTTTCTTGGGCTCCTTGAGGGTGTGTCGCTTTGGCGACCCCCGCACCTCCTGTGCTTCGACGATTTCTCAGACATCATGGCAAAACTTATTTTTAACCGGCTGCTGCTGGCCGTCTTCACCCTGTTCGCGGTGTCGGTGTTGATTTTTGTGTGCACCGAAATTCTGCCAGGGGACGTTGCTTCTGCGGTGCTTGGCCAAGGCGCCACACCCGAAGCGTTGGTGATTTTCCGCAAAGAATTGGGGCTCGATGTGCCCGCACCCATCCGTTTTTGGAATTGGTTCACATCGGCCATTCAAGGCGATTTGGGCACCGCGTTGACCAATAAACGGATCATCGTGGACGAACTGCTGCCCCGTTTGGGCAACACCTTGTTTTTGGCGGGCTTTGCTGCCCTGATAGCCATCCCGCTGGCGGTGGGCATGGGCATCATTTCGGCCATCAACGAAGGCCGGCTCAGCGACAAGCTCTCCAACGTGGTGACGCTCGTGGCGATCTCTTTGCCCGAGTTTTTCATTGCTTACTTGCTGATCATTTTCTTCGCCGTCAACGTGTCTTGGTTTCCCTCCCTTTCGACGGTGTTTTCTGACATGCCTTTGGGGGAGCGCATTTACCAGACCACTTTGCCAGCGATCACCCTGACTTTGCTGGTGGCGGCACACATCCTGCGCATGACCCGAAGCTCCGTGCTGTCGGTGATGTCCACCCCTTACATCGAAATGGCTTTCTTGAAGGGGGCCAAGCGCCGCCGGGTCATCACCCGCCACGCGCTGCCCAACGCAGCCGCCCCCATCATCACGGTCATTGGCTTGAACTTGGCCTATTTGGTGGTGGGTGTGGTCGTGATCGAGGCCGTATTCACCTACCCCGGTTTGGGGCAGTACATGGTGGATGCGGTGTCCAAGCGCGACGTACCCGTGATCCAAGCCTGTGGCTTGGTGTTTGCATTGGTGTTCGTGGGCTTGAACACATTGGCCGACGTGCTGGTGATCCTGGTCAACCCCCGCTTGCGACACAAGCGCTGACCGACCACACAACAAGTAGTTTAAAACCCCTCGGCCCATGAAACTTTTCAGTCAGAAACTCACCTTATCCGCCACCTTCGGCTTGGTGGTCACCGCGATGTTCTTGCTCGTGGTGTTGTTTGCCCCTTGGATTGCCCCTTTCAGTGAAGCCGAAACGGTGGGCGGTACTTGGGACCCCGCATCCCTCACGCACTGGTTGGGTACCGACCAAATCGGGCGTGATATGTTCACCCGCATCTTGTTCGGCACGCGCATGACCATCGCTGTGGCGCTGGCCATCACGCTGCTGTCGTTCTTTATTGGCATCGTGATTGGCTTCACCAGCGCCGTGCTCGGTGGTTGGGTTGACACCTTCTTCAGTCGTTTGGTCGATGTGATGTTGTCCATCCCCAGCCTGATTTTTGCTTTGATCATCTTGGGTGTGTTTGGGTCCAGCATTCCCGTGCTGATTTTGACCATCGCGGTGCTGGATTCCACCCGCGTGTTCCGACTCTCCCGAGCGCTGGGCATGAATTTGGCGGTGATGGAGTACGTGGAAGCGGCCAAGCTGCGTGGCGAAGGCCTGTGGTGGGTCATCACCCGAGAAATCTTGCCCAACGCATGGGCGCCTTTGGTGGCCGAGTTTGGCCTGCGCTTTTGCTTCAACTTCTTGTTCATCGCCGGTCTGTCTTTCTTGGGCTTGGGCATTCAGCCGCCGTTCGCCGATTTGGGCGGCATGGTGAAAGAAAACGCCGCCGCGATCAACTTCGGCATGATGGCCCCCATTTACCCCGCCGCCACCATCGCCTTGTTGACCGTGGCCGTCAACTTGGTGGTGGACTGGATGTTGTCGGTCGATGCCCGCCCCTCTGGCGCGCAAGCCGAACTGTGAACGACGGAGCGCACACATGAGCGACAACAAAGTCATCCTGCACATCAAAGGCCTGCGACTCGAGAGCATCGCGGGCAACGTCATCGTCGACAACGTTGACCTGACACTCAAGCAAGGCGAGGTGCTCGGTCTGATCGGCGAGAGCGGTGCTGGTAAGTCCACCATCGGCTTGTCGGGCATGGCCTACGCGCGAGCGGGTGTTCACATCGCTGGCGGCGAAGTCAATTTGGGTGGCACCAACATCCGAGAGCTCGATGCGGACGGTCGTCGCGGCATGCGCGGTAAGCGCATCGCCTACATCGCTCAGTCGGCGGCGGCGGCCTTCAACCCAGCCCACACCTTGATGGACCAAGTTTGTGAAGCACCTTTGATCCACAAGATCATGAGCCGCACCGAAGCCGAAGCTTGGGCGCGCGAACTCTTCGTGGCCTTGGATTTGCCAGACCCGCAGCATTTTGGGGATCGCTACCCCCACCAAGTCTCGGGTGGTCAGTTGCAGCGTGCCATGGCGGCCATGGCGATGTCGTGTCGCCCCGACGTGCTGGTACTCGACGAGCCCACCACCGCGCTGGACGTGACCACCCAAATCGAAGTGCTGATCTTGCTCAAATCGCTGATCCGCAAGTACAACACCGCGGCCCTCTACATCACCCACGACTTGGCGGTGGTGGCCCAAGTGGCCGACCGCATCAAGGTGCTGCGCCACGGCAAAGAAGTCGAGGAAGGGCTGACCGAGCAGATCTTGCACCACGCCCGAGAGGACTACACCGCGCGGCTGGTGGCGGTTCGTGGTGCCGCGGCGAGTGAGCGCGCGGTGGTCGGTACGGTGCAGCCCGAAACCGTGCTGTCCATGAAGGACTGCCACGCCTACTACGGCGCGTTTCACGTCGTCAAAGGGGTTTCGCTGGACGTGAAAAAAGGCGAGACCGTGGCGGTGGTGGGCGAGTCCGGTTCGGGTAAATCGACCTTGGCCAGGATCATCACCGGCTTGTTGCCCTCCAAAAGCCAAGAAATGGTGTTTCAAGGTGAGCCGTTGCCTCATTTGCTCAGCCAGCGCAGCAAGGAGCTCAAGCGCCGCATCCAGCTGGTCTACCAAATCCCCGATGTGGCGATCAACCCGCGCCAGCGTTTGTTGGAGATCGTGGGTCGACCGGTGCAGTTCTATTTTGGTTTGGGCCGACAAGAAACCTTGGAGCGTGCCAAAGAACTGATGCGTTTGGTGGAGTTGCCCGAAGACTTTTTGGAGCGCCGACCAGGTCAGCTGTCGGGTGGCCAGAAACAACGCGTGTGCATCGCCCGCGCCTTGGCGGCTCAGCCCGAGTTGATCATCTTGGACGAGCCGACCTCAGCCCTGGACCCCTTGGTGGCCGAGGAAATTTTGGCCTTGTTGCGCAAGCTTCAAGCCGAGTTGGGCCTGTCCTACATCTTGATCACGCACGACTTGGACGTGGTTCGCCGCATCGCGCACCGCACCGCCGTCATGTACCAGGGCGATTTCGTGGCCTTCGACACCACGCAGCAAATCTTTGAAGCGCGTGAACACCCCTACACCCGCAAGCTCATCAGTGCAGTGCCGGAGATGCGCACCGATTGGTTGGAAGAAGTGCTGGCGGCGCGCAAAGCTGAGGCAGCCTGAGCCCCCGAGCCGACTGGGGCTGAGCCCTTGCGTCCTCAGTTCAGGGGCGGCTCATCCCGGTCGGCGCGCCATTGGGGCGATCCCGGGGCGATGTCCACGTAATCGCTTTTGTCTTTGACGTAGATGTGCCCAAGGGTGCTCAGCCCCGTGAGGCCATCCAGCGTCCCCGTGCCGATCGAGATGAAGCCGTGGCCATCGAGTTGCCAAAACAGGCTGGAGCCGCAATGGCGGCAAAATCCCCGGCGAGCGCGTTCGGACGATCGAAACCACGTCAAGCCATCGTCTTGCACCCAGTGAAGGTCTTCGAGCCGGCATTGGGTGGCCGACCAGTAATGTCCACTGGTTTTGCGGCACTGGCTGCAGTGACAAGCCAGGCTGTCGCGCAGGGGGCCGTGGATCTCGAACCGCACCGAGCCGCACAGGCAAGCGCCTTGTGCGGTCGGTGCGGCGTCCCCCAAGGGCATGGCCCGTGTCAGACGTTGGAGTCGGCGAACGAGGACTTGCGGCGGTTCACGTAATCCAAGATGGATTCGTCGATGGCGGGGTCCAGCGCGGGTTCGACGTATTCGGCCAACTGGCGCTTCCACAGGGTGTTGGCGCGTTGGGCCAGGTCTTTGCTGCCTTCGGCTTCCCACTGCTCAAAGCTGTTGTTGTCGGTGATGGGCGAGCGGTAGAACGCGCTTTCGAAGTTGGCCTGTGTGTGGGCGCAGCCCAAGAAGTGTTTGCCCGGACCGACTTCGCGGATCGCGCTCATGGCCTGACCGTTTTCGCTGATGTCCACGCCCGCGAGCAGGGTGTGCATCATGCCGGCTTGGTCCACGTCCATGATGAACTTTTCGTAACCCATGGACAGGCCGCCTTCGAGCCAACCGGCGGTGTGCAACACGAAGTTGACGCCCGCCAAGCAGGTGGGCAAGAGCGTGTTGGCCGATTCGCTGGCCGCTTGCGCATCGGCGATTTTCGAGCCGCACAGGCCGCCACCGGAGCGGAAGGGCACGCCCAAGCGGCGCGCCAAAGCGGCCATGGCGTACAGCACCAAGGCGGGTTCTGGGGTGCCGAAGGTCGGCGCACCCGATTGCATGGAAATGGACGAAGCGAAGCTGCCCAGCACCACGGGCGCGCCGGGGCTGACCAATTGCACAAAGGCCATGCCGGCCAAGGCTTCGGCCAGGGTTTGGGCGCAGGTGCCGGCCACCGTGACGGGCGACATGGCGCCGGCCAAGATGAAGGGCGTGATGATGGTGGCTTGGTTGGCGCGGGCGTAGACCTTGGCGGCACCGAGCATGGTTTCGTCAAAGGTCATGGGCGAATTGGCGTTGATCAGGTTGATCACCACCGTTTTGTTCTTGCCCGTGGCCGGATCGATGAAGTCGTCGCCAAACAAACGGCTGGCCATTTCGACCGTGTCGTGCGCCCGCTCGGGGTGCGTGACCGAGCCCATGAAGGGCTTGTCGCTGTACTTCATGTGCGCGTACACCATGTCGAAGTGGCGCTTGTTGACCGGCAGGTCCACCGGCTCACAAATCGTGCCACCCGAGTGGTGCAAGGAATGCGCGGTGTAAGCCAGTTTGACGAAGTTTTGAAAGTCTTCAATCGTGGCGTAGCGGCGGCCCTTGTCCAAGTCGCGTACGAAGGGTGAACCGTAGGCGGGGGCGAACACGGTGTTGGGGCCACCGATGACCACGTTGCGCTCGGGGTTGCGTGCGTGCTGCGTGAAGATGCGTGGCGCACTGGCCTGCACGATCTGGCGGCACATGCCACGGGGGAAACGCACGCGCTCGCCTTGGATGTCTGCGCCGGCGTTTTTCAGGATTTGCAGGGCCTCAGGGTCATCGCGGAAATCGATGCCGATTTCTTCCAAGATGCTGTCGGCGTTGTGTTCGATGATGGCCAGGCCTTCTTCGCTCATCACCTCAAAGCAGGGGATTTGGCGGGTGATGTAAGGCACCGTTTGGCTGCTGCGCGAGGCGCGAGCGGCGCGTTTGGCTTCACGGCCGCCCCCGGCACGGCGGCCGCGTGCGACGGACGCGTCGGTGGAGGGGGTGTCTAAACTGGCTTCGGTGGTCATGGGGCGTGCTCCGGTCATCGCTGGTGGGCAAACTAACATTGAATTTGAAAATGCAGTATCGGCAATGCGGTGGGCGGCGGTTGGTCCGCATGCGACACCGCTTTGCACAGTCACGCCATTATTGAAGGCAAGCCAAAGACCCCAAGCCAAGGGGGTTCACCCGGAGGGTGTTCGCGTTGTCGTGAATGAAACGGCTGCGGTCGTCTGGTGCACACCCGCCTCGCTGGCGCGGGCCTAGCATCGGGCGGCCAACAACCACCGAAACAACCATGACAGCCAAAATCATCGACGGCCACGCCGTGGCCCGCCACGTCCGACACGAGTGCAGAGAAGCCACCGAGGCGCTCAAACGCCGCGGCGTTCACCCCGGCTTGGCGGTGGTCATCGTGGGCGACAACCCCGCCTCACAGGTGTATGTGGCCAACAAAATCAAGGCCTGCGAAGAGGTGGGCCTGAAGTCCAGCGTGCATGCCTTTGCCGCCGACACGAGCGACGGCGAGATCGAGGCGTGCATCCAGCGCCTCAACGCCGACCCCGCCGTGCACGGCATTCTGGTGCAACTGCCACTGCCCCCGCATTTCGATGTGCGCCGGGTGCTGGGCGCCATCTCCAGCGACAAAGACGTGGACGGCTTTCACCTCTACAACGTCGGCGGTTTGGTCGTGGGCGACAACACCATCTTCCCGCCCTGCACCCCGTTTGGCGTGCAAAAAATGCTCGAGTACGAAAACATCCCGGTCGAAGGCCAAAACGTGGTGGTCGTGGGCGCGAGCAACATCGTGGGCAAACCCATGGCCTTGATGCTCATGCAAAAAGACGCCACGGTGTGTATCTGCCACGCCAAAACGCGCGACCTGGCGCAGTTCACCATCTTGGCCGACATCTTGGTGGTCGCCGCAGGCAAGCCCAACCTGATCTTGCCGCAGATGGTGCGCCGCGGCGCGGTGGTGATCGACGTGGGCATCAACCGCTTGCCCAATGGGCGTTTGGTGGGCGATGTGGATTTTGAGGGCGTGCGACAAAAAGCCTCTTACATCACCCCTGTGCCCGGTGGGGTTGGCCCAATGACGGTCACAATGTTGGTCCACAACACAGTCCAATCGGCTTCGCGCTTTGCCAACAGCGCGGCCGTCCCTTGAACGATCAGCAGGCTTGATTTCATGACATACGGTTTGGGTATCGACACCGGCGGCACATTCACCGACGCGGTGCTGTTGGATGAAAACCAGCAAGTCGTCGCCACCGCCAAGAGCCTGACGACGCATTTCGATTTGGCGCAAGGCATCGCGGGGGCTTTAGCCCAGTTGCCACAGGCGCAGTTGCAGGCGGTGAACTTGGTGTGCCTGTCCACCACCCTCACGACCAACTCGGTGGTCGAGGGCAAAGGCGCGCCGGTGTGCGTGCTGTTGGCGGGCTACGACGAGCGGCAAATCAAGGCCAGCGGCTTGATCGAGCTCTTGGGCCACGACGCCATCGTCTCGCTGGCCGGCGGACACGACGCCGCCGGACAAGCCCTGTGCCCGTTGGACGAAGCCGCGGCCAAAGCGGCCATCCGAGCCCAAGTGGGCCGGGTCAGCGCCTTCGCCATTTCCGGCACCTTCGCGGTGCGCAACCGCGCCCACGAAATGCAGCTGCGCGCTTGGGTGCGCGAGCTGTGCGACAAGCCCATCACCTGCGGCCATGAGCTGGCCAGCAGCTTGGGCGCGCCGCGGCGCGCGCTCACCACCGCGCTGAACGCCCGCATGATCCCCTTCGTGCAACGCATGATCGAATCGGTTCGCGCCACGCTCAGCGAGCGCGGCATCCAAGCGCCGCTGATGGTGGTCAAGGGCGATGGCAGTTTGGTCAACGTGCAAAGCGCGCTGCAGCGCCCCGTGGCCACCGTGCTGTCGGGGCCCGCGGCCAGCGTGCTCGGTGCTTGCGCGCTGGCCGGCACCCAAAACGCCATCATGGCCGACATGGGCGGCACCACCACCGACATCGCGGTGGTGCGCAACGGCATGCCGGCCTTGAGCGAGGACGGTGCCCTGATCGGTCAATGGCGACCCATGGTGGAAGCGGTGAAGATTTACGCCATCGGCTTGGGTGGCGACAGCGAGGTCCGCTTCCAAGGCGGCTCGGGCATGACGATCGGTCCGCGCCGTGTGCTGCCCATCAGTTTGCTGGTGCACCAACACCCTGCGCTCTTGGCGGTGCTCGAGCGCCAACAAAACGAAACCCCCCACGCCGCCCAAATGCGCTTTGCGGTGCGCTTGCAAAGCGACCCGACCCAGCTCGCACGCTTGGCCGACGACGAGCGCATGGCGTGGGACCAATTGGCCCAAGGCCCCTTGGACGTGGAGCGGGCCAACATCAACAACCGACCGCTGGCGCGGGCCGTGGCCCGACTCGAGCGCAAAGGCATGGCGCTCTACAGCGGCTTCACGCCCAGCGACGCGGCCCACGTCATGAACCTGTGTGGCCACTGGAGCCGCGAAGGCGCGGTTTTGGCCGCGCGCATCTGGGCGCGCCAGATGCGGCACTTGTACGGTTTGGGCAAATGGGTCTCGGGCGACGAAGTGGGCCCCAGCCAGCAGGTGATCGACCAAGTGATCGATGGCATTGCGCAAAAACTCATCGAGGCGGGCCTGAACGACGCGGGGCAGATGAACGAAGCCAACGCGGGCAAGATGTCCAGCTTGCTCACCCAAATGGCTTTGCACCGGCGCACCAGCCCCGAGTCAGCCGCCGCGCCGGTGTTTCAAATCCAGTTCGCACCCGGTTTGCCGCTCATCGCCGTGGGCGCACCCTCGCACAGCTACTACCCCACGGTGGCGCGTGAAATGGGGCTGAACCTGATCAGCCCGCCACACGCCAATGTGGCCAACGCCGTGGGCGCGGTGTTGGGCCAGGTGGTGCAGCGCGTGCACCTGCTGGTGACACAACCCTCGCGCGGCATTTTCCGACTCTTCGGCGTGGATGGCCCGCAAGACTACACGGCGCTGCCCGAGGCCTTTGAGGCCGCGCGACAGGCCTGTGCCGAGATGGCGCGTGCACAAGCGCTGGCCGCCGGTGGCGACGAACGCGAGATCAAGCTCGATTGGATCCACGACGAGAACAGCGTCTCCAACGACATCGATGGCGATGTGTTTTTCGAGGCCCGCGTCGGCGCGGTGGCCACCGCCCGGCCCCGGCGCAGCACCGACTGAGTTCGCCCCATGTCGGCCACCGAGCTGATTCTCGACCTGAGCCAGCACGGACTGGTCTTGCGCGGGGTGCTGACCGCCACGGCCGCCGACACCTGGCCCGCCTTGTCCGACCATGGGCCGTCTTGCTTGTGGTTGGTGGGCACGGTGGGCCCGGCCATGTGGGCGCCGTTTTCGGCCTCGCCCGAGCACCTCGATGGCCAGCCCGATGCGCTGGACCGTTGGAGCGCGCGCATCGCCAAGCATTGGGCGCAGCGCTTGCACGGCCGTGCCTTGTTCCCCTTTGGGGGCCCACCCCATTGGCCGTTTCAGCGTTGGGCCGACCGCGCCGAAGCCTTGACGCCCAGCCCGCTGGGCTTGCGTTTGCACCCCGAGCACGGCCTGTGGCACGCCTACCGCTTTGCTTTGGTGCTGCCCCAGAGCATTCCCGCGCCCACGCCTGCCCCGGCCGCGAACGCCGCTGAAGGCGCCTGTGCCACTTGCCCGTCCAAGTGCGTCAAAGCCTGTCCCGTCGGCGCCCACGACCACGGCTTTGATCTGCAGCGCTGTGTCGGCCACTTGCGCACCCCAGCTGGGCGCACCTGTTTGGATTTGGGCTGTCAGGCGCGCGCGGCATGCCCTGAGGGACCTGATTCGGTCTATGGTGCCGAGCAGGCGGCCTTTCACATGCGAGCCTTTGCGGCCCATCACGCGGGCGTCAGCGACTGAAGGGCCGTCGGGGGCCTCAGGCTGCCGCATTTCCACAAACCGCGGTCGCAAATGGATGCCTGAGCGCCGGGGCACTGAATACACTTTGTGGCATCGTGGGTGCTTTGGCTAGGCATGGGCTTGGCTGAGGCATTCCACCAAAAAACCTCATTTCACAGGAGCGAGCCCAAATGGCCAAATTTCCCGAACGTGCCCGAGTCGTCATCATTGGACAGGGGGGCATCGTGGGTGCCTCGGTGGCACACCACCTGATCGAACGGGGTTGGGACAACATCGTGGGCATCGACAAGTCGGGCATCCCCACCGACGTCGGGTCGACCGCGCACGCGTCCGATTTCTGCTTCAACACGATGCACGATCAGCTGACGATTTTCACCACCAAGTACAGCATCGACTTCTACGAAAAAATGGGCCGCTACGACCGCATCGGCGGCTTGGAAGTGGCGCGCGTGGGCGACGATGAGCGCATGCAAGAGCTCAAGCGCCGCGTGGCCTCGGGCAAGGCCTTTGGCAACCGGGTGGAGATGATCACCCCGGCCGAGGCCAAAGCGCGCTTCCCGCTGTTGGAAGAAAGCATGATCCAAGGCGCTTTGTGGGACCCGGATGCGGGCTTGGTCAAGCCACGCTCACAAATGGTGGCTGGCGAGTTGGTCGATGCCGCGGTGGCCTCGGGCAAGCTGCTGTCGTTTGCGAACACGGCCTGCACCGGCTTGCGCATCGAGAACGGCCGCATCCAAGGTGTGGAGACCACCAAGGGCTACATCGCCGCCGACCACGTCGTGGTGTGTGCCGGCTTGTGGGGCCGTTTGATCGCGGCCATGGCCGGCGAAGACCTGCCCATCATGCCGGTGGACCACCCGCTGACCTTCTTCAAGCCGTATTTGGAATTTGCCGGAACGGGCAAAGACATCGGTTACCCGCTGCTGCGCGACCAGGGCAACTCGGCTTACCTGCGCGACACCGGGGACCCGAAAACGCCCGAAGGCGGTCAAATCGAATGGGGTTACTACGAAGAGAAAAACCCGCGCATGTGCCACCCGCGCGACCTGCTCGAAAAAGACCAGGCCCGCTTGTCGCCGTCGCAGCGCGACCTGGAGCTAGAGCAAATCATGGAGCCCTTGGAGCGCGCCATCGAGCTCACGCCCATCTTGGCCGAGCTGGGCTACGACGACAAATACTCCTTCAACGGTTTGCTGCAAGTCACCACCGACGGCAACCCCTCCGTGGGTGAGTCCGCCAAGGTGCGTGGCCTTTGGTACACCGAAGCCATTTGGGTCAAAGACGCCCCCGGTTTTGGCAAGCTCGTGGCCGATTGGATGACCGATGGTTACACGCACATCGACCACGCCCGCATCGACGTGGCCCGCACCTACCCCTACCAGCAAGACGAGCAGTACATCCACGACCGCTGCTACGAAGGCGCGTTCAAAATCTACAACCCCCCGGTGCACAACCGCGAGCCCTTTGCCTCGCAGCGCGGCATCTTCAAGAGCCCGTTCCACGAACGCGAAAAAGCCTTGGGCGCGTATTTCATGGAGCTCTCAGGTTGGGAGCGTGCGCACGGTTACGCCAGCAACGAGCACCTCTTGGCCGTGTACGGCGACCGCGTGCCGGTGCGCGAACACGAGTGGGACAACCGCCACTTCTGGCGCGTGTCCAACGCCGAGCACCTGAAGATGAGCGAAGACGTGGGCATGATCAACGTCTCGCACTTCGCCGAGTTCGATGTGGTGGGCCCCGATGCGGCCGAGTTGATGGAGTACATCTGCGTGGCCAAGGTCGGTGGAGACACCCCCGTGGGCAAAGGCATTTACACCCACTTCTTGGACAGCAAAGGCGGTGTGCGCGCCGACCTCACGGTGCTGCGTTTGGCCGAAGACCACTACCGCGTGATCGATGGCGCCGACGCCGGTCACCGCGACTTGGTGTGGGTCAGCCGCATGGCGCAGGACCGCGGTGCCAACGTGACCGTCACCGACACCACCACGAAGTACGGCTGCTTGGGTGTGTGGGGCCCGAACGCCCGTGCCACCATCCAAAAAATCGCCGACGAACCCGAGGCCTGGTCGAACGAAAACTTCCCCTTCGCTGCCTTGCGCAACCTCAAGATCAAGGGTGTGCCGGTGCTGGCGTTCCGCATCTCGTACGTGGGCGAACAAGGCTGGGAGCTGCACTTCGAATACAAGGACGGCCTGGCCTTGTGGGACGCCTTGCACGCCGAGGGCGTGACCCCGGTGGGCGTGGAGACCTACGCCAACAGCCGACGCATGGAGAAGAGCTTGCGTTTGCAAAACGCCGACCTCTTGACCGAGTACAACCTGTTTGAGTGTGACTTGGCGCGCCCCAAGGTCAAGGCCGCCGACTTCCACGGCAAGGCCGCGCACCTGGCGTTTCGCGAGCGCGAACACCAACCTGCGACCCTGTGCACCTTGGTGATGACCGAGAACAAGGACCGAAACGGTGTGGCGCGTTACCCCGTGGGGTCTTGCCCCGTGATGGACCCGGCCACCGGCGCCACCTTGGTCGACGAATTGGGTCGCCGCTCGTTCACCACCAGCATGGCCTTTGGCCCGTCCATTGGCAAAAACATCGGCTTGGCTTACCTGCCCCGCGCGTATTGCGAGGTCGGCCGCATGCTGCAGATCCAGTACTTCGACGATGTCTACCCCGTGCGGGTCGAAGCCGTGGGTTATGGCCCGCTGTACGACCCAGAAAACCTCAAACCCAAATCCTGATCGTTCACAACAAGGCCCCCATGAACCTCAAGATGATTCAAGAACCCGCGCGCGCCATCGCGGTGATCCACCAATGTGATGTGCTGGTCTTGGGCTCAGGGCCTGGGGGCTTGGCGGCGGCGCTGGCCGCGGCGCGCGCCGGGGTGTCGGTCACCTTGGTCGAGCGCTTCGGCTGCTTCGGCGGCAACATCACCACCGTCGGTGTGGAAGGCTTGGCCTGGTACCGCCACGAAAAAACCGTCGAGGCCATGGGCATCGGCTGGGAGTTCGAAGAGCGCGCCAAGGCCATGGGCGCGGCCAGCCCAGAGTCGCAATCGCTGTCCTACGAGATCGATTCCGAGGGCTTCAAACTCGTGGCCGACCGTTTGGTGCAAGAGGCGGGCATCCACCCCATGCTGCACCGACTGGTGGTGGCCCCCATCATGGAAGGTGACCTGCTCAAAGGCGTCATCGTCGAGAGCAAGGCCGGGCGCGAAGCCATCTTGGCGCAGCGCATCATCGACGCCACGGGCGACGCCGACATCGCGCACCGCGCAGGCGCCATCACGCACACCACCCCGGTCGAACAGATGCAAGCCGCTTCGGTGATGTTCCACCTCGCGGGTGTGGACAAGGCCCGTTTCATGGCCGGTGTGCGCGAAGACCCCCAGACCTACGCCGACTGGGCCACCGGCGAATGGAAGATCGAGACCTCAGGCAAAGAGGACAAGATGTTCTCGCCCTTCTTGAAGAAACCCTTTGCCCAAGCGCTGCAGGCCGGCATCATCCCCGCGCACCTGACGACCATCGCGGGCACCTGGGGCGCCATGCTCGACAGTGGCGAGTTGACCTACATGAACCTGGTGCACCTGGCCGGCTGCGACGGCACCGACCCCGACAGCATGACGCAGCAGGAGATCGAAGGCCGCGCACAAGCCATGCTGGCCATCGAAGCGCTCAAGCGCTTCACACCGGGTTGCGAAAATGCCCGCTTGCGCAATTTCGGCATGACCATTGGTATTCGCGACACGCGCAAGATCGACGCCGTCTACAACCTGACCGAACACGATGTGCGCGAGCAAGCGCGCTTTGAGGACAGCATCGGCATTTACCCCGAGTTCATCGATGGCTACGGCATCCTGATCTTGCCCACCACCGGGCGCTACATGCACATCCCCTACCGCAGCATGTTGCCCAAAAGGGTGCGCCGTTTGTTGGTCACGGGGCGCGCCATCGGCGGCGATCGCATCAGCCACGCCGCCACGCGCAACATGGCCTGTTGTGCCGTGGCCGGTCAAGGCGCGGGCATCGCCGCGGCGCTGTCGGTGAAAAGTGGGGTGGAACTCGACGCGGTCTCGATCCCCTCGGTGCAGCAGGAGTTGGCGCGCCAAGGTGTGCGTTACCAGTGAGCGCACAGCGCTTCAGCGCAACACCGGATACCCCAGCGCCACGGCCTCGTTTTCCATGGCCGTGATCACGCGGTAGTCGGCCAGCGTGGACGGCTTGAAGCCCGTCAAACGCAGCAACGCGCAAGCAGCGGGCTCGCGCTGCGGCAGCGCCAACACCGCGGCCAACAACTGGGCTTGTTGTGTGGCGGTCAATGTGCGGTTGCAGATCCAGGGCAGGCTGGGGGCTTGGCTGGTACGGGTCAAGACCCTAAGGCCATGAGCCGTTTCGGGTCGGTGTGTGCCCACGTTATGCCAAGTCACCATGTCCACCGCACACACATCGGCTTGCTGGTTTTGCACCCAGATCAGGCTATTGACGTGTGAGCCGGTGAGCAACACTTCAGAAAAAAACCGCCCATCGATTTGCCGCGACGCGGCCACGGGTGCCAGCTGGTGGCGCAGGGTGTTCATGCCGCTGTGCGAATCTGGGCTGTTGATGGCCAAGCGCAAGCCCTGCAAATCCAGCAAGCTCGCCACCGGGCCCTCGGCGCGCACGACCACCACGCTGCAATAGCCGTGGTCTTCACAGCCTTCGATGTCGAATTGGGGCCGGGCCAGCACCGACACCCGGTCGGTCAACTGCGTCACCAACGGGTAGCCACAGGTCTGGCTGAGCAAGGTGGACGGCGAGGCCCAAAAATCCACCAGGTCTTCGCCCGGCTCGACGATGGACATGGGGTCACTCCAACCGAGCTCGCGCAAGCCCAACACCACGCCGCGCAAGAGCGTGTGCGCCGCCTCGGCCAGGGCGGGGCTGTTGTTGTACATGGGCAGCGCCAGCCGCCAGTGCGGGACCTCCGCGCGCAGGCTCAAGACCGTCGCTCCACCCGGGCCAGCAAATCCGGGGCGTTGGGGTGCACCGCGCCGTCGGTCGGGGTGAGGGCAAATTGACGTGCTTGTTGTAGGTAGCCGTATTGGATAAACCCATCGTTGCGCGCTTGGTAGGTCGCACGCTGTGCGTGGTAGACGCGGGGGATCAGGTACCAAGGCAGCTTGGGCAGGTCGTGGTGCACCAGGTGGTAGTTGTTGTTGAGGAAGAGCAGGCGCATGAACCAACCGCCTTCGTGGATCACGATGCGGTGCTGAGGCTCGACCGCTGCGCGGTGTTCGTAGTGGGATCGCACCATCGCCAGCGACAAAGCCGGGTAGGCCACCAAGAGCGCATATTGCCAAGCACTGAAGGCGCTGTAACGGTCCACGAACCACAACAAGGCCGCGACGAACAACCAATGCGGCAGCCAGTCGCGCAGGGCGGGGACTTGTCCCTTGCCGACTTGAACCAAGGCCTCTCCCCAGCTTTGCGCGATGGCGTGCCCCGGCCCGAGGGCGAAGCGGCCAAATGAGGTTTTGCGCGCCACCCAGAAAAATCGCATGAGCGGACCCGCGCGCGACCAGTCGTCTGGGGAAACGTAGTTGCTCTCTGGGTCGACACCGGGCAAGGTCAGGAGTTCGTCGCGGTGGTGCAAGAGGTGCGAGGTGCGGTAGACCCCCACGGGGTACCACAGGCTCAGCGGTGGCATGCCCAGCGCGTGGTTTAGCCCCGTCCAGCGGGTGGGGTGACCGTGGATGAGTTCGTGTTGCAAAGACAAATGCCAGGCGCCGATCAAGGCCAGCAAGGGTGTCGACACCCACAAGCCCCAGGTGGGTGAGAGCAGCACCACGGTCAACCAAGCGCTGTAGATGACCCCGATGAGCAACCACGTGGGCCACTCCGTGCGGGCCATCGGTTCTTCAAGCCAAGCTTGAACTTGGCGTTGGTGTTCGTCGTTGAGGTATTGGGCGCTCATGTCAGGCTGGGAGGATGGTCAGTTCTGCGCCCCACTCCAAGGCCGCGTCGAACACGCTCTCGACTTGGTCGTGCGCGTAGGTGGTGTGCACGTACAGGTCAAAGGCATTGCTGGCCGTGCGGTGCAAGACGGCGGGCAGGTGGTGGGCCCCGGTGAGTCTAACTTCATTCACGCCAAAGGTGGCTTCGCGGAAGTCCAAGGCGAAGAGTTTTTGCAGCGTGGGCACAGCGCCCGCGCCTTGCACCGTCATGCGGCAGCGCGCGTGGCTCAGGTCCAAGGCGTGGCCGATGTCGGGCTTCAGCGCCGACGTGGCTTGCGAGCACAGCGCCGAGCCGCGTGGGCCGACCAGCCACAGCTCTTCGGGGCCGGTGCGGGCGATCCAGTCCTCGCCGAGCCGGGCCGTTTGCCCAGTCAACGCGGGCACGGGCATGAACGGGCTCAAACGCGCCGCGAGCGCGGGCCAGCCACCGATCCAGGTGCTCACTTGGGTCAAACGCGGCAAGGTGCTGGCGCGCAACTGCACCTGAACCAAGCCCTCGCGGTTGGGTCGGCGCTGCGCCAGCTTGGCGCCCCATGGCGCGACCCGGGCGGGGCTGAGCGGGGAGAGGGGTGCGGTGCTCATGCGGGGGCTCCGGTGGCGGGAACGGGGTCGGCTGGGCTGGGGTCGAGGTAGCGGCTGCCCGTGGGGTCGATGAAGTGGGGCGAGACGACCTTCAGGCGGTACTGCCGACCGAGCACGGGCGCGGCCGCGATCACGGTGCTGCCGATGCGCGCCGCACCTTCTTGCAAGAGGCCCAAACCGATCGACTTGCCCAACTCGGCACTGAAACAGGTCGAGGTGATGTGGCCCCGGCCCACGCCTTGGATCGCGTCGTCTTCAAAAAACAAGATGCTGCCGTTGGTGGGCGGCTGGTCGGCGTCGATGGCCTCAAGTCCGACCAAGGTGGGGCGGTTGGCCCGTGTCAGGTTGGGGCTTTGGCTCAGCGCCTGGCCCCAGAAGGGTTTGAGCGTACTGGCCATCTTGCCCATGCCCACATCGCCCAGGGTGGTGCGACCGTCGAGTTCGGAGCCGACCACGTGGCCTTTTTCGATGCGCAAACTCGCCAAGGCCTCCAGCCCGTAAGCGCGCAACTGCCAAGGTGCGCCAGCGGCCATCAGGTGCGTCCACACCGGCAGGCCGTGGTGGGTGGGGGTGTAGACCTCAAACGCCAACTCGCCCGAGAAGGACAGTCGGATGATGCGCAGGCGCACGCCGTTCACCTCGGTCTCGACCAAGCCCATGTGCGGCAAGGCCGCTGGGCTCAGGTCCACGCCGGGGAAGGCGCGCTCGAGCACGCGCCGGCTGTCGCGACCGGCGATGCTCATGGCCGCCCATTGGTCGCTGCTCGAGGTCACCGTGACGCGCAGGTCGGGCCAGACGACTTGCAGCAAAAACTCCAAGTGCATCATCACCCGCGCGGCCTGACCGGTGGTGGTGGTCATGAAAAAGTGGTGCTCGGACAAGCGGCTGGTGGTGCCGTCGTCCAAGACCATGCCGTCCTCACGCAGCATCAAGCCGTAACGGGCCTTGCCCACCGGTAGCTTGGCAAAACCGTTGGTGTAGACGCGGTTGAGGAACTCGGCCGCGTCGGGCCCTTGCACATCGATCTTGCCCAAGGTGGACACATCGGCCATGCCGGTGCCTTGGCGCACGATGGCCATTTCGGCGCGGTAGGCCGTGCCGATGGTCTCGCCGTTGACGCGGTACCACAGCGCGCGTCGCCACAGACCCGCTTCGGTCCACACCGCTTGCTGGCTGCGGTGCCACGCTTCCATGGCGGTGCGGCGCACCGCACGGTAATGGTGACGCACACCGCGCCCCGCCAAGGCCCCCACCGTGACCGGCGTGAACGGGGGACGGAAGGTGGTGGTGCCGACCTGCTCGATGGGCAGTTGCCGTGCCGCGGCCATGGCGCTGAGCGCGCCCATGTTGGAGGTTTTGCCTTGGTCGGTCGCCATGCCCATGGTGGTGTAGCGCTTGAGGTGCTCCACCGACACATAGCCCTCGCGGTGTGCGAGCTCGACGTCGTCAGCGTGCACATCGTGTTGAAAGTCGATGAAGGCCTTGCCGGGGCATTGCGTGTGGCGCAAGATCGGCAGCGGCGTGAACACCATCGCGTCGCCCAAGGGGGCTTCGGGCGTGGGCGGACACACACCGCCTTTGAGCTCCACACCCAGGTGGGCGAGGGCGGCCGCGGTGGCCGCTTCGGCGCTCTTCAGGCTCTGGGCCATGCCCCATTCGCCGTCCATGGCGCCCGCACACCAGTGCCCCGCGGGCATGGCGGCGGGCAAAAAGGCGTGCAGCTGTTGTTGGTAGACCGGTTTGTTGCCCAGGTGCGAGCTCAGGTGCACGGTGGGGGTATAGCCCCCCGACATGGCCACCAAGTCGACGCTGAGCTGCGCTTGAATCGCGCCGGCGCGTTGCTGCTGGGCGTCCCAGGCGGCGATGGTGGCGCTGTGCACGCCTTTGGCCCCACGCGCCTGCACCAAGGTGCACGCTGGGCACACCGACACGCCCGCGGCTTGGGCGGCTTGCAACAGGGCCGCATCGATGTCGCTGCGGCTGTCGACCAAGGTCACCTGCGCGCCGCTGTGAGCCAAGGCGATGGCGTGGGCGTAGGCCGCGTCGTTGTTCACCGCGAACAGGGCGCGCTGGCCGCACTGCACCGCGTGGCGCTGCAGGTAGTGACCCACGGCGCTGGCCAACATGACGCCGGGCAGGTCGTTGCCCGCGAACACCAAGGGGCGCTCGATGGCGCCACAGGCCATGAGCACGGCACCAAAACGCACCGTGCGCAGGCGCTGTTTGGGCTCGCCGAAGGCCGGGTCGTGGCGACCGGGGGCGGCGAGTTCGACCACGCCCATGGTGTGGCCGTCGTACAAACCAAACGCGGTGCTGCGGTGGAGCATCTGCACGCGAGGCGAGGCGCGCAGTTGGGTCAGGGCGGCCATGCGCCACTGGTCCCAAGCGCTGCCGGGGGCTTGCAACAGGAGCGAGCCGCCGAAGTCGCTGTCTTGCTCAATCAGCATCACGTCAAGTTCCGTTGCGGCCGCCGACAACGCGGCGCGCAAACCCGCGGGGCCACTGCCCACGATCAGCAGGTCCACGTGGTCGTGTTGGGCGTCGTAGCGCTGTTCGTCGGGCGCTTCGTCGGTGCGGCCGATGCCGGCGGCGCGGCGGATGTGCTCTTCAAAAAACATCCAAGCCCGCGTGCCTTTGAACGGCCCCATGAAGGTCTTGTAATAAAAGCCCGCGCTGAACAAGGGCGAGAACCAACCGTTGATGGCGCGCCAGTCCCAATGCACGGAGGGCCAAGCGTTTTGGGTGAAGACCTGCAAGCCGGCGTGGGCTGAGACCAGGGTGGCGGGCAGGTTGGGTTCGTGCTGCGCACCCACGCCCACGCCCATGAGTGCGTTGCACTCTTCGACCCCAGCGCCCACCACGCCACGCGGGCGGTGGTATTTGAAGGAGCGTGCGACCACGCGGTGGCCCGCGGCGAGCAAGGCCGAGGCCACGGTGTCGCCTGCAAAGGCGCTCACCGTTTGCCCGTTGTAGAAAAAGTCGGCGCTTTGGCTGCGCTCGATGCGCCCACCCATGGGCAAGCGGCGAGGTCCTGGGCGGCTCATGCTCGATCCTCCTTCGCGGCGCTGCGCTCGTGCGCGGGCACCACCGACAACACCTCGTGCGTCAGGTTGTTGCGGCTCACCACCAACCAGCGGCGGCAACCCAGGGTGTGTTGGAAAAACTCTTGGGTCTCACCGCGCGGGTTGGGCCGGGCGTAGACCGACTGCACCCATTGCGCGTGCGGCGCGTCGAGCGCGGGAAAGTGGCGGGTGGCTTCACCCCACAGGGTGAATTCTTCGTGGTCGCGTAAGCCGCACCAAGGGCAGTGGATTCTGAGCATGGCGTTACTGGAGGTGGTAGTAGGGGCCGTAACCGGCTTCGTCGATGTAGCGACCTTGGGCAAAGCGGTCGAGTCGGTAACCCGCGGCCAAGGGGTGGTCTTGGTCGGTGGCCAAGAGGTGCGCAAACGTCCAGCCTGAAGCGGGCGTGGCTTTGAAGCCGCCGTAGCACCAACCCGCGTTGAGGTAGAGCCCGGGCACCGACGTTTGGCAAATGAAGGGGCTGCTGTCGGGCGTCATGTCGTTGAGTCCACCCCAATGGCGCAGCAGGCGCAAGCGTGAGGTGAAGGGGATGGCGCTGACCAGGTCTTGCTGCACCTCCACCACATTACCCAAATTGCCGCGTTGGGCCCAAGAGCTGTGCTTGTCCAAGTGACCGCCGTAGACCAAGCCGCCCTTGTCGGACTGCGAAACGTAGAAATACGCCGCTGACCAGACCACCACGTGGTTGACCACGGGCTTGATGGCCTCGGTTACGTAGGCCTGCAACATATAGGTTTCGATGGGCACTTGCAGGTGTGCTTTTTGGGTGAGCAAGGTGGTGGCGCCCGCGGCGGCCAGGCCCACCTTGCCCGCGCCGATATCACCGCGGTTGGTCTTCACGCCCACGATGCGGTCGCCGCTCCACAGGTAGTCCTGCACCTCGCAGTTTTGGATGATGTCCACCCCGAGTTGGTCGGCCGCGCGGGCATAGCCCCAGACCACGGCGTCGTGGCGCGCGGTACCCGCCCCGTTTTGCAGCATCGCACCATAAATGGGAAAGCGCGCCTCGTCGCTGTAGTCGAGGTAAGGCGCCAAGCGTTGGGTTTGTTCGCGGCTCAGGACCTCGCACTCCACACCGTGCAAGCGCATGGTGTTGGCGCGGCGCACCTGCGCGTCCATGGCCGATGGGGAGCACACCACGAACAGGTAGCCCCGCGGCGAGAACATGACGTTGTAGTTCAGCTCGTGCGACATGCCGCGCCACAGGTCCATCGAATGCTCATAGAACGGGGCGTTCTCCGGCATCATGTAATTGGAGCGCACGATGGTGGTGTTGCGCCCCGCGTTGCCCTGGCCGATGTAGCCTTTTTCGAGCACCGCGATGTTTTTGATGCCGTGGTTTTTGGCCAGGTAATAGGCCGTGGCCAGCCCATGACCACCACCGCCGACGATGACCACGTCGTAGTGTTTCTTGGGCTGTGGGTCGCGCCAAGCACGCCCCCAGTTTTTTTGGCCACCCATGGCGTGCTTGAGCAAGGACCATGCGGAATAAGTTTCACTCATGGGCGTCTTTCACATGCGCATGCGCAGGGCGTCGGGGTCGAACGGCGGGCTCATTTGCAAACGCGCGGGGCGGCGCTCGCCGAGGATTTCCACCTCCAGTTGCAAATTGGGGCGCACCAAACCGGTGGGGATGTAGCCCTGTGCCAGCGATTGGCCCACGAAGTGACCAAAGCCTCCCGAGGTGACCCAACCGACCACTTTGCCATCGATCCAGATCGGCTCGTCGCCCATCACGTCGGCGTCCAGGGCGTCGACTTCCAAGAACACCCGAGTGCGTTGCGGGCCTTCGGTTTTTTCTTTCAAGGCGGCGGCTTTGCCGATGAAGTCGGGTTTGTCGAGTTTGACGAAGCGATCCAGCCCCGCTTCAAACGCACCGTAAATCGGGCGGAACTCGCGGTACCAGGTGCCGAAATGTTTTTCCAGTCGCAGGCACAAGAGCGCGCGCATGCCGAAGTGGCGGATGCCGTGGTCCTTACCCGCGGCCATGATGGCTTGGTACAGGCGGTACTGGTACTCGGGCGCGACCCAGATTTCATAGCCCAGGTCGCCGGTGTAGCTGATGCGGTTGACCAGCGCGGGCACGTTGCCGATGGTCATGTGTCGGCAGTCCATGAACTTGAAGGCGGCGTTGCTCACGTCTTCGTCGCTCAGGCCGGCGAGCACCTCGCGCGACTTCGGGCCGGCGATGGACAGGCCGATGAGCCGCATGCCCAAGGCGCCGATCGTCACGGAGCCATCGGCGGGCAGGTGTTGTTCGAACCAGCGCATGTGGTAGACCTGCGCTTGGCTGCTGCCCCACATCATGAATTCGCCATCGGCGAGTTTGGCGATGGTGAAGTCGCCGATCAACTTGCCTTGGGGGTTGAGCATGGGGGTGAGGATCAAACGGCCGGGCTTGGGCATGGTGTTGGTCATCATGCGCAAGAGCCAGGCCTCAGCGCCCGCACCTTGGATGCGGTACTTGGCGAAGTTGGCGATCTCGGTCACGCCCACGGCTTCGCGCACCGCACGGCACTCGTCGCCGATGGGGCCGAAATCGTTGCTGCGGTGAAAGGACACGATGTCTTCGGCTTTTTCGCCTGCTGGGGCATACCACAGCGGGGTTTCCATGCCCCAGCTGTCGCCCATGACGGCGCCTTGTGCGCGCATCACGTCGTACAGCGGCGTGGTTTGTTGCGGGCGGGCCGCAGGCAATTCTTCGTTGGGGAAGCGGATGCGAAAGCGCCGTGAATAGTTCTCGCGCACCTTGGCGTTGGTGTAGTCGCGGGTGGCCCAGTCGCCGTAGCGCGCCACGTCCATGCCCCAAATGTCAAAGCCGGGGTCTCCATCGACCATCCAGTTGGAGAGCGCCAAACCGACGCCGCCGCCTTGGCTGAAACCGGCCATCACACCGCAGGCGCACCAGAAGTTGCGCAGGCCTTTGACTGGGCCCACCAAGGGGTTGCCGTCGGGTGCGAAGGTGAAGGGGCCGTTGATCACGCGCTTGATGCCGGCGTTTTCTAGGGTGGGGAAGTGTTTGAAGGCAATTTCCAGCGAAGGCGCAATGCGGTCCAGGTCAGGCTGCAGCAGCTCTTGGCCAAAACTCCACGGCGTGGTGCGGGTCGACCACGGCACACCGGCTTGCTCGTAAACACCGAGCACCATGCCCTTGCCTTCTTGGCGCAAGTAGCTCTCGGCGCCGAAGTCGATCACGTGGCCGATCTCTTTGCCGGTGGCCTTGTTGAACGCCTCGACTTCGGGGATGTCGTCGGTCACCAAGTACATGTGTTCCATGGCCAAGACCGGCAACTCAATGCCCACCATGCGGCCGACTTCGCGCGCCCACAGGCCGCCGCAGTTGACCACGTGTTCGGCGTGGATCTCGCCCTTGTTGGTGCGCACCGTCCAGCTGCCGTCGGGCCGCTGCGACAGGCCTTCGACCATGGTCTGTGTTTCGATTTGGGCGCCCGCGAGCTTGGCCGCTTTGGCGTAAGCGTAGGTGGTGCCGGATGGGTCGAGGTGTCCCTCGTTGGGGTCGAGCAGCGCGCCGATGAAGTAGCGGTCTTCAATGAAGGGGAAGTAGTTTTTGGCCTCGGCCACCGAGATGATCTCGGTCTCCATGCCCAGGTAGCGGCCGCGGGCCACGGTCATCTTCAGGAATTCCATGCGCTCAGGCGTATCGGCCAGCATGATGCCGGGCGATTTGTGCATGCCGCACGACTGGCCCGAAATTTCTTCCAGCTCTTTGTACAGATTCACGGTGTAGCTCTGCAGCATGGCCACGTTGGGGTCACCGTTGAGGGTGTGAAAGCCACCGGCGGCGTGCCAGGTGGAACCACTGGTGAGTTGGTCGCGTTCGAGCAAGACCACATCGGTCCAGCCTTTTTTGGTCAGGTGGTACAGCACCGAGCAGCCCACCACGCCGCCGCCAATCACCACCACTTGCGCGCTTGTCTTCATGTCCAAAGTCTCCGTTGTATTTAAAAATCGGTTGCCACGCCGCCTTCGGCTTTGCGGCGTGTCACAAAAGCGTCCAGCTCTTCTTCGATCGCTGGGTCCATCGCGGGCCGCTCATAAGCGGCGAGTTCGCGCTGCCAAACGGCGTTGGCCTTTTGGTAAGCCGTGGGGCTGCCCGCTTCTTGCCAAGTTTCAAAATTGCGCCAGTCCGAGAGGATAGGCGAATAAAACGCGGTCTCAAACCGCTCCAAGGTGTGGGCCGTGCCAAAGTAGTGGCCGCCGGGGCCGACTTCGCGGATCGCGTCCATGGCCAGACCGGCGGGGCTCACGTCCAGCGGGGTCAAGAACTCGGCCACCATTTGGAGCAAGTCGCAGTCCAAGATGAACTTCTCGAACGAGCAGGTCAGGCCACCCTCCATCCAACCGGCCGAGTGCATGATGAAGTTGCCGCCACCTTGCATCAAGGCCCACAGCGAAAACACCGACTCGTACGCCGCTTGCGCGTCCACGGTGTTGGCTGCGTTGACGTTGGAGGTCCGGTAAGGGATGCCGTACTTGCGGCACAGCTGACCGCCGGCCAAGACCGCTTTCATGTACTCGGGCGTGCCAAACGCGGGTGCGCCGGACTTCATGTCCACGTTGCTGGTGAAGCCGCCGTACACCACGGGCGCGCCGGGGCGCACCAGCTGGGTGAAGGCAATGCCGGCGAGCGCTTCGGCGTTTTGCTGCGCCAAGGCGCCGGCGATGGTCACCGGGGCCATCGCGCCGGCCAGCGTGAAGGGCGTGAGCATCACGATTTGGTTGCGCGAGGACATCTCGATGATGCCTTGGAGCATGGGCGTGTCCAAGCGCAGGGGCGAGGAGCTGTTGATGATGGTGAACAGCGAGGGCTCACGCTCCATCTGCTCGGCGCTGATGCCGCGTGCGATGCGCGTGATCTCCAGACCGTCGAGGTTGCGCGCTTGTCCCAATGAGTAGGCGTGGAAGGCTTTGTCGGTCAGTTTGGCGATGTCGGACAGGCAGTCCAGGTGGCGCACCGACGAGTGCAGGTCCACCGGCTCCACGGGGTAGCCGCCGGAGCAATGCACGATATCGTAGCGCTGCGCGAGCTTGACCATGTTGCGAAAGTCGACCTGGTTGCCCGCGCGGCGACCGCCTTGCATGTCCGAGCAATTGGGTGGGCTGGCCACTTGCGCGAAAGCCAAGTTCTTGCCGCCGATGGCCACGTTGCGCTCGGGGTTACGGGCGTGCAGCGTGAACTCCGAGGGGCAGGTTTTGATGGCCTGCAAGATCAGTTCGCGAGGGATGCGCACGCGCTCCGAGCCGGGTTTCACCTCGGCGCCGGCTTGGCGCAGGATCTCGCGCGCACCATCGTGCATGAAATCCATGCCCATCTCTTCGAGGATTTGCAGCGAGGTTTGGTGGATGGCCTCCAACTCGTCTTCGCTGACCACCGCGCTGGGCGTGAAGCGGTGTTGCAGTTGGCGGTAGCGCGAGGTGGAGGGCGCTGGCCTGGCCGCCCGTTCGGCGCGACCGGGTCGGCGCCGCGCGGCGGGGGTGGGGCTGATTTCATCAGACATGGGGGGGTTCCTTGTGTGGCCAAAGACCCGTGGAACACGGGCCGGATGCCGTGGGATTATGGGCACCACCCACGCCGGTCGGGTGGGTGCTGGCCGTCGAAATTTTGTCGGGCTAAGGTATGAGTTAATCTCATGCCTAAACAGAGGCTCCTATGATCAGACTTCCATCGCTCAATGGTTTGAGGTTTTTCTTGGCCGCAGGTCGCGCGGGCAGTTTCAGCGCCGCGGCCCAGCACCTGCACGTGACACAAGGCGCCGTGAGCCGTCAGATCAAGGACTTGGAAGACGACTTGGGCGAAGTTTTGTTTTTGCGTGAAGCGCGTGGCTTGCGATTGACCACGGCGGGCTTGCTGCTCATGCGCCACGTTGAAGACGCGTTTGAGTCCTTGGAGGCTGGGGTTGAGCAAGTGCACCAGATGCGATCGCAAGGGCGCATCGAGTTGAGTGTCAATGTACCGCAAACCTTTGGCTCTCGCTGGTTGGCGCCGCGCTTGGGCTTGTTCACCAAGGCCCACCCCTTGATCACCCTCAACGTCAGCACCGACCCGGTGATGAGCAAACCCGAGGCCGCCCGTTTCGATTGTTTGGTGATGTTTTTGGACCGGCCTTGGTCCATCGGACACTCGCATTTGCTCCGGCTGGAGGAGCACGTCGCCGTGGCCAGTCCGAGCTGGTTTGAAGGGGGCAAAGCGCCCGATCTGGCCACCACGCCACGCCTGATGCTCAAAAATGGTGCCGTTGACCTGCCGGTGTGGAGCGATTGGCTGCAGGCCCAAGGTTTGGGCCAACCCAAGTCCTATGAGCACACCGCCAAGGTCCGTTTTTCCAGCCTCGATCAAGCCATCAACGCCGCGGTCGCGGGAGCCGGCATTGGCATTGTGGACAAGGCCATGGTGGTCAATGAGCTCAGGCAAAAGCGCTTGCGTTTGTTGCCGCAGCGCAAAACCCAAGGCCCTTACGGCTATTGGTGGGTGCAGTTGGCGCCGCGCCGCAGCCCAGCGGCCGAGCAGTTTCACAGTTGGCTGATGAGCCAATCATAAAAATGGCGCCTCGTGGCCCAAAAACCCTGATCTCTTTGGGGTAGAATCCGTCCGGCTGATGCAAGTACGGCATTTTTTGTCGCATTTGAAACGGTTTCCAAGGCAACACTGGCGCAAAACCCATGACAAGCAAACCCGTCCCGCTGAAAAACAACCTCGTTCAGCCGCTGGTGCCCGACCTGAAGGTTCGCATTGCCTTTTTGATTGTTCCGGACTACACGCTCTTGGCCTTGAGTTGTGCCATCGAAGCCTTGCGCATGGCCAACAGGTCCTGTGGTCAGACCGTGTACGAATGGGTGGTGGTGAGCCAAAACGGCGAGCCGGTTCGCGCCAGTTGCGGGCATTACTTGGAGCCCGTGCAGCGGGTCAGTGGCATGCCCAAGCCCGACATGCTGTTCGTGTGCGGCGGCATCAACGTGTCCAAACAGTTCAACCCCGAACTGCAAGCCACGCTGCGCCACTGGGCCCAGCGCTGCAGCGTCGTGGGCTCTTTGTGCACCGGCAGCTACCTCTTGGCCAAAGCCGGCTTGCTCGACGGCTACCGGGCGGTCATTCACTGGGAAAACATGGCCTCTTTGAAGGAGCTGTTCCCCAATGTGAAGTTCTTGGACCAGGTGTATGTCTTGGACCGCGACCGCTACACCTGCGCCGGTGGCGTGGCACCCTTGGACATGATGTCGCAGATTTTTCGCAAACACCTGCGGCAAAACGTGTGCACCGTCATCTCAGAGCAGTTCATTTTGGACCGGGTGCGCAACGAAAGCGACCGCCAGCGCGTGCCTTTGCAAGCGCGCGTCGGTAAGTACCATGAAAACCTCATCGAGGCGGCCGCCATCATGGAGGCCAACATCGAAGAGCCGTATTCTATGGACGAAATTTCCAAATTCGTTGGTGTGTCGCGGCGCCAGTTGGAGCGATTGTTCCAGCGCTACTTGGGCCAGGTGCCCACCAAATACTACCTAGACTTGCGGCTGCAGCGCGCCCGCGAGTTGCTCAACCAAACCTCGCTGTCGATCACCGAAATCGCCGTCATTTGCGGCTTTCAATCACCGCCGCATTTCTCCAAGTGCTACCGAAGCACCTTCGGCCTATCGCCGAGCTCGGACCGCCGTCAAAACCTGAGCACCTCGGGCGCAGACTGATCGGCGGCCCTAGGCCGCACACGCTCAGCGGAAGATCACCGTGCGGCTGCCGTTGAGGAACACGCGGTGTTCAATGTGGAAGCGAACGGCCGCCGACAAGGCGCGGCACTCGGAGTCGCGGCCCGCAGCTGCCAGTTGTGTGGGATCGAAGCTGTGGTCCACGCGCTCCACGATCTGCTCGATGATCGGCCCTTCGTCGAGGTCGGCGGTCACGTAATGTGCGGTGGCTCCGGTGAGCTTGACCCCACGATCGTAGGCTTGGTGGTAGGGGCGTGCACCTTTGAAACCAGGTAAGAACGAGTGGTGGATGTTGATGGCCCGGCCCCGCAGTTGGCGGCACAGGTCGTCCGACAAAATTTGCATGTAGCGCGCCAGCACGACCAAGTCCGATTGCGTCTCTTCCACGATTTGCAACAAGCGGGCTTCTTGCTCGGCTTTGTTTTGTGGTGTGACGGGCAACAAGATGAAGGGGATGTTGTGTGACTCCACCAAGCTTTGCATGTCTGGGTGGTTGGAGACCACCGCGGGGATGGTCATGTGCAGCTCGCCGCGGCGCTGGCGGTAGAGCAGGTCGACCAAACAGTGGTCGAACTTGGAGACCATGATCAGCACCCGGCTGGGCTTTTCATTTTCGTAAATCGCCCACTCCATTTGTTCGCGCCGGGCCACGTCCATGAACTGCTCGCGCCAGCCGTTGATGTCGGGGCTCTTGTCGTTGTCGCCAAAGAAGACGGTGCGAACGAAGAACCTGCCGCTGATCACATCGTCGTATTGCTGCATGTCAACGATGAAGCCGTGGCGGGTGGCCAGGAACGTAGAAATGGCTGCAACGGTGCCCAAACGGCTGTCGCAGGAGGCGCTGAGGGTGAAGAGCTTTTTGCCTTCGAGGCGGGGATCCATGGGGTTTTCTCCGGGAGTGATCAAGGAATGGAGGCAGTTTAATGATGCACCTTGATTCGGATTGTCTGTTGGCGACACATCCCGCCACCGAGACGACGGCGCACCCCGATCTTCCTGCACGCAGGGCACAGGCCTGATGCAACACCTGTCGTCCGGCGACAAAGGCTGGTCGCACACGCATCCATCTTGGTTCAATGGGCCGCTTACGATTGCGATCAACCCCACCCCTGCGCTTGGCGCTACCCAGAGGAATGAACATGGCAGAAGACTTCGACGACGACTTGGACCTCAACACGCTCAACGATGAAGAGTTGACCGAACAGGTGCACGACGACCTCTACAACGGTTTGCGTGAAGAGGTGGTCGAGGCCACCAACATCTTGCTCGGCCGCGGCTGGTCCGCCGACCGCGTGCTCAACGACGCTTTGGTCGAAGGCATGCGCATCGTGGGCGTCGATTTCCGCGACGGCATTTTGTTTGTGCCTGAGGTCTTGCTGGCGGCCAACGCCATGAAAGGCGGTATGGAAGTGCTGCGCCCCTTGTTGGCCGAAACCGGCATCGAGCCGATCGGCAAGATGGTGATCGGCACCGTCAAGGGCGACATCCACGACATTGGCAAAAACCTGGTCGGCATGATGATGGAAGGCGCGGGCTTTGAGGTCATCGACATCGGCATCAACAACCCTGTGGAGAAGTACCTGGAAGCCATCGAAGAGCACCAGCCCGACATCTTGGGCATGTCCGCCCTGCTGACCACCACCATGCCTTACATGAAGGTGGTCATCGACACCCTGAAGGAAAAAGGCTTGCGCGACGACTACATCGTGCTCGTGGGTGGCGCGCCCTTGAACGAAGAATTCGGCAAGGCCGTGGGTGCCGATGCTTACTGCCGCGACGCGGGCGTGGCGGTGGAAACCGCCAAGACGCTGCTCGCCGCTCGCCGCTTAGCGGCCTGAGCGTCCGTGGCAATGGGTGACGGCCGATCGTGAAACACCACGCCAACACCCTGGTCATCGCTTGTGGCGCACTGGCCCACGAGATCACCGCCTTACAACGGCTCAACCCTTGGCCGCATTTGACGGTGCAGTGTTTGCCGGCGGACTGGCACAACACGCCCGAGAAAATCACGCCGGGCGTGGCCCGCCACATCGAGCGGGCCCGCGCGGCGGGCTTTGAACACATTTACGTGGCGTTCGCCGATTGCGGCACGGGCGGTCAGTTGGATGCCCTGCTCAAGCGCGAGGGCGTGGAGCGTTTGCCGGGGGCCCATTGTTATGGCTTCTTCGCGGGCGACGCGCTCTTCGATGAGCTCAACGAAACCGCCTTGGGCAGTTTCTACCTGACCGACTTCTTGCTGCGCCACTTTGACCGGCTGGTGATCCAAGGCCTGGGGCTCGATCGCCACCCCGAACTCTTGCCCGTGTATTTTGGCAACTACACCCATTTGGTGTACCTTGCCCAGCGAGAGAGCCCCGACGGCATCGCTTTGGCCGAGGCCGCGGCCCGCCGTTTGGGCCTGCAGTTCACCCACCGTTTCACGGGCTACGGCGGACTTGAAACCGGATTGCGACGCGCCGCGTCGCTCCACCAACCTTTGGGCGTCTTGTCATGGCAAAACTGATCGTGATTTCTTGGCGCGACATCCCGTCGCAAGTCGTGGTCAAGGCGGGCCGAGATGCCCACAAGATTCAGCTCTCGCACCGCTTTCAAGAGGCCATTGACCGCGCCGCGATGCGGGCGGGCAAAGCCAGCTCCGACGCCTACCTGGCCGACTGGACGCGCTCGGCGCCCGAGTCCATCACCGGCGATCTTGAAGCGGCCGCTCAAACCGTGGCCGATGGCTTGGAAGCGCGCTACAGCGACGAAGACCTGCTGGTCTTGATCCGCGCCCATGGCTTGGAGCCCGGCTCGGTGCCACCGTCTGAGCGGGCCGCCCAGCCCGGTGCGGACGCAGCCTGAACAACCCCCTTCTAGGATGAACACACCATGTACCAAGTCCGCCTGTGGTCGGTGAAAAACGCCCGTTCCCTTGAGTGGTTTTACAACCGGTTTGAACGTGCGCTGGTCTCTCTGCACCCGTGGTTTGAGCGCGTGGGCTATGAGCGTTTGGAAGCGCCCATGGCTTGGTTGGAGCGCATGACCAAAGGCTTTTTGTTCGACTGCCAAATGTGCGGCCAATGCGTGCTGAGCTCCACCGGCATGTCCTGTTCCATGAACTGCCCCAAGACGATCCGCAACGGCCCTTGCGGCGGCGTCCGGGCCAATGGCCACTGCGAGGTCAAGCCCGAGATGCGCTGCGTGTGGGTCGAGGGTTTTGCCGGCAGCGAACGCATGCGCAACGGTCAGGCCATCCGCGTGATCCAAATCGCCGTCGACCGGCGCCTAGAAGGGCGTTCATCTTGGCTCAAAGTGGCCAGGGAAAAAGGCCAAGCCGCCCAAAACAAGCAGGGGTCAACGCATGCGATTTGATGACGAACCCGTACCCGGTTATCCGCTGCCCATCCTACCGGGGCACGTTTCTCCTGGCCGCTTGGAGCGAGTGTTGCGCAGCGGCGCTTTCGCGATCACCGCGGAGATGGACCCGCCCGATTCCGCCGACCCGGACGAGGTCTTGCGCCGCGCGCGTTTGTTCGATGGCTATGTGGACGCCATCAACGCCACCGACGGCAGCGGCGCGAACTGCCACATGTCGAGCATGGCGGTGTGCGCTTTGCTCACACGGGCGGGTTACGCCCCAGTGATGCAGATCTCTTGCCGCGACAAAAACCGCATCGCCATCCAAGGCGACATCTTGGGCGGCGCCGCCATGGGCGTGTGCAACCTTTTGTGTTTGAGCGGCGACGGTGTGCAGTCGGGCGATCACCCCCAAGCCAAGCCGGTGTTCGATTTGGACTGCATGTCCTTGCTCGAGATTGCCCGCACCATGCGCGACGAGCAACATTTCCAAAGCGGTCGCAAGATCACTTTCGCGCCGCGCGTGTTTTTGGGTGCCGCCGCCAATCCCTTCGTGCCACCGTTCGATTGGCGTGCGCAGCGCACCGCCAAGAAAATCGCCGCCGGTGCGCAGTTCATCCAAACCCAGTATTGCTACGACGTGCCGCGTTTGCGAGAGTACATGACCGCGCTCGACGACATGGGCCTGTTGGACAAGGTCTTCACCTTGGTGGGCGTGGGCCCCTTGCGCTCGGCCAAAGTGGCCGAGTGGATGCGCAGCAACGTTCCGGGTGTGCACATCCCCGACTCGGTCATCAAGCGCTTGGCCGGTGCTGAAAAACCCGCGCTCGAGGGCCGCCAAATCTGCATCGACCTCATTCAAGAAATTCGTGAAATCAAAGGCGTCAGCGGTGTGCACATCATGGCTTACCGCCAAGAAGACACCGTGCCCGAGATCGTCGAACGGGCCGGTATTTTGGGCGGACGTGTGCCCTGGTACCCCGGCCGCGACACCCCCTACAACGCCGTGGCTTAACGCCACTCCCAGACCTGTTTTATTAGGAGTTTGCTTTGACCGATACCGTGATCAGTTCCGCCACCAAAGAGGTGGTGATTGGCTTCAACAGACCGTTCGTCATCATTGGCGAGCGCATCAACCCCACCGGTCGCAAGATCATGGCCGCCGAGATGATCGCGGGCGATTTCAGTCGCGTGCAAAGCGACGCCTTGGCCCAAATTGCCGCGGGCGCCCACATGCTCGACATCAACGCCGGTATTCCGTTGGCCGACGAACCCGCGCTGCTGGCGCATTGCATTCAGCTCGTGCAGTCCTTGACCGATGTGCCGTTGACGATCGACTCCTCGATCGTCGCCGCCTTGGAAGCCGGTTTGAAAGTCTACAAAGGCAAGGCTTTGGTCAACTCTGTGACCGGCGAAGATGACCGCTTGGAAACCGTTTTGCCCTTGGTCAAGAAGTACGGCGCGGCGGTGGTGGCGATCTCCAACGACGAGACCGGTATTTCCGAAGACCCCGATGTGCGTTTTGAAGTGGCCAAGAAAATCGTGCAGCGCGCGGCCGATTACGGCATTCCCGCCTGCGACGTGGTGGTCGACCCCTTGGTCATGCCTGTGGGTGCCATCAACACCGCCGGCGTGCAGGTGATGCGTTTGGTGCACCGCTTGCGCACCGAACTCAAAGTGAACACCACCTGTGGTGCGTCGAACGTGAGCTTCGGTTTGCCCGAGCGCAACGGCATCAACGCCGCCTTCCTGACCATGGCGATGGGCGCTGGCATGACCTCGGCCATCACCAACCCCCTGCACGAAGAGGTGGTTCGCGCCATCATGGGTGCCGACGTGATGATGGGCCACGACCCCGACTGCGCCCGTTGGATCCGCAAGTTCCGTCAAGACCCACCGGCCGGTGCTGATGGCGCCCCCGGTCGTGGTCGTCGCGACACCAGCCGCCGCCGTTCCAGTTAAGGACTCACCGACACCATGAGTGAATCGAACGACGCGCTGATTGTTTTCACCCCCTCGGGCCGCCGAGGGCGCTTTCGCATCGGCACGCCCGTCTTGCAGGCCGCCCGCTCCTTGGGTGTGGACATCGACTCGGTCTGTGGCGGCCGCGGCATTTGTGGCCGCTGCCAAGTGGTGGTGTCCGAGGGCGACTTTCCCAAGCACGGCCTGACGTCCAGCGCGGCAAGCCTGTGCGCGCTCACCGAGGTGGAGCGCGGTTTCGAGGGCGAGCGCCCCTTGGTCGAGGGCCGACGTTTGTCTTGCCACGCCAAGATCGAAGGCGACGTGGTCATCGACGTGCCGCCCGACAGCCAGGTTCACAAACAGGTGGTTCGAAAAGCCGCCGAAGCGCACGATTTGGTGCTCAACCCCTTGGTCAGCCTGCACTACGTGGAGGTGCAAGAGCCCGACATGCACGACCCATCGGGTGACCTGCGTCGCCTGGAAGACGCCCTCGAATTTGAATGGGGTTTGACCGATTTGGGTTGCGACCTCAAGGTCTTGCAAGTGCTGCAACCGGTTTTGCGCAAAGGTGGCTGGAAGGTCACCGTGGCGGTGCACGCGCGCCAGCGCATCACCGCGGTCTGGCCTGGTCTGCACAAGCACCTCTTCGGCATGGCGGTGGACGTGGGCTCCACGACCATCGCCGCCCATTTGTGCAACCTAGAAACAGGTGAAGTGGTGGCCTCGGCCGGGGTGATGAACCCGCAGATTCGCTTCGGCGAAGACCTGATGAGCCGCGTGTCTTACGTGATGATGAACCCCGGCGGCGAGGTCGACATGACGCGCGCCGTGCGCGCGGCGCTCAACGAACTCGCCCGCGACGTCGCCGCTCAGGCCGGCATCACGGCCCAGGATATTTTGGAAGCCACCTTCGTCGGCAATCCCATCATGCACCACCTGCTGATGGGCATCAACCCGGTGGAGCTCGGCGGCGCGCCGTTTGCTTTGGCGGTGGACCGCGCCATGGACGTCTCGGCCAGCGAGATCGACCTGGAATTGCACCCCGGTGCGCGGGTCTACGTCCTGCCCTGCATCGCGGGCCACGTGGGGGCCGACACCGCGGGCATGTTGCTCGCCGAGCGGCCCGACCTCACGGACAAAATCACCCTCTTGGTCGATGTGGGCACCAACGCCGAAATCGTCTTGGGCAACAACCAGCGTTTGCTGGCCTGCTCCAGCCCGACGGGGCCGGCCTTCGAGGGCGCGCAGATCAGCTGCGGCCAGCGCGCCGCGCCCGGCGCGATCGAGCGCTTGCGCATCGACCCCGCGACCCTAGAGCCGCGCTTCAAGGTGATCGGCTGCGACCTGTGGTCCGACGAAGCCGGTTTTGCCGACGCCATCGGCGCCACCGGCGTGACGGGTGTGTGCGGCTCCGGCATCATCGAGGCCATGGCCGAGATGTACCTCAGCGGCGTCATGCGCCACGACGGCATCATCGACGGCAACAAAGCCGAGCTCAGTCCCCGCATCCAGTCCGATGGCCGAACCTTTTGCTACGAACTGTTGGCGGCCACCGGTGACCGTCCGGCCTTGCGCATCATGCAAAACGACGTTCGCGCCATTCAGCTGGGCAAGGCCGCGCTGTACGCGGGTGTGCGTTTGTTGATGGAGCGCATGGGCGTTGAAAAGGTGGACGCGGTGCGACTCGCCGGCGCCTTTGGCAGCCACATCGATGTGAAGTACGCCATGGTGCTGGGCTTGATCCCGGACTGCGACCTGGCCCACGTGAGCTCGGCGGGCAACGCCGCCGGCACGGGCGCCCGCATGGCCTTGCTGGACATCCAGGCCCGCACGGACATCCAAAATTTGGTGCGCCGGGTCGACAAAATCGAGACCGCGGTGGAGCCGCAATTCCAAGCGTTTTTTGTCGACGCCATGGCCATCCCGCACCTCAACGACCCCTTCACCGAATTGCAAAAAGCGGTGGCGCTGCCCGAGCGGGTGGTGGTCGAAGCCAGCGCCAAGAGCCGGCGCGGTCGGCGCGCTTGATTGGCTGGGTCGGCCCAGCCACTGTGAAACAATGGGGGTCTGATTGCTGACCTACCAAGACCCCCATGAACACGACCGCCGCGCACAACCGTTTTTCACACCTGCTGGCGACCCGCCCTTGGCTGCTGGCCGATGGCGCCACCGGCAGCAACCTGTTTGACATGGGGCTGGTCTCGGGCGACGCCCCCGAGCTGTGGAACGAAGAACACCCCGATCGCATCGCCCGCTTGCACCAAGGCTTCGTGGATGCGGGCGCGGACATCGTGCTGACCAACACCTTTGGCGGCACCCGCTACCGACTCAAGCTGCACCAAGCGCAAGACCGGGTGCACGAACTCAACGTGAAGGCTGCGGGCATTGCGCGGGGTGTGGCCGATGCGGCGGGCCGCCCGGTGGCGGTGGCCGGCAGCATCGGGCCCACGGGCGAGATCATGGAACCCATCGGCAGCCTGAGCGCCGACGACGCGCAGGCCGCGTTCGCCGAACAGGCCCGCGCCTTGGCCGAGGGCGGCGTGGACGTCTTGTGGATCGAGACCATGTCTTCGCGCGAAGAGGTGGCAGCGGCGGTGGCCGGTGCGGCCACGGTCGGCTTGCCCATCGTCGTCACCGTGAGTTTTGACACCAACGGCCGAACCATGATGGGTTTGTCGGCCCACGATCTGGCCCAGATTGAACAAGCCTCAACCCACAAGCTGGCGGCCTGTGGCACCAATTGCGGCGTGGGCGCTTCCGAAGTGGTGGCCTGCGTCCGCAACTTGGCCGAAGCGGCCGGCCCGGACGTGGTGCTGGTGGCCAAAGGCAATTGCGGCATTCCGCAGTTCGTGGGCGGCAGCATTTGCTACAACGGCACGCCTGAGCTCATGGCGCTGTACGCGCGCATGGCGTTCGACGCCGGGGCGCGCATCATCGGCGGCTGCTGCGGCACCTCGCCCAAGCACCTCGCGGCCATGCACCAAGCGCTGCTCGCCCACACCCGCCAAGCCTCCCCCAGTTTGGAGCAAATTGAGTCGCAACTCGGCGACGTCTCGACTGGCGCCAAAGCGCAATGGGCGGGCCAGCAAAGCCGCGAAGCCGGGGCTGCGCCTGGGGCCAATTTGCAGCGCGGCTCGGGGCGACGACGGGCCGCCGCAGGGGGCGACAAGCCCACCCCCAACGCCTGATCTGGGCACGGGCCACCGGGGTGGCGGGGGATGTCGTAAAAGCGTTCGTTCGTGACGTTATCCGCATGGTCTCTGGGCTGGACTGCGGCGAACATGGCTCACCTGCCGCAAGGCCTGTCAAACCTTTGTTTGCCCAACCCCAACCGACGCCCAATATGTACAACCGCAACACACCGATTGAACAAACCGACCCCGAGCTGTTCGCCGCCATCCAAGCCGAGAACGCCCGTCAAGAGCACCACATCGAGCTGATCGCCAGCGAGAACTACGCCTCGCCCGCCGTCATGGCCGCGCAGGGCAGCCAGCTCACCAACAAATACGCCGAGGGCTACCCCGGCAAGCGCTACTACGGTGGCTGCGAGCACGTGGACGTGGCCGAGCAACTGGCCATCGACCGCCTCAAACAGATCTACGGCGCCGAAGCCGCCAACGTGCAAGCGCACTGCGGTGCCTCGGCCAACGTGGCTGTGTTTTTGGCCTTTTTGAAGCCCGGCGACACCATTTTGGGCATGAGCTTGGCCG
>Ga0315907_10001050_pt1 | contig 37976 bp, 25 predicted proteins | sample LakEriMetagenome_3_FD_203525 | JGI IMG/M metagenome (GOLD analysis project Ga0315907, IMG submission 203525) | Freshwater fungal communities from buoy surface, Lake Erie, Ohio, United States - Buoy 12 MA123 | ecosystem: Environmental > Aquatic > Freshwater > Lake > Lake biofilm | place: USA...
AACATTAATTTTGCAGAAGTACCTGCCCCGTTTAGGAAAATAAGTTCGTTATAAATGGTATCAGCACTCCAAAAGGGACGCATGTATTGATCAAAATTAATCTGTGGGTTGTTGTTGGAATAATTCGAAAATTCATAATAACCGCCGTTGGATGGGGATACCACGACCCATTTTGCAGTTGCTGGAGAACAAGACCAGGAAGCCTCTACTGCAGGAACGGAAAGCAACAAATTGCACAAAGAATCATAGAACATGCAAGAACCTCCCGCATAGTAAATCATGTTTGGGGTTGAAGCAACCGAGGAAGGGGGCTGGCATTGAGCAATTATCCCGTTGTTAAGTACGAAGAAAAAAGAAAATACAAGAATGAATTTTTTCATGGTTATAAGTTTAACCTAAAGAAAAATAAAAAACTCGTAAGATTTATTAATAAATTATTAAAATTCGTACTTAAAGTGAAAAATCTAAAAGCTCTAGAACAGGACTTCTAGAAATCGACCCTGGATTCAACCCAGGTTTTCCTTCAGGAATTGGACAATTCAATTCATGATAATAGTCCACCCATACGGGATAATACGCCTTGGTAGCTGGGTCCATAAAGGTCATTGGCGCCAATTCAAAAATCGGTTTTCCATGATTCGCCACTTTAAACGATTCATACAACAATTCGCTGCAATAATAACGGTCGTTATTTAAAAGAAATACCTCATCGTAAGGCTTTCCCTTAAGTGATTTTGCATAAGCAACAGCCCTAGTAATTATGCCTTCATTCATCTTTTTTAATCGGGCCACCACTATTTTATTACTTCGCTGCTTAAATTCTTTCAAACTCGTAACCTGCACTGAAGCCCCAATGGCTTCGATAACCTTCAAGGAATCATGTTCTTCGATTACCATGGCACAATGAGAAAAATCCATGCCGTTCACCCCTTCGGTTACTGTTTCAATCGCATTACACATCGGACCGCAATCCAGATCCTGAAAAAGTAAATCCCCAGCTCTTAATCCCTCATCAACCTTTTCCTCAGCACAAGAAGCGCATAGAAAAAGACAAGATAAAATCAGGTAGTAAAATCGTTGTGACATTGGGTCAAATATAGTAATTTTAAAGCCCATGAAATTAAAGGCCCTACTCTTCTTCGTACTGCTTTCCATTTTTGGATCGAGCCAAGCGCATGAGTACCACTTTGCCTTTATCGAATTAGAGTATTATCCTTCAGAGCAACAGTTCCAAGCAACACTTAAGGTTACTGCACATGATTTAGCGCATATTCTTTCAAAGAAACATGGCAAAACCTTAAGCATGGACCACATCCTTAAGACCGATAGTTTGCGCACGGAATTAGAACTCATGGTCTGTGCCGGATTTACGCTGTATCAAAATAACCAAGCAGTTTACTTCAAAGTAGACGGGCATGAATTAGATATTAACGGTGACCTTAACTTCTATTTATCTTCGGAGGTAATCGCCGAACCCGGCACTCTTACCTTTGCCTTTCCGCTGCTCACCGCTTATTTTCCTGATCAACAAAACAAATTAGATTACTTAAAAAAAGGTAGGCATCATACCCTTTCCTACCTTGCTACTGATTACACTAAAGAAATCCCCGTAACCCCATGATGAAAACTATACTTTGCCTTTTCTCGATTGTTATCGCCTCTGCAACCTTTGCGCAAAAAAAGTTTGCTCAACTTGATATGGAACTTCCTACGCCGAACGAATACAGAAATGCAGCTGGTGCTCCGGGTCACGCCTATTTTCAGCAGCAAGCAGACTATAAAATGAATTTGGTATTGGATGATAATAAGCAGAAATTAAGCGGTACCGAGACCATTACCTATACCAACAATTCCCCGGATGCCCTCCCCTATTTATGGCTTCAGTTAGACCAAAACATTTACGATGAGCATTCAGACACCAAGCTGATTGAAGTTGAAAAAATGGAAGATTTTAAATCCATTGGTGACATACAAAAACGCTTTTTCCATTACGATGGCGGATTTAAAGTGGAAAGTATCTCATCTACTTCGGGTCAACCCATGAGCTATTTCATCAATAAAACCATGTTGCGCATAGATTTAGCAACGCCACTCGCGCCTAAAAGCAGCATAAGTTTCACCGTAAAATGGTGGTATAACATCAATGACCGCATGGCTGTGGGTGGTAGATCAGGCTATGAGTATTTTGAAAAAGATAAAAACTATTTGTACACGTTGGCTCAGTTCTTTCCGCGCATGTGTGTTTACAGCGACGTTACCGGTTGGCAAAACAAGCAGTTTCTTGGACGAGGTGAGTTCACCTTGCCTTTTGGAAATTATGACGTAAGCATCACGGTACCTTCAGATCATATCATTGCTGCTACGGGAGAACTTCAAAACGGAGCGGATGTGCTTACCGCAACGCAAAGAAAACGCATGGAGCAAGCAAAAAAGGCGAACACACCCGTGCTAATTGTTACACAAGCGGAAGCAGAAGCAGCAGAAAAAGAAAAGAAATCAAACAGCAAAACGTGGCGATTTAAAGCGACGAACGTACGCGATTTCGCATTTGCCAGTTCGCGTAAATTTATCTGGGATGCTCAAAACGTGTCGGTAGGCGGGAAAAACATTCTTTGCATGTCATTTTATCCAAAAGAAGGAAATCCACTTTGGGAACGATACAGCACTAAACTTGTAGCCCACACCATTAAAACCTACTCAAAGTATACTGTTGATTATCCGTACCCAGTAGCTATTTCGGTTCATTCCAAATGGATCGGAATGGAATACCCGATGATCTGCTTTAACGGAGGCAGACCAGAAGAAGACGGCACCTATTCGGAAGGCGAAAAATATGGCATGTGGGGCGTTATTATCCATGAGGTAGGTCACAACTTTTTCCCAATGATCATCAATTCCGATGAACGCCAATGGACATGGATGGATGAAGGATTAAACACCTTTGTTCAGTATTTAACGGAACAAGAATGGGAACGAGGATATCCTTCCAGAAGAGGACCAGCACACCTAATTGCAGATTACATGCGAGGAGATCAAAAATTCATTTCTCCCATCATGACTAATTCAGAATCTATTTTTCAATTCGGTAACAATGCGTATGGAAAACCAGCGACAGGATTAAACATTCTTCGTGAAACCATCATGGGTAGAGAATTATTTGATTATGCCTTTAAAACCTATTGTGAACGATGGAAATTCAAACATCCAAGCCCTGCCGATTTTTTCCGAAGCATGGAAGATGCCTCTGCGGTTGATTTAGATTGGTTTTGGAGGGGATGGTTCTATGGCACCGAACCAGTTGACATTGCCATTAAGGAAGTCAAATGGTTTCAATTAAACAGTCAAAATCCTACGCTTGAAAAAGGCTTCTTGAAGGAACAAAACGACAATAAGGATATTCACATTGGTGTTACGAGAAATGAAACCGCCATCAAAGAGACCATCAACGAGCAGGATTCTTTAATCGATGATTATTATGCTAAACGGAACATTTATTTAGTTGATGCACTCGATAAAAAGGAATACGAAGAGTTTAAGCAGAAAACCAGCGAAAAGGATTTAGCCCTTCTCAATGCTGGAAAACATTTCTATGAAGTCCATTTTGAAAATGTGGGTGGCTTGGTAATGCCACTTATACTAAGATTCACCTTTACGGATGATAGCACCGAGGTAATTCGTATACCCGTAGAAATATGGCGCCAATACGAAGACAAGGTATCGAAGGTGTTTATTTTTGACAAAGAAGTGAAAGAGATTCGCTTGGATCCATTTCTTGAAACTGCTGATGTTGATTTGAATAACAATGCTTGGCCTGCTGAAATCCAACCCTCGAGGTATCAATTATTCAAGCAAAATCAACCAAAAGAAAACCCAATGCAGCGGCAAAAGCGCGTGGACGCGATTAAAAATTAGATTATAATTCACTGTAAGCCAACGAAATTGATTAAATTTCGTCAACCTAACCGATGCCTAAACTACTAAAAATCATATTGTTCATTGTATGCCCCTTTGTTTTTTGGGGACAAGGTGATGATTGCCCTACAGCAACTCAAATTAATAATGTATTAAATTATTGTTCAGGTAACGGGGTTTACACAAATGTAGGGGCAACCCCTGGAACATATGGATTGCCGACGTGTTGGCCTGCGAATGCTACCGAAGATGTATGGTTTTCCTTCACAGCCCTTGGTACGGATGTACTAATTTCTGCCAGTGGTGTTGGCGGTGGCGGTACCATGTCACAACCGAGAATTGCCCTGTATGATGGAATCTGCGGAGGCTTAATGAATGAATTGAATTGCGCAAACGGCACCCCTGGCTTTGGAACTACACAAATCTACGAAGGTGCCTTAGTACCTGGAAACACGTATTACATTCGCATTTCAACACCTCAAGCGAACGAAGGAAGCTTTGAACTCTGCATCAACAGCTACACACCAACAGCAAATCCTGGGGCAGATTGTGGCGGAGCAGCGTATCTATGTAATCAAAATCCCGTGAGTGTGGCTACACTTGGTGGGGGTGGTCTGAATAACGATGAACCAGAACCGGGCACTTGTCTCGACATGCCCGGACCCGATGAATCCAATTCTTCATGGTTTTATTGGACCTGTGGCACCGGTGGACCACTCACCTTTGATATCACTCCAGTAAATCCAACCGACGACATTGACTTTATTTTCTATCAACTTAACACAAGTAATCCATGCGGTGCAAGAACCCCTGTTCGCTGTTGCTCAAGTTCTTGCCTCAATGCAACGGGATCAACAGGAATGAGCCTTGCCGAAATAGATCAAAATGAATTCCCTGGATGTCAAGCCGGCTATAATGCATACATCCAAAGTATTACCATGACTCCTGGAACAAGTTATGCCTTATTGGTAAATAATTTCTCTGCCAACACCGGATTCACACTCACCTTTAACAACAATAATCCGAATGGCGGTACCTTCACCGGACCAAGTCCACAAATCACGTCCAGTACCTTGACCATTTGCGCTGGAGATTCGGTAGTGTTTAATGGGGCTAGCTCTCAAAATTGCGCGACATACAATTGGAATTTCACCCCGAACGGTAGCCCAAGCACAGCCGCTGGAGTTGGATCACATACCGTTACCTATGCAAATGCTGGGAATTATATTGCCATTCTGAACGGCGTTGACAATACAGGTTGTCAATCCTTGGATTTTGTCAATGTCACCGTAAGCCCACCGGTTCAAATAAACATCGCAGCAGTAGACACCATCTGCAGTGGCGCTAATTTCATACAAAATATCACCTCATCACCAGCGGGGGCTACCTTTAGCTATACCCCATCGGCAAACCCCAACCTAACAGGTGCAAACCCAGGTGCTGGCGGTAGCATCAATCAAATCATCAATAATGCGAGTAACAGTGCGCAAAATATAACCTATGTGGTGACTGCGAACTTAAATGGCTGTCAGGATTCTGATTCTTGCGTTCTAACTGTAACTCCTTTGGTTGAGCCAAATTTCAATGCCATGGGACCATACTGCTTAGGATTGATTCCTGCACCAATACTTCCCTCAACTTCTACGAATGCAATTCAAGGGATTTGGAACCCATTAGCCGTTAATACACAGCAACTTGGAAGCTTTAACTATATATTCAACCCTACACCCGGCCAATGTGCTGACTCTGCTTCGCTTACTGTACAAATATCAGATAACCCAGGGGTTTCCTTTAGTGCAGATAATTTATTGGGTTGTTCTCCATTACAAGGTACATTAACCACTCCTGCAGTGAATGGCGCCACCTACCTTTGGCAAATCAATGGTCAGCAAGCAGGAAATACAGCGAGTATTACATACAATTTACCGAATGTGGGCTGTTACGATGTTGAATTACAAGTGGACATTAGCGGTTGCTCAGCCTCGGCTTTACTCAGTGATTACTTGTGTGTAGAAGCAACTCCTGTGGTTGGATTTTCGTTTGTTCCCGGAGAATTTACTTCACCATCAGAATTGGTTAGTTTTAACAATGGTACACAAGGAGCAAGCTCCTATGTTTGGCTATATGGGGATGGGAACAGCAGCAATCAGCCAGAAGGAACGCATACCTATACCAATACCACAGGTGGTTATTTTGTAACGCTCATTGCAAGTTCGCCCTCAGGTTGCATCGATTCACTTACCCAATTTATCGGGTATCAAGAACCGTTAATTTACTATGTTCCAAATACCTTTACCCCAGATCAAGACCAATTCAACCAGCAATGGAAACCCATCTTTACCAGCGGGTTTAATCCGTATGATTACCACCTCAGCATATTCAATCGATGGGGAGAATTAATTTGGGAATCGTTTAATTCCGAAACGGGTTGGGATGGTGTATATGGAAAGGATTTCCAAGCACAGGAAGGAATATATACCTGGGAAATCACCTTTGCAACCAAAACGAATACCGAAAAACAACAGATTACGGGAACCCTTAACTTACTTCGCTAGTTACTTCATTTTTACGACCTTTTCCAACAAGGTTTTTTCATTATTCCTGATAACTAAGAAATACGTACCGGAGGCCAAACCATCCATATCACAGAAAATGGTATGAACACCACTGGAGTAATTCTGATAGAAATACGTTTTAACGGTAGCTCCATTCGCATCACGCAGTTCTCCCATCGTTCTCCCCTCCTCCAAATTCACCTTCATATGAACACTGCTTGGCGTTGGATTTGGATAAACGAGCATGGAGCCATTAGCCAGTGCTTGCTCTTCCAAACTTACATTACACGTTCCTGCCAAGGAATAGAACTGAACCTGGTGAGCGAACAACTGTTGCACCTCATTGGTTGGTACCTGAAACCAATCACGTAAAATCGATGCGTAAACATCCCTGAAATCAATTTGCATAGCAATACCCGCTTGATCAGGCAAAGAGCTAGCAATCGTTGGATTTGGTCCGATTATACCGGATTGAATGCATGTTCCAAACAAAAACAACGGCGCTGCATCTCCGTGATCCGTTCCTAAACTCGCATTGGATTCAATTTGACGTCCGAACTCTGAAAACGTCATTCCAACTACCCGTTGCTCTAATCCCAATAATTGTAGGTCATCTTGAAACGCTGCAATGGCGTCAGAAACCGTTTTCAGCAATCCACGGTGTGTTCCGGCTAACAAATTAGTTGCATCTGCTTGGTTATCATGGGTATCAAAACCTCCAAGAGATAACACATAAACTTTAGTTTTTAATCCTCCAGAAATCATTTGGGCAACATATTTCAACTGCGTCGCCAAATTATTCGTTGGGTCGTACATAGCCGACAAGCTACTCCCCGCTTGCGCAGCGGCATGAATCACCTGTCCGAAGCTATTGGTTTGTTCGATAATTGTCCCAACAAACTCCACATGTTCCCCATAATATGAGCCGTCATTTACAAAGCCACCTTGATATAAATTAACGGCATTGTTAGGATTAGAGACTGCATGAGAAAAATTCGCAGCAATTCCTTGACACGTTGCGGTCACCTCAGAACCCATACTGATCGCAAACGGATCCGGATACGTTACGTTTGGGTATCCGGCGGGATAATTCGGATTGTAGGAATCAAAATAACGACCTAACCAACCACGCGTTTCACTCACATCCAGAGATCCCGAGGTCCAAATATCCATGGAGCGAAAGTGGGATCTATTTTGTTCTGGGTAGCCCACATTTTGAACTACACTCAATTTTCCTTGATCAAAAAGCCCTTTCATCCCTTGCATTTGGGGGTGAAATCCTACTTCTGGAGTTACCGATAAAATTTGATTCTGAGGAATGATAATCTCTGATCGATGCAGCATCAAATTAGCATGTTGATCTAGAGGAATTACAGTATTTAAGCCATCATTTCCTCCGTTCAATCGAATCATCACGAGCACTCGATCTTCTGCGCCCGTTGAGAAATTGAACAACTTTTGACTCAAGGCCTGCATGCCAAAACCATTCGAAACGAAGGGTAAGCTTGCCGAGGTTAGCGCTACATTTTTAATGAACTGTCTTCTTTTCATGGGGTTGGCATTAAATCATTTGATACTGAGGTAACTTAAATATACGGTCGAGCACCACTTGAACTCGATAACGAACAGGGTCAACAAAGGTCGGGTTGGTGGGATCATTTAAGTATTCATTGTATTGTAATGTCCATTCGAATGTGGGTAAGTTATTCGTTAACAAATTGACTAAATCCGCATGAGTTGTAGCGTCCACTGGTTTCGCGATGAATAATTCACAGATGTCATCAATCACTTGTATTGCACTCGACGGGAGGCTTAAATTATTCAAAAATGGAATGGTATCAACTTTCAAGGTGTAACCATTAATAGGAATACCATAAATGAAAAGACCAGTAGAGATATCAAAACGAAATTTAATAGTAGTGGAGTTTATCCAAAGTCGAGAATAAGCAGGACTTAAATAAAAGGCCTCCCATCCAGCAACACTTGTGGGATTAATAAAATCAAGGCCCATGTTCGCAGCAGCGTAATAGATGTTTAAATAGATGTTATAATCTGTTGCTAAATTCACATTGATTTGAGTTTCTGTTGAATTCAACATGCTAAAAACGGTTTCTAAAGGGCTCCTAATAATGCTGCCACGCAAAGCCACATCGTAAAAATGCTGACTGGTAAACAATTCTTGAAGTACGGGAAGAATTTCGTAATTATTGGCAATCAGTGTTTGAGCTAATTCAGGAATTACATTGGTTTCAACATCATTAGTAATGTCATAATTCACAAAAAACCGGTACAACTCAGTACAAAGGAAGGTAGCGACTTGTGGTTGTTGAAAAATAATATCAATATAATTCGCATATTCTTGAGCTCCTGCGTTGGAAACCGTGGCATTGCCAAAATGGTAGGACAAGGTTTTTGTACTTGTGTCGTGCAAGGGATTTAGGAATAAGGTTTGAGCGGCAGTTAAGGTAGAACTACGAATTCCTTGAACTACATATCCACTAAGAATTTTAGCACCCGAAGCCACATCCAACTCGGTATAATTTGAATAGTCCCCGGCCGCAATTTGATCTCCTTTTCCAATCGTGAATAATTCCAACAATTCACGCGCATAGTTTTCATTGGGATGCTGTACGGAATTCGTATTTCCATTTAAAAAAAGCAACATTGCTGGGTCCAAAGTAACATCCTTAACCAGTTGTTTTACGTTACCTAAACTACTTGTTCTCAACAATTCCAGGTAGGTGTAAGTTGCTCGAGCATCGGACGAGAATGCAGCTCCAAAATGATTGTGCCAAAAGAAAAACATCTTTTGACTGATATCCAACGCTTGATAATTCATGTTTTGCATTAACCAACCAGTAAGTGATTTGACCCGTGCCATTTCACACAATTGACTACTAGCGGGGTTAGAAGGATATACTGAATTCACCCACGTTTGCCCTTGAGCAACTACGGATTCACCCGCATCATAAGCCAAGGGTGGATTAAGGGATCCAACCGTTAACATCTGATTCACGGCATCCGTCATGGTGAGGTTGGTTATGGCGGTAATTTGCTGATGGGTAGGACCGAACATGGTCCTTCGAAGCAAGTGGGCGGCTTCATTTCTAGTCCAATTGCCCGTGTAAGGAATAAGGCTCATAACTAAATGTTAATTGATACCCTAAAAATAATCATTTAAAAGGTATGTACAGGCCTCTTTTTGCTGAATTATTCGTATTTTTCTTAACGACTATTATGCCTATGAAAAAAATTTTATTTCTCTCTATAATCTTAGGTTATTTTTCACGCACAACCTTCTCATAAACTACGGTAACTTTTAACTACACGGGCGCAGTTCAAACGTGGATTGTTCCTCCTTGTGTATACAACATTAATACCGTGGTCGCCGGTGCCAAGGGAGGAGGAACCAATGGTGGAAATGGTGCTAGAATCACCGCAAATATTGCAGTTACACCGGGTCAAACACTTTATATTTATTGCGGCGGAATGGGAATTCAAGGTGCTAATTCTGGTGGGTGGAATGGTGGGGGAACTGGTCATAATTCAACCGGTTCTTCAACCTATCGCTCTTGGGGAGGCGGTGGCGCCTCGGACATACGGATTAATGGTCAGGCCTTAGCGAATCGTGTTATAGTAGCCGGGGGTGGTGGTGGACGAAGCGGTGGATCTTCACCTGTTTGTGGTGGAAACGCCAACTGTAATAACGGGGCCCAAGGATGTAATACTTACGGCGCAGGCGGTGGTGGTGGAACACAAGTTGCAGGAGGAAACGGAGGCGCTCCATGGGCAGGCACTCCACCTGGAGGATCCCCTGGGACACTCGGAAATGGTGGACAAGGAGGTTACTGGCAAACAGCATCAGGTGGTGGTGGTGGTGGTGGATATTATGGTGGTGGTGGTGGTGGTAACGATGGATGTTGCACTGGCGCAAATGGTGGCGGTGGCGGTGGCGGAGGTTCATCCCTTGTTCCTGCAGGTGGTAGTTGTCTTGCAGGGAATAACGCGAATCACGGATATGTTACTATTACATACAGCGGTGGGGCTGCTCAAGTAACAGCAACAAGTAATAGTCCAGTATGCTCAGGAACCACCATACAATTGAATACTCCAGCGCAGGGAACTTATTCTTGGTCGGGACCAAACGGTTTTACATCAACTCTTCAAAACCCAAGTATTCCAAATGCAACCGCTGCTAATGCAGGTACGTATACTGTTACAGTTGACCTTGGCGGATGTATTGGAACTGCGAGCACGAACGTCATTATTAATCCCTCACCAACGGTTAGTGTTAGTACAGCCACCATATGTTCTGGACAATCAGCAACCATTAATGCGACCGTGACCCCTGCACTTGCGGGAACATACACATGGAATACCGGTGTTACGGGTGCATCGCTTACCGCATCTCCCAATTCAACAACCCTATACACTGTGACCTTTACAGCAACAGGTGGATGCCCTGGAACCGCAACCGGCGCAATCACCGTCAATCCAACCCCCGTGTTAACGGTGAATAGCCCTTCGATTTGTGACGGGCAAAGTGCTACCCTCACCGCAACAAGTACTGTTCCGGGTGGTACATTTACTTGGACCCCCGGAGGCGCATTAACTAATTCCATTACGGTCAATCCCCAAACAACAACCTCATATACAGTAAATTACTCTTCTCCGTCGGGATGCTCCGCCGCTGCAGTCACCTCCACGGTAACTGTGAATCCAACGCCAAGTGTCACCGTAAATAACGTTACGATTTGTAATGGGCAGACCGCCACGTTGACCGCCACACCGACTGTTCCCGGCGGAACATATAACTGGAGTAATGGTAGTAATACGCAAAGCATCAATGTAAATCCTTCCACAACTACAACCTACACTTTAAATTACAGCACCGCAGCCGGGTGCTCAGCACCAGTAGCATCAGGAACAATAACAGTTAATCCAACACCAACAATCACTGCAACGAGCGCCACAATTTGTAATGGCCAATTCGCGACCCTAAATGCCTCCACCAATACACAAGGAGGAACGTTCACATGGAATCCAGGAGGAATCATTGGTAGTACACTGACGGTGAGTCCTCAAAATACTACAACCTATACCTTAAGCTATGTAAGTGGTGCTGGTTGCGTTTCAAACAATGCAACGGGCACAGTAACTGTTAACCCGGTGGCTACAATAACAGTAAATAGTGACACCATTTGCGACGGAAATTCAACAACACTTACAGCAACCCCAAGTATTCCTGGCGGATCATTTTTATGGAATAATGGCGCTACCACCCAATCCATAACCGTCTCCCCTAACACCACTACCACCTATACCGTAGACTATACAAGCGCTGCGGGATGTTCAAGTGCTCAAGCTATTGGTATAGTAACGGTAAATCCGAGCCCTGTGCTTACGGTAAATAATGCCACTATTTGCAGTGGACAAACCGCAAATTTAACCGCAGTTTCAAGTCTTCCGCTGGGAGTTTTCACATGGAGTCCTGGAGGCATGAATACCTCATCCGTGCAGGTATCACCTGCTCAAACCACAAGTTATACTGTTACCTTTAATAGCAATCTAAATTGCCCAAGTGCGCCAGCTATAGCAATCGTTACAGTGAACCCAACCCCAACGGTTACAATCATTGATGATACGATCTGCAACGGTAGTGCAGGAACACTAAACACCAACGTTTCTGTTCCTGGAGGGACTTACTTATGGACACCAGGAGGAAGTAGTGCTCAAAATTTAACCGTAAGTCCTAATACAACCACAAGTTATTCTCTAGTATACAGCACCGGTGCGAATTGTAGCAGCGTCGCAGTCACGGGAATTATCACTGTAAACCCAATACCATCCTTAATAACCACCTTAGCCTCACCAACGCTCTGTAGTGGGGATGCTGTCTCAATTGGTTTGAATTCTAACGTTCAAGGCGCGATTATAACATGGACTAATTCGTCCAATCAAGTACTTGGAAGTAGCACAGGTTCAGGTTCTTCTATAAACGATGTATTAACCACCTCTACCCAGTCCACTGGAACCACAACTTACACAATTATTTCTACAGCTAATAATTGCAGCAGCACACCTCAAACCATAACAGTTACTGTACATCCAGTACCTAACCTTAGCGTTACGAATGATACCATTTGCCAAGGTCAATCCTCTAACCTCTCGGCGATTCCGGATGTTCAAGGTGGAGCCTTTTTATGGTCAAATGGTGCGCAAATCACCTCTTCGATTTCCGTAACACCTTCCACCACTACCACCTATAATGTATTGTACGACTTTAATGGATGTATTACCACAGGAAGCGGAACAGTGGTGGTAAATCCGGTACCAAGTGTTACTTTAAATAGTGGAAGTATTTGTTTTGGGGATTCTATTGTACTTACTGCAAATCCAAGTGCTCCCGGGGGGATTTACACCTGGATCCCTGGGGGAGTTGGGCCACAAAACATAACAGCGAATCCAAGTACAAGTACCAATATTTCTGTATCTTACACCTTAAATAATTGTAGTAGCCAACAAGCTACAAGCAACATTACCGTCACCCAGTTACCCACCTTAATCATGGACGACACCACGATTTGCCAGGGACAACTCGCAACGATGACCGCCATACCAAGTCAAAGCGGAGGAACCTTTGTGTGGTCTCCCGGTGGACAAGGGCCTCCAACAGCGAGCCTTACTCCAAATGATACGATGCCTGTAACCGTCACATACTCAATAAATGGGTGTTCAAGTATCCCAAACACTGCGATGATTTACGTAAACCCATTGCCAGTATCCAACGTAATTTCTCCAGCAATTACTGGATGTACACCCCTCAACTATCAATTTGACGCAGACACTACGCAAGCGAGCGATGGATATATTTGGAATGTAAACGGGAGTGTGCTGAATGGCAATAGTGTTAGTGGAATCGCAATGAGTGGCGGGTGCCAATCGATATCGCTCACAAACACGCTTAATGGTTGTAGCACAACTACGACCCTAGTTGATTATTTATGTCCTGAATTCCCACCTATCGCTGCATTTGATGCCAGTGTGTCGTATTTTTCAGAACCTAGTCAAACTGTTTCTTTCTTAAACACAAGTCAAGGGGCAAGCTCCTATGCTTGGGTATTTGATGATGGGGGCATAAGTACAGAAAATTCACCACAACATGTATTTACAAACACCACCTCAGGAGGTACGATTTGGCTTTATGCTACAAGCCCACTTGGATGTGTTGACAGCACAAGCTTGTTTATATCATATCAGGACGGTTTAATTTATTATATCCCAAATACCTTCACTCCTGATGGCGATTTATATAACAATAACTTTAAGCCAATATTTACTTCAGGTTTCGACCCTTATAATTACAACCTACAGATTTTCAACCGTTGGGGTGAGTTGATTTTTGAGTCTAATAATCCCAGCATAGGTTGGGATGGTTCTTACGGAATGTTTGGCAACCAAGTGCAAAGTTCAACGTATTCGTATCGAATTCGTTTTAAAGTACTTAAAAACGATGAGTATCAGGTGGTTGTGGGACATGTGAATTTGGTGAAATAATCGTCAAATACCTAAGGCAGGAGGATATTAAAAAATTGTTGTTAAATTTGACCGACCGAAATAGATTATGAGAAGATTTTTACTCGCCATATTGCCATTCCTTGTTTTATCTTTAGGATTTGGAAACTTACACGGACAAGCCTCCACAATTACCTTTAATTATACCGGTGCCATGCAAACATGGACAGTTCCTCCATGCGTATACACAATAAGCGTGATTGTTGCTGGAGCTAAAGGTGGTGGCGCGAACGGTGGTAATGGTGCACGTATTTCAGCAACGTTAAATGTCACACCGGGCCAAATCTTGAATATTTATTGTGGTGGAATGGGAACGCAAGGAGCGGCTTCTGGCGGATGGAACGGAGGCGGAACAGGTTTTGCCTCAACCAATGGTAATGTAGCCTATGGCTCTTGGGGTGGCGGTGGCGCCAGTGATATACGAATTGGTGGAACAGCATTAGCAAATCGTGTTATAGTTGCCGGTGGTGGTGGCGGAAGAAGCGGTGGTTCTTCCCCTGTATGTGGAGGCGCTGCAAACTGTAATAACGGTGCTGCAGGATGTAACACGTACGGACAAGGAGGTCAAGGCGGAACACAAGTCGCAGGTGGAAATGGTGGAACTCCTTGGGCAGGAACTCCTCCCGGAGGTTCTCCAGGAACACTAGGTAATGGAGGTCAAGCTGGACTTTGGCAAACCGCATCTGGTGGCGGCGGCGGCGGCGGATATTATGGCGGCGGCGGCGGCGGTAACGATGGGTGCTGTACAGGTGCCAACGGTGGCGGTGGCGGTGGAGCCGGTTCTTCATTCGTTCCTGCTGGTGGTACATGTTTAGCAGCTAATAACAACAATCACGGATACGTAACAATTAACTATCAAGCGGGTGGGATCAACGTTACAGCAACCAACGGAGGTCCATATTGCGCTGGTCAAACCATTACACTAACGGCATCTAACGGAGCGACAACTTATTCTTGGACTGGACCAAATGGATTTACTTCAAACTTACAAAACCCAACAATTCCAAATGCAACGCCATTGGATAGTGGGACGTATACATTAACTTATACCACACCTAACTGTAACGGTACAGCTACGACGTTAGTGATCGTAAATACGCCTATAAATCCTGCCTTTACTCAAATTGCTCCAATTTGTCATAACGGCGCGGTACCGGGCTTACCAGCCTCTTCAAATAATGTCCCTGCATTGACAGGAACATGGTCGCCATCAGTAATCTCCTCTGCAGCGCCAGGCACCTATCCCTACATTTTTACACCAGCTCCACAATTCTGTGCGGTTCCGGCGACAATGAACATTACGATTCTTCCAAATGAAACGCCTTCGTTCACTCAAATTATGCCGATGTGTATTAACAGTGCGCCTCCGGCCTTACCAAATCCTTCTACAAACCCTACTCCATATACAGGAACATGGGCACCGCCTACCATTACAACAGCTTCTGCAGGACAATACACCTATACTTTTACTCCAACGGCAGGACAATGTGCAGTAGCCACAACAATGAATATCACGGTGCTAAACTATACAGAACCCACTTTCCAACAAATCGGGCCTTTATGTCAGTTTACTCAAGGGGTTACCCTTCCAGGTAGTTCAACAAACGCTGTTCCGATTACAGGCTCTTGGAATCCAGCAGTAATCAATACGAATATCCCGGGTACGGTATTTTATAACTTTACACCGGATCCATTCCAATGTTCGGATTCAGCATCTATGTACATAACCATTGATCCGCTGAATATCCCGCAATTCACGCAAATGCCGTTAGTATGTCAGGGGGATGTTCCACCGGTATTCCCATTGGTATCCAATAACAACCCTGGAATTGTTGGTAGCTGGAATCCACCAACAATTGATAGTTCTCTACCTGGTACGTTTAGTTTTAGTTTTACGCCAAATCCAAACCAATGTGCTGATTCGATTACCATGAACGTCATTGTTGTACCTTCGGTTCCTCCTGTATTTGAAGCTGACACGTTGACTGGATGCAACCCGTTGATGGTCAATTTCAATACAATTCCAATTCCAGGCGCTAGCTATACCTATCAATGGAATGGAACCACCATCGGAACTACGCCTAATGTAGATTATATGTTCACTGCGGCGGGATGTCATACCATTACATTACAGTATAACTTACAAGGATGTTTAGAAACTACCACCTACACAGACTACATCTGTATGGAAAATTATCCAAACACAACCTTTACCTCGAATCCTAATGTGCTTTCCTCTACTTCAGAAACAATCAATTTCACAAATACAACCATTGGGGCCATTAGTTATTTTTGGGAGTATGGTGACGGTCAAACTTCAACTGTATTCGAAGAACCACATTTCTACAATGGAATTACTGAAAACATGTTAGTTAGCTTAACTGCAAGTACAGCCCTAGGTTGTGCTACTACCTACGAACTTTCGTTACCTGTAATTAGTGATCCAATTTACTACGTTCCAAATACCTTTACCCCGGATCAGGATGAGCACAACCAAACGTGGTTCCCGGTATTTACTACTGGCTTTGACCCGTACAACTTCAACCTAAAGATTTTCAATCGTTGGGGTGAATTGATTTGGGAAAGTAACAGCGCAGAAGGACGATGGGACGGAACCTACGGAACTGACGGTAGGAAAGTTCAAGCCGGTGGTTATTCTTGGGTAATCAAGTATTCCAACAAGGAAACAGATGAAAAGAAGGTTGTTACAGGAACGGTCAACGTACTGAGATAAACTAAACTTTATACAATAAAAAAAGCATCAGAATACTGATGCTTTTTTTATGACTAATAATTCAAAGCTAATTTATCTTCTTTTAAAAGATATGCTCGGTTTATTTCTTTCTAAAGAAAATCTTAATTGGAACTCCTGTAAAATTAAACTGCTCTCGCAAACGGTTTTCAATGAATCGGCTATACGAATCACTCACATATTGAGGTAAATTACAGAAGAACGCAAACGCGGGAGCATGCGTTGGCAATTGCTGAACAAACTTAATTTTAACGTATTTTCCTTTTACAGCTGGTGGTGGATTATCTAGAATTATTTCTAACATGACCTCATTTAACTTAGAGGTAGGGATTTTCTTCGTTCGATTTGCAAACACCTCCATACACGTCTCAATGGCCTTATGGATTCGTTGTTTCGTAATCGTAGAGGTGAAAATAATCGGGACATCATTAAACGGTGCCAATTGCTTGCGTAAATTTTCTTCAAACTCCTTCATCGTTGTATGATCTTTCTCAACGAGATCCCATTTATTCACCAACACGACAACCCCTTTAGAGTTTTTCTCAATCATATAATAAATTGCCAAATCTTGTTTTTGTAACCCTTCAGATGCATCAATCATTAAAAAACATACATCAGCGTTTTCAATAGTACGAACTGAACGCAATACCGAATAGTATTCTATGTCTTCCGTTACCTTAGCCTTTTTTCTGATTCCAGCGGTATCAATTAATAAAAAATCGTGATTGAAGGCTTTATATCTGGTATGGATCGAATCTCTCGTAGTACCTGAGATGTCCGTTACAATGTTACGCTCTGAATTAGTTAAGGCGTTAATCATGGATGACTTCCCCACATTCGGGCGTCCAACGATCGCAATCCTCGGAAGATCATCCTGCTCTAAAATCGCATCATCTTCCTTATCTAAAAACGTAACCACTTCATCGAGTAAATCACCTGTTCCACCACCATTCGCAGCGCTCAAATCAAATACATCGCCCAGTCCAAAGGAATAAAATTCTGCGGACATGCCAATGCGGTCGTTGGTATCTACTTTATTAGCAACAACTAGAATTTTCTTTTTACTCTTTCGAAGTAATTCAGCCACCAATAAGTCCATCTCAACAATCCCTGTCATAACATCGACCATGAAGAGAATAACTTTTGCTTCATCGATAGCCAACTCTACCTGTTTCCTTATTTCTCCTTCAAAAATATCCTCTTTAGTTGCGGCATATCCACCAGTATCAATCACCGAAAATTTATACCCATTCCACTCCCCTTTGCCGTAAATTCGATCTCGCGTTACCCCACTCACCTCTTTCACAATCGCATCGCGTGATTCCGTTAATCGATTAAACAACGTTGATTTTCCGACATTAGGCCGGCCGACAATTGCAATAATGTTGCTCATTAATATCCGTATTTTTTCAATTTAGCTTCTGAGGATCTCCAATCTTTATCCACTTTAACAAAGGTCTCTAGAAACACTTTCTTATCTAAGAATTTTTGAATGTCAATTCTCGCTTGACGTCCAATTTTCTTTAACATCTCCCCTCCTTTACCAATGATAATTCCCTTCTGAGAATCTCGTTCTACGATGATAATGGCGCGAATCCGAATGAGGTGAACCGTATCTTCATACATTTCGATTTCAATTTGTGTACTGTAGGGAATCTCTTTTTGACAGAAATTAAAAATCTTCTCCCGTATGATTTCAGATACAAAAAATCGCATCGGTCGATCAGATAACTCATCTTTATCGTAATACGGCGGATTTTCAGGAATCAACGTTAGTATTCGTTCCCAAACGATGTCGATGTTAAAATTGTGCAACGCAGAAATGGGATAAACCTCTGCATTAGGAATTTCATTTTTCCAATATTCAATGCGCTCCGCCACCTTTTCTTGATGCGACTTATCCACCTTATTGATTAAACACAGAACCGGAACATTCAACTTTTTAATTCGTTCTAATGTAGCCTCATGATTCATTTTTTGTTCAACGGTGTCCGTGACAAAAAGCAATACATCTGCATCTTGAAGTGAAACAGAAACGTATTCCATCATGTTCTCATGAAGTTTGTAGGATACATTCACTACGCCCGGGGTATCAGAAAACACAATTTGATGGTCTTCGTCATTCACAATCCCCAGGATCCGATGACGCGTTGTTTGCGCCTTTGAAGTAACAATGGAAAGCTTTTCACCTACCAATTGATTCATTAAGGTTGATTTACCAACATTCGGACTTCCAACTATATTTACAAAACCTGATTTATGCGCCATGGCTGCAAAGGTATGAAATTAAAGCGGGAGCACCTTAATGCTTGTAGTATATGTGTTTGCTTTGATTAACTTTGTGGGGTGACTGAAGACGAACAGTATATACAACGTTGCATAGATTTAGCCTATCAAGGTCAGGGAAAGGTGGCACCAAACCCAATGGTTGGCTGTGTAATCGTGAAGGATGGCGTTATTATTGGCGAAGGCTATCATGAGGTTTTTGGTGGACCACACGCGGAAATCAATGCAATACGTAATGTGGGAGACGATTCCGCAATTCAAGGATCCACCGTTTATGTATCCTTGGAACCCTGTACACATTATGGAAAAACCCCGCCATGCACGCTGGCAATCCTTGCTTTAAAACCGAGGCGAGTTGTCATAGGAAGTAGAGACACAAATCCTTCCGTTGCAGGTAAAGGAATTGACCGGTTAAAGCGCGAAGGCATTGAAGTGGTGGAAGGTGTCTTAGAAGATGAATGCAGGGTCCTAAACAAACGTTTTTTCACGTTCCACGAAAAGCGTCGACCGTATGTAATTCTTAAATGGGCGCAAACTCAAGATGGATTTTTAGATCGCAACCGAGAGGAAGACGAAGTCGGAATCCATTGGATTTCTAGTCCTGAAACTAAAGTTTTAGTGCATAAATGGCGTTCAGAAGAGCAGGGCATCTTGGTGGGAAGAAACACCATACTGAATGACAATCCTTCATTGACGGTTCGAGAATTTAGTGGTACGAATCCAACGCGCATTGTCATAGACAGCAATCTTAAATTATCGAAAGATGTTGGAGTATTTTCAAATGAAGCACCTACCTTGGTTTTTAATCGCGTAAAAAATGCAGTTGAAGGTCAAACAGAATGGATTAAAATTGCAGAAACATCAACTAAACTTATTCTTGAGGAATTATACAAACGTAATATTCTTAGTGTTTTGGTGGAAGGTGGAAGCCGTACCTTACAGTACTTTATTATTGATAATGTGTGGGATGAGGCGAGGGTAATTGTTAGCTCAACGCAATTTAAAGAAGGTATGCGAGCGCCTGTTCTTACAAAAACACCGATTCGCTCACACCCATTCGGTACAACAGATACTATTTACTATTACCAACGAAAATAATGGATTTATTCCTTAGTGTTTTAGCATCAAGTTTGATTTTTGTTCTTTTTAGATCCTTTCCAGCTTGGAAAATAGATACCCTACAAGCTGTGATCGCGAACTACTTCGTTGCCTTTGCATGTGGTATATTTCTTTTTCATGACTACATCCCTGTAAGCGACGCCTTAAAAATCGGATTGCCCTTCGCACTGTTGTGCGGTGTTTTATTTATTTCGCTTTTCATACTCATGGGCCTCAGCTCGCAGAAAAATGGAGTTTCAACAACTTCGATTTCTGTAAAAATGTCAATGGCTCTTTCGGTTATCTTGGTGCTTTTTATTAATCACACCCCGTTGTCATGGACAAATATTATTCCCTTAGTTGCAGCCATAATAGGCGTATTTCTTGTTTCATTTTCGAAACAGGACAGCAACCAATCAAACGGGAACCTATGGATGCTTTTAGTTTTATTTTTTGGCAGTGCCGGACTTGATTTGGTATTATATTTTACAAATTCGAGATGGCTTCCCAATGGGTTTCACGACGGCGTTTTTGCAGCACTTGGTTTTTTGATGGCTGGTATTATGGGACTTGGCTACTTCATCATTAATCGTATCCAAGGTAAGATAAGCTTCGATAAAAGAAGTTGGTTTGGGGGAGTTATTTTGGGGATTCCAAATTATTTCTCCATCTATTTATTAGTAAAATCATATAACACACTCGACTTAGACCCCCATCAGATACTTTCCATCGCTAATGTTGGTGTCGTAATTATTTCAGCAATTCTTGGTTTTAGTCTTTTCAAAGAGAAATTTACGACACAAAAAACCATAGGGTTAATCCTCTGTCTTGCCGCATTAGGATTCTCCATCGGTTTCGGATAGCTAATTAGTGCTTAAATCCTTAACTTTGAGGTAATGAATAAAATATTACCCTTTCTTTTCGCTTTCATTGTTTGTAATTTATATAATGCTCAACTCTTTATCAATGAGGCCAGTAATGCCAATGGCACAAACTATGTCTTAGCGAATGGGAGTTCACCTGATTGGATTGAACTCTACAATTCAAGTGCTACATCTCAAAATTTGCAGGGTTTTTACTTGTCAGATAAGCGGACAAACTTAAACCAATGGGCATTCCCTCCAATTAGTATCCCAGCGAATGGATTCACTACAATTCTTGCGAATGGCCAAGGTTCAACCTACCTGGTTGATCATTTCGAAAGTCCTATAACCTATGAAGCGCTATGGTCTTATACTATACCCAACGCAGCATTGCCAAATTGGTACACCAACTCATACGATGCCTCTGGTTGGAGTCAAGGAAAAATGAGCGTCGGTTATGGAGACGGAGATGATAGTACTGACATCACCGGACCAGCAACTACTGTGTATGCACGAATTAATTTTAATATTTCCAATTTCAATGACATAGTTAAAACCATGCTCGACATAGACTATGACGATGGATTTGTAGCCTATTTAAACGGCGTTGAAATTGCAAGAGAGGGCTTAGTAGGAGCGCCCCCAAACTTTGACGAATTAGCTGCAGATCATGAATCCCAACTATATCAAGGGGGCAATCTTAGTAGTTATGATTTGGATATGAGTGTAATTAGCAATTTATTGCAAAATGGCACGAATGTTCTTGCCGTTGAAATCCACAATTCCTCTCCAGCAAGTTCTGATTTAACATGCCGACCGTTCCTCACGTTTGGATTAGCCTCACCGCAACAACAATTCGGAGGGTATATACATCCATTTTTCAATTCGCCTCAAGCAGGAACCATTGAAACTAACTTTTCTATTGCCACCCTGGGTGAAACGCTTTATTTGAGTAACGCGAATGGAATAATTCTCGATAGTCTTTATGTACCGGACCTTGAAGCCAATATGTCTGTGGGTAAAAAAAATGATGGAAATAACTCCTGGTTTATTTTCCCTACCCCAACCCCGAACTCTACGAATAATGTGGCGTTATCCTTCAATGGATATGAAGAGCAACCATCACTCGATTTAGTCGGTGGGATTTTCCCTAATGCTATTACTGTTAATGTAATTAACAATTCCACACAAGGCGGCATTGTAAGATATACACTGGATGGGCAAGACCCGGATGGAACCTCCACTGTAGTTAGTGGTCCGATTACTATTTCTGCCAATGCGGTATTAAAAGTTCGATGTTTTCCGAATGGTACCAATCGGTATATGAGTCCTATTGAAGCGGAAACCTATTTGATTAATGAAAGTTCAACCATCCCCATCGTTTCCCTTACGATAGATGATGATGATTTATATGGGGCGAACGGTATTTTCGATAATTGGTGGACCGATTGGAAACGCCAATGTAATATTGAGTATTTTACTCCAGATGGCACGAAACAATTCGAAAGTAAAGCCTCTGTTAAACCGGATGGTGGTGCTGGAGGTAGTCGCTCAAACCCTCAACACAGTGTTACCGTTGAACCGGCAAATACAACGTTCGGAACCGGAGAAAATATTCACTACCCCCTATTCCCAGAAAAACCGTATGTTAATGATTTACAAGCAATTTATATACGAAATGGAAGTAATTTCTGGAATCAATACCACCAACGCGATGCCACATTCATGCGCGTCATGCGTAAATCATATGCGAACTCGCAAGCGTATCGTCCAGCCAACGTATTTTTAAATGGACAATTCTTTGGAGTATATGAGCTTCGAGAAAAAGCGAATGAAACGTATTTTAACGAGAACTACGGTAATCATGTAGACAGCCTCGACTTACTTTCAGTGAGCTATTGGTATGGCAGCACCTTAAGAACGGTTAAAGGTTCTGATAGTTCGTTTTTCAATATGATCAATTTTATCACAACGGCAGATAAGACCAATCCAAACTATTTAAGTGAATGCGACAAGCGCCTGGATTTGAAAAACTACACGGATTACATTGCCGCTGAATTGTGGTATGGAAATACCGATTGGATTTACAATAATATGAAAATCGCAAGAACAAGAAGTACGGATAATAAATGGCGATTTTTCTTACAAGATGTGGAATGGGGTCTTGGCGGATGGACAGATTATAATGCAAACATGTTTGATTGGTTTCAATACGCCATTCAACCAAATAATTACTATGATATACATAGCAATTTAATGCAGGATAGCACCTATAGAAATTACTTCATCAACCGGTATGCGGATTTAATGAATACAACGCTTCATCAAAACACATACACCCCGATAATCAATCAAATGTATGAAGAGCTACTCCCAGAAATGCCACGTCATTTTGCGCTTTGGACGGGAGATGTTGCAGGAGGAATGAACAATTATACCTACAATAGAGATGTTATTTTAGGACAATTTAATAACAGAAACAATGCGGTACGGAACCAAATGTTGAATTATTACAACCTACAAAACAAGGTTAATGTTACCTTGAATACAATTCCTGCCGATGCGGGCTACATCAAAATCAGCACAATTGTTCCAGATTCCTTACCCTGGACAGGAGTTTACTTCAATGGGAACCCGGTTAAAATTACAGCGGTAGCAAATCCAGGATACACTTTTGATCATTGGGAATACAACATCAACCTACCAGCTAATCTATTAAACCAAGAATCCGTGGCGGTTAATATCGCTACAGATGATTATTTTACTGCCGTTTTCACAGGGAACGCATCCAATTCCTCGCTCACGATTTCAGAAATAAATTATCGTCCGGATGCTAGCTTGGATGGAGGAAACTGGATTGAGTTGCATAATTATGGGAATACCGAGGTAAACCTTACGGGATGGTCTTTGAAAAGTGATGACTTCTACAACAGTTATTCATTCAGCGATGGGTTAAAAATACCTGCAGGAGGCTATTTGGTAGTAGCGCAGGACACGCAACTATTCCATTCCGTTTATCCAACAGTTAATAACGTAGTGGGCAATCTCCGTTTTGGTTTTGAAAACAGCATAGATTCTATTTACATTTTCCGCCCAAACAGCGATACCTTACTTGCTATGCAATTTTCAAATGACGCTCCTTTCCCTCGTTGTGCTGATGGGTTCGGAAGAACCTTAGAAAATCAATACACCACAACAATTAGTCTAGATTCACTATCATGGTTTTGTGGATGTATTGCAGGCTCACCAGGTGAAGCGTACTTCCCGTGCGATGAACCAGTTATTTTTAGTGAATTCAACCTTGGTAAACAAACGATAGCGCACAATGCTGAAGATTGGATTGAGTTGAAAAACAATACGGATAACGTCATTAACTTTTCTGGATATACGCTTAAAGACGAGAAACAAAATAATAGCTTTTCGCTTACAGGTTTACAACTAAATCCCGGTGAATATGCCGTTGTTGTTAAGGATTCCTCCCTATTTACTGAGCGACACCCCAATTTTGAGGGCAAAGCCTTGTATCAACTACCTTATGGTATTTCGAATAATGATGCATTAAGATTATATGATATCAACGGAACCTTACTTCAGAGTGTTGTTTTTGATACCACAATCGCGTGGCCGCAGGCTCCATTTAACAGTGATTTTACCTTTGAATATTTAGAAGCAAATGCCAATCAAGCCCTTGCTTCGAATTGGTTCCAAGGGTGTGAAGGCGGATCGCCAGGTCGTGCTTTTGGCCCTTGTCCTGTGTTGCCAGACGGTGCTTTTGCTTGGCTGTATCCAAATCCTTCCAATGGGGAAATTACAATTGCTATAGACAATATGTTAACGGGGAATGCCGGAACTCAAATCGAAGTGTTCGACCTTAGCGGTAAACTTGTTTACGAAGAAGCATTCCCGGTAGTTGTAGAGTCTGTAGAACCTATCCAACTGGATTTGAGTTTTTTACGCGCAAGTATGTATTTGATCCGAGTAACTAAAGCTTCTCAATCCGTTACACTTCGCCTTATCAAGGATTAAGCCTGAGAAGCGCGATTCAATAGGGTAATCATAGCAGCAGTAACAATAAACAATTGCGTTGCTGTTTCGTCATCCATTGAGGTACCGTCTTCATCGTCGGTAGATACTTCCATGGCCATGAAACGAGTTAACTCGGGTTGATCACAAAAGTCTTCCAACATTTGCTCAGACTCTTCATCATCTTGCTCAAAATATGCGTCAAGCATGGTAGAGAATTCCGGTTGAAATGCTTCAATCATTTCTTCAGTAATCTCAACAGGAGTTAATCCCGCTTGATTAAAAGACTCGATAATTACCCAAAAATAATAGAGTAAATATCCTTCTAATGCTTCATTTTCATATTCTGAAGGGGCAGCTAAGACATAATCTAAGAGAACTGGTTGCTTCTCTGAAAACGCGGTAATTCCTTCCTCTAATTGCTCGTCTGTAGCCTCATCAACCCAATCAAGGGCTGTTTCAATGTGTTTAATTTCAATATGTTTCATCAGGTCAAAGGTAGCCTTTATTGCGTATAAAATGAAAATGTAACTTAGGATACATATTAACACAACTACTCAATGTACCTTTGCAGCATAATGAAAACAAAACTATTTTACCTTGGAATGACGTTATTGGGAATGGTGGTCGGATACCTTTATTACACGTATTATGGGTGTACAAAAGGGTGCGCAATTACCGGAAACCCTTGGCGCTCGACCTTGTATTTTGGGTTTATGTTTTTCTTAGGTAGTAATTTAATTAAAGATTTAATAACAAAAAAATCATGAGCGAATTTAGCGGAACAATCGTAGATGTAAGAACACGAGCAGAATTTAGTGGTGGCCATGTGGCCCATTCAGTAAACATTCCATTGCAAGAAATAATGGATCATGTAGACGAAATCAAACAAATGAAAACGCCCATCATTTTTTGCTGTGCATCAGGTGGTCGAAGCGGACAAGCAACCCATTACTTCAAATCCTTGGGTGTAGATTGCGAAAATGGCGGTGGATGGATGGAAGTAAATCATCAATTAAACAAATAAGATGGGATTATTTAGTACACTGTTCGGAAAAAGTGCAGATTTCGCACAACTGGTCAAGGATGGCGCCATTATTCTAGATGTTAGAACGCCTGGTGAATATGCAAGTGGTCACATCAAAGGCTCCAAGAACTTTCCACTCCAAAGCCTTCAACAAAACTTAAGTAAAATCCCAAAAGACAAAGTGATTATTACATGTTGTGCTTCAGGCATGCGCAGCGGATCAGCCAAGTCCATACTGCTTTCAAGCGGTTTTAAAGAAGTACACAACGGTGGAGGATGGATGAGTTTGAAAGGAAAAATATAAACTTAATAAGATAGATTGGAAGGGGCATGTAGCCCCTTTTTTAGTTGTGTTTTTCACAACAAACATTTCTACAGTTTCAATATGCATTTATTTCGCATAGTATTTTGCTTTAAATTTGCAACTAAAAAACATGGTCAAGCTTCTTATCTTTCTTGTAGCCTTTATAGGATTCGGTTTTGTAGCTACTGCTCAACCTCAACAAGACACCTTAAAACTTGCAGATTCTACCCTCTATAAAATCACAACCAGTGATAAAAGTGAAATTCTAGGATACATTATAAAAAAAGATGCCAGAGAAGTCTTGATAAAATCCTTGGATGATCGAGAATTCTATATTCCACAATATTCTATCAAATCAATTGAGAAAATTGATCAAACGAAAGTAAACGCTCGAGGAGAATATGTCGGTGAAGATAAATTTGCTACCCGTTATTTTTTAACCACCAATGGGTTACCACTGAAAAAAGGAGATAACTACATTCAATGGAATCTATTTGGTCCTGATTTTCAATTTGGACTCGGTGAGAATTTTGGTGTGGGAATCATGACTTCTTGGTTTGGAGTACCTATCATTGGGACCATTAAAAAAAGTTTTCAACTCAATAGCAATACACACTTTGCGCTTGGTGGGTTAGTTGGCACAGGCTCATGGGGCCTACCCGATTGGGGAGGTGTTCTGCCTTTTGCTACCATTTCAAAAGGTGACCGAAGTAAGAACATTGCATTATCAGGTGGGTATGGTGCTGTATGGCAACCAGTTTATCATTATGGCTACCTCGGGAATGGATACTCTAAAACCGAAGTGGGAGGAAGAGCGCTTATGAGCGTAGCCGGTATGGTCAAGGTATCACCAAAGTTGAGTTTAGTCTTCGATTCATTTATTGTTTTTAAAGGCAAATCAATTGAAGAACAGTACATAGGACAAGTTTGGAACGACCAAACGCAAACCTACGAAGACCAAACATTTACTGCTGTAATTAGAAAACCAGGATTAGGTCTTTTTATCCCTGGCATTCGCTGGCACCAAGAGGAAGGAAAAGCCATCCAGTTCGGTTTTACAGGCATTATAACGGATGGAGAATTCGCTCCAATACCTGTACCTATGGTACAATGGTACCGTAGTTTTTAAACAGAGCATTTATTCTACACTTGTTAGAAACAAGTGATTGTGGTAATTTTGCATATCCTTAATTTATCATAGCATGCAACTGTGGAATAAATACAACAAGGAGGAATTGGAAAAACAACTGCGCGAAAAAGGGCATACCTATGTGACGGTATCGTTCTATACCTACGCAAAAATTCAAGATCCTCACACCTTTCGAAATGAACTTTATGTCCTGTTGGATTCACTTGATGTGATCGGTAGAATTTATGTGGCCCATGAAGGAATCAATGCCCAAATTGCCGTACCGAATACACATTTTTATGCGTTCAAAGAAAATCTCTATTCGATTGATTTCTTAAATGGAATTCGGTTAAATGTTGCGGTGGAAGAAGAAGGAGCAGAATTTCCGTTTTTAAAACTTAAGATCAAGGTCCGAGATAAAATCCTTGCAGATGGGTTAAATGATGAAACCTTTGATGTTACCAATAAAGGACAACACTTAAATGCGGAGGAATTCAATAAAATAACCTCCGAATCAGATTTCATACTGGTGGATTTTAGAAATCACTACGAACATGAAGTCGGACATTTTAAAGATGCCATCTTACCCGATGTAGACACTTTCCGAGATTCTTTACCAGTAATCGAAGAAGAAATACTTAAAGGAAATGAAGACAAAAAAGTGATCATGTATTGTACCGGTGGTATTCGCTGCGAAAAAGCATCCGCTTGGTTTAAACACCGTGGATTCGATAATGTGTATCAATTAGACGGTGGAATTATTAAATACGCCAACGAATGCAAAACCCAAGGATTGGAAAATAAATTTTTAGGTAAAAATTTCGTGTTTGATGAACGCAGAGGAGAACGAATTACAGAAGACATCATTAGTTCCTGTCATCAATGCGGTGTGCCATGCGATGATCATACAAATTGTGCATTTGAAGGCTGTCATTTATTATTCATACAATGTGACAACTGCAAGTCTATCATGGAGAATTGTTGTTCCGATGAATGCAAAAGCATCACACATTTACCAGAAGCGGAACAAAAAGAACTTCGTAAAAAATTAACCCAGAGTAATCTCATTTTTAAAAAAGGGAGATTCGAGCCAAATAAGCTTAAAATAAACAGGTAATTGAGTTATCTTTGATACAAATTCGCATTCATGAACTTGCTGCTTTTCATTAATTGGTCGTTCGACGCTGAAATAATCCCAGGATTCCGCACACCAAATTGGTATGGCCTACTCTTCGTTTCGGGAATGATCCTTGGTTATTTCGTGATTCGTAAGATGTTCAAACAAGAAAACATCGCCAATGATTTACTTGATAAATTGGTGATGTACATGGTTCCTGCGACTGTTATTGGCGCTCGACTTGGACATGTTTTTTTTTATGGCCCGTATTGGGGTCCCGAAGGATATTTTTCTCATCCCGAAGAAATCTTTAAAATTTGGGAAGGTGGTCTAGCTAGTCACGGTGCTGCAGTGGTAATTCTCCTAGCCTTATGGTATTTTTCTAATAAAGTAATTCACAAACCATACCTGTGGATGTTGGACCGAATTGCAGCTCCAATCGCGATTGCAGGAGCATTCATACGACTTGGAAATTTAGTCAACCATGAAATGGTGGGATACGTAACCGATGTTCCATGGGGTTTTCGTTTTTTACACCATGATTGCATGAATGTAATTGACGGTCAATACCTCTGTGATTGGGCCGAAATCCCAGTACGTCACCCGGCAAACCTCTATGAATCACTTGCCTATTTTCTATCGTTCGCAATACTCATGTTCCTTTTCTGGAAAAAACAAGGATGGAAAAAGCAAGGCTTGGTCTTTGGAACCTTCCTAATCCTAATTTTCGGATTCCGTTTCCTAATTGAATTTTTAAAAGAGAGCCAGACCGATAACGATTCAATGGTCGATGTAAGTACGGGGTTAAATACCGGACAATGGTTAAGCGTTCCTCTAATTTTGGCCGGTATAATTTTGATTATTAGGGCAAGAAAAAAATCATTCGAGGAAGCTTAGTGTATAAATGACATTAAGATATCCGGAATCCTTTATATATTTGTAAAAATTTGTTGAAACATGGCAATTAAGTCAAGCACTAAAAAAGTAGCTACCGCAAAGAGTTCCGAAGGTAAATTCGGGAAAGAAACATATGTCAAATGGTACAAAGACATGTTACTCATACGACGTTTTGAAGAAAAAACAGGTCAGTTGTATATTCAACAGAAATTTGGTGGGTTTTGCCACCTTTACATTGGACAAGAAGCCATTGCGGTTGGCACTGCCAGTGCGGTACGACCAACAGACAAGCATATGACCGCATACCGTGACCATGCACATCCGATTGCATTGGGTACTGACCCACGCGTGTTGATGGCTGAATTGTACGGGCGAATCACAGGGTGTTCCAAAGGAAAAGGAGGCTCTATGCACTTTTTTGACAAGGAGAAAAACTTCATGGGTGGACATGGTATTGTAGGAGCTCAAATTCCTATGGGAACCGGGGTTGCTTTCGCGGAACAATATAACGGTACAGAAAATGTCGCTATCGTTTCTATGGGTGACGGTGCGGTTAGACAAGGTGCACTTCATGAAACCTTCAACATGGCGATGATGTGGAAACTTCCAGTGATTTATATCATTGAAAACAACAACTACGCCATGGGAACAAGCGTTGAACGCACAACCAACGTGACCGATCTTTCTAAAATTGGTCTTTCGTATGAGATGCCTTCAAAAATTGTTAACGGGATGCGACCAGAGGATGTGCATAATGCCATCGAAGAGGCGGCAAACAGAGCACGTCGTGGGGATGGTCCTACCCTACTCGATATTCGAACATACCGTTACAAAGGACACTCAATGTCGGATCCACAAAAGTACCGTACGAAAGACGAGGTAAATGATTGGATGGAACAAGACCCGATCGACCATGTGTTGTCCGTGATTAAATCAAATAAATGGCTTTCTGAAAAAGAACTGTCGGACATCGATGCATGGGTGAAAAACGAAGTAGACGAAAGCGTTATGTTCGCTGAAAACTCTCCTTATCCGGAGGCAGAAGAACTTTATAAGGACGTTTATGTTCAAGCAGATTATCCATACATTAAAGAATATTAATACGACAAGCAATGGCTGAAGTAATTTACATGCCCAAATTAAGTGATACCATGACCGAAGGAGTTGTGGCATCTTGGTTAAAAAACGTGGGCGATGCTGTGAAATCCGGCGAGTTATTGGCAGAAATCGAAACCGATAAAGCCACCATGGAATTTGAATCGTTCTATGACGGTGTGTTATTGCACATTGGGGTAGAAACAGGCAAGGCGGCTCCAGTTAACGCCTTATTAGCTATTATTGGTCAAGCCGGTGAAGACATTTCTTCTATACTGAATGCAGCTCCGTCCGCAGAGCCAGCGAAAACAGAAGAAGTTAAGCCAGCTCCCGTGGTTGAAACCCCCGCGCCAAAAGCTACACCAGCCCCGGCTGCTGTTCCTGTTAGTGCACCAAAAACCACCCCTAAACCAGCAGTAAATAACGACCGTGTTTATGCTTCACCGCTCGCTAAAAAACTGGCAGAGGAGAAAGGGATTGATTTACAATATGTTGCAGGTTCTGGTGAAAATGGTAGAATCGTAAAACGCGATGTGGATCACTATATGCCACATCCTAATGGTGTTTCTGCATCCGCAGGTAATTCAGGTGGATTAACTACCGAAACGTATACGGATGAGCCTATTTCTCAAATGAGAAAAACTATTGCTCGTAGACTTGCAGAAAGTAAATTTACTGCACCGCATTTTTATCTTACCTTGGATATCGACATGGATAACGCCATGGCTTTCCGTACTTCTGTCAACGCCACCGAGGGATACAAAATTTCTTTCAACGATATCGTAGTAAAAGCGGTGGCACTATCTCTAAGAAAACATCCAACCGTAAACTCTTCTTGGATGGGCGACTTCATCCGCAGAAACCAACACGTTAATATTGGTGTAGCTGTTGCTGTGGAAGATGGCTTATTGGTTCCTGTAGTTCGCTTTGCTGACACTAAAGGTTTCATGCAAATCTCTTCAGAAGTTAAAGATTTTGCAGGTCGCGCTAAAGAGAAAAAACTACAGCCTGCAGATTGGGAAGGAAATACCTTTACCATCTCAAATCTTGGTATGTTTGGAATTGAGTCCTTTACTGCTATTGTTAATCCACCTGATAGTTGTATTTTAGCTGTAGGAGGCATTAAGGAAGTTCCTGTAGTAAAGAATGGGCAAGTTGTCCCAGGCAATGTAATGAAAGTAACCTTATCTTGTGACCATCGCGTAGTAGACGGTGCAAGCGGTTCAGCGTTCTTACAAACATTCAAAAACTACATGGAAAATCCAGTTTCGATGCTCCTTTGAGTAAGCGAATGGATGTATGCCTAACCTAAGATTACAACCCCTACTTTTTGCCTGTTGCGCGACACTTTCCGTGTGGAGTCAAGCCACTATTCGCGTAACTGTGCTTTCTGTTCAAGTTGGTATTTTTCAAGATTGCGATGGGTTTTTCTCTGGAAATTCAGACTTTGTATGGGAATTCACTGGTACGGATAACACCGTTGGATATTCCAATAACAATCCTGCCCTTTTCGGGATTTTTGGCTTTAACTATGCCTACAAAAACAACGACAACGGCCCCTATACGATGAGCACCCCCAGCGGGAATTTTTCGCCAAGTAATGGCCTTTTCTTCGATCACGACTACCTCTGTCCAACCAATGTCCCAACTACCATAAATTTAGCTTGGGAAGCATACGAAAACGATGATGTTGGTAATTATGATGTTTTGGGGTTGAATGACGGTCAAACCAACCTTCAAAATGTAGCGATGCCGGTTCCTGCTGCGGCAGGGTCATTGTTTTATACGTTCACGGCAAATTCCGTAGATCCCGGATGCAACCAAAACTACACCGTGAATTTGCGGGTGGACCGAATTCCCATTGTCGTGAATTACATGCAAGATAATATCTGTAACGCGAACAGCTTAACACTGAACACTACCTACACCTTCGGGTGGTGTCCTGGCACGCTAGAACCCAACGAACCCGCTGCAAATGACGTACAAAATGCCGGTTCACTATGGTCTAAATTTGTGGCTCCGCCTTCCGGCAGTGTAGAAATCACCTCGGATTTGGCTGGAACTCAAATTGGAACCTATTTTCAAATTTATCATGCGGCTGACCAAGGAAATTGTACCGATGGGATTCATGCGGTGACAGGCGCACTGATTAAAAATAAATTTGAATACCTTTCGAACGTAGACTTTTCTGATGGCGTAGACCTACTTGGGATCGACCCCGAGGCTGAAATCACCCTGAATGCGTGCGACCCCATTCCTTTGATTTCCTATCAAAAGTTAATTCCTGGTGAAACGTATTATATTCAATTTACATCAGACCAAGTCAATGACAACGGATATTTTCAGCTCCGAGTAAATGGTTTGGGTGGAGGCGCACCCAATCTAGAAGATATTCCCTGTTTATCCACTACCGTGCCTTATGGAACAGCCGCGATTTCTTCGGGACAAAACAGTCCAGCAACAACTGTATTAAATTTTGGTTGTGCCTTTGACGGTGGGAATAATGCCGCAGAAACAGGACAAGCGCACAGCAGTTCGAATCCGAACCAATACCACGCTTATGACTATCCCCATGCTGCCGTAGGAAATCCTGTGATGAATGAAAGTGTTTGGTTGAACTTTATTGCTCCGCAGCAAGGCCGCATATCCTTTGAAGCAGATTATCAAAGTGCCCTTTATGGCGAAAGCGCCGCTCTATTTGGCTACGATACGTCTTTTGCACCCGGTGTCCCTGGGGATTATTTATGCTCTAACCTCAAATTTATCGATTCCGATGAAGGAGGAACGAATGGATTTCTAGGCGGTGACCCTAACGCCTTGATTCTTGCTCCTTGTTTAGAACCTGGTTATAAATATTTTGGTATGGTGGATCCTTCCGATGCCATTACACCCCTAAGTTCACAATCCATTAAAACCTGGGTGCACGACCCCAGTGTTGTCGATCCAAGTCAAAACCCGCCGGGGAATGATATCCTTTGCCTTACCATGCAAAACCCCTTATATCAAGTCCCTGTAATTCCTGCGGGAGTAACTCCTCCGTTTCAAGCGGTAGCAGGTTCGAATGTGCTGGCCTGTCAAGAATACTTAGCGGGTGAACCGAATGTTGATCCGAACCCGGCCAATTGTGCGAACCAAACCGTTTGGCATTACTTTGTGGCACCGGCATCGGGAGCGGTAGAAATAAGTTTACGTGCGTACATTGGTATGAACTTATTGCGCTTCAATATTTATGAACTGTTGAATGGAAATAGCTGCTATGGAGGGCTTGCCCCAGCTACCTTTACCACCAATGGAACGCGCTACGATCCAGTAATTACGCCAGTGGTAAGCGGTGCTGCAACGCAAAACGGAATGCAAGTATCTATGTGTTGTTTAGATTCTGGGACCGTGTATGCCATTCAATTGGATGGAGGTTCGCCGGGTGATGAAGGACAATACATCATTGATTATGTGCATGAAATCGAGGCGGATGCTGGAGATATTGAAGTTACAGTAAGCAATGGTGAATATACCAATGTATTGCTTGGGGATACGGTCCTGGTGTGTTACGGAAATACGCTTCAACCGAACATCATGCTCGACGGAATTGGAAATTCTACACAACAACTTCCAGGGTGCTTATCTCCGGGTTATGTCTTGCACAGTTACCCTACGGTACCTGATCCAGTGTATAATTCAGGCTTCACATTCATTGATTCCTTGCAATCAAACGGCAGTTTCTTGCACAGCGGCAACGGGAGCGGTTCCTTTGGCAACCCAGTTTACAATACCGTATATTACCTCTCTCCTGCTGGAGACTTACCCAATGCGTGGGGAACCTTTAACTGCCAAACCACCACGGTAGAAGAAGGCGTTCCCGTGGTATTCCTATCGCCTTTAGCAGCATCCAGTTCGTACGATAACAGCAATTGCACCTTAAGTTTTTCATTAAACGGAGGGGTATCTGGTTATTTGAATCAAGGGTATGAATATTCGATAACAAATCCGTTGGGTGCACTGGTTCAATCAGGAAGCGCAGTCCAAGGACAGTCCGTTTCCTATGTTGCGGCAATTCAAGGAACCTACACAATAACGATTCCAGATGAGCCGTGTCCCTTAACCTTAAGCATCGATGCCACGGGTTGTCAAAATCCGTGTGTACCGGTTACTGTTCCCGTTACGGTAACGATCTGTCAAGGAGACAGTATATTGCTGGGCGGAGCGATGCAGAACCTCGCAGGAACCTACACGGATTCCTTAATTTCCGTTATGGGTTGCGATTCTGTGGTCTTATGCACACTCAATTTTCACCCGAATCCAAGTTATGGGTTTCAAAATACCACCTTGTGCCAAGGCGATGTATTTTCCTTTAATGGAAATGAGTACACGGAAAATGGTCAATACCAAGATACCATTCAAAGCATTCATGGGTGTGACAGTATCGTAACCACCAGCATCTTTGTTATCACTCCTGTGGTTGTAAATCAAGAGGTGCACCTATGTCAGGGGACATCGTATACCTTTAATGGAAACACCTACACGCAGGAGGGCGTTTATTTTGATACCACCACCACGGTAAACGGATGCGATTCGATCAACGTCTTGAGTTTATTCTTGAATGCAGCATATGAAACCAGCATCATGGATACCGTATGTTTGGGAACGCCGTACATTTTCGGCATAGATACAATAAATACATCGGGCACCTATACGCTCCCCTTGGTGGCAGATAACGGCTGTGATTCTACGGTAACCTTAGATTTATTATTCTTGGATTGTTCGATGCTGACGATTTATGCACCGAATTCATTTACTCCAGATGCCGATGGAACGAATGACTTATGGTACCCAATTTTACAAAACGTAAAGTCATATACCTATACCATATACAACCGTTGGGGAGAGCGCATCTTCACGTCAACGGGTGATCCTTGGGATGGAACCTATAACGGAAACAAATGTCAGATGGGAGTATATACCTACATCATTGATTGGATCGACAACGATAATATTGGTCACCGAGTAACTGGAAGTATTACCTTGATTTTATAGTAAAAAAGTCTGAACCGGTCAAGGTTAAAGTCAAGAGCTAACCGTGTTTATAAAGCGTTTCAATAAGTAAAGTCTATTTGCGTTAAGGATTCCAAAAAACGCAATGGAAATAGAAATCATAAAAAACAGCATCCTCGAAATACGAGGCTTTGCTTCGCTGTGTACCTTCGCTAAAGCTTCGGATAAAGCTTCGCGAAAGCAAGAAAGAAAGTCATCCTAGATTTTGAATTGGCAAAATTATACGGTATCGAAACAAAGCGACTAAAGGAATCGGTTCGAAGAAATTCAAAGCGTTTTCTTGCTTTCGCGTAGCTTCAGCGAAGCAAAGCCAACAGACTTTATGTTTGAATTAACGGAAGATGAAATGAAAAACTTGACATCACAATTTGTGACATCAAGTTGGGGAGGGACAAGACATCAATCCTTTGCATTTACCGAACAGGGAGTGGCTATGCTTTCAAGTGTTTTAAAGAGTAAAAAAGCGATACACATTAACATCTCTATCATGCGCGCGTTTGTGATGATGCGTCAATGGGCTTTAACCCACCAAGAATTAAGCAAGCGCCTAGATGCATTAGAACAGCAATACGGTCAGAAATTCTCCGACATTGAGCAGGTCTTGAATTTTCTGATTCAAAAGAATCAAAAGCAAGCGCAGCAGAAACAAAGGAATCAAATTGGATTTAAAAAATAGCAATATGGAAATAGAAATCATCAAGAACAGCATTCTCGAAATACGAGGAAAAAAGGTCATACTTGACTTTGAATTGGCGAAATTATATGAAGTAGAAACGCGGATATTGAAGCAAGCAGTACGCAGAAATATAGACAGGTTTCCAGAAGATTTTATGTTCACCCTAAACCTAGATGAATGGAAGGCTATAAGATCACAAATTGTGATGTTTAACAAAGGCAAAGGAAAGTTTCCCAAATATTTACCTTTTGCATTTACCGAACAAGGCGTCGCTATGCTTAGTGCTGTATTAAATTCAACTCGGGCAGTAAATACCAGCATCTCTATCATGCGGGCATTCGTGATGATGCGGCAATTGGCATTAACCCATCAAGAATTAAGTGCACGCCTAGATGCCTTAGAAAAACAATACGGACAGAAATTCTCCGACATTGAGCAGGTCTTGAACTTTCTAATTCAGAAAGACCAAAAGAAAACGCAGCAACAACAAAGAGATAGAATTGGATTTAAAAAATGAGCCAATGAACACAAAAGCACACATCAATCAATTTATTAACTTCTTGAACTACCGACGCTACAGTCCGAATACCATTAAAACGTATACCGATGCATTGGAGGTTTTTTTTCGTTTTCATAAAAACAAGGAACCGGAAAATTTAACCGTTGAGGACATTATTGCATTCAATACAGGCTATATTCTGCGAAAAAATCTTTCAACGAGTTACCAGAATCAAGTCATAAATGCAATTAAACTATTCTACAGAAATCGTTTCAACAGAACCATGGAAGTAGATTATATACAACGTCCAAAAAGGGAAAAACGACTGCCTAATGTGCTTAGCAAGGCTGAAATTAAAGCCATCATCGAAGCTCCCACGAACTTAAAGCACCGTGCCATGTTGAGTTTGATGTATGCGTGTGGTTTGCGAAGAAGCGAGTTACTTAACTTAACCTTAAAAGACGTTCTATCGGATCGCAATTTACTGTTTATAAGGCAGTCCAAAGGAAAAAAGGACCGTGTGGTTCCCATAAGCGACAAGATCATTGACATGTTGCGTGAATACTACAAAGCGTATAAGCCGAAAACCTGGCTGTTTGAAGGCCAATTCCCAAATACCAAATATTCTGAAATGAGCTTAGCAAAAGTACTTAAACAGAGTGTCCTAAAAGCAAAAATCGTTAAAAATGTAAGCTTACATTGGTTGCGACACAGCTATGCCACGCATCTTCTTGAAAGCGGAACAGACCTGCGCTACATTCAGGAATTGTTAGGTCATTCGAGTTCGCGAACTACCGAGATTTACACCCACGTAAGCACGAGAAATCTACAGCAAATCCGATCCCCTTTTGATGATTTATAAACAGTTTTTCCTATTTTTATGAAAGTTACCAAAAGTATACCAATACAACCCACAGATGCTGGCTTGAATTGCTTTTGGTAATGTTATAACTAAGTTAAGGTCAAGCCTGAAAAAAACGAAAAATCAATATGAAATATTTAGTCATTATTCTTTTACTAACCTTCAATGCTTCAGCCCAAGAGATATGCACTAATGGATTGGATGATGATAGTGATGGATTAATTGATCTTAACGACAATATAGATTGCGAGTGCTTA
>Ga0315907_10001055_pt1 | contig 37916 bp, 30 predicted proteins | sample LakEriMetagenome_3_FD_203525 | JGI IMG/M metagenome (GOLD analysis project Ga0315907, IMG submission 203525) | Freshwater fungal communities from buoy surface, Lake Erie, Ohio, United States - Buoy 12 MA123 | ecosystem: Environmental > Aquatic > Freshwater > Lake > Lake biofilm | place: USA...
GGTGGTAGGCAAGCCGGAGGAGAGTTTGCTCATTGCGGTGCTCGGAGAGCATGAGCCCAAGATGCCACCTGAGGGTCAGTTGCCCGAGGGGCACATCAGGGATCTGAAGCGATGGATTGAGGATGGGTTTGTCGATCCGAGGGTGGCCTCGGAAAGTGATTCATCGGGGGGTAAAAAAGCCTGGGTCGACCCTGAGCTGGCCGATAGCCATTGGGCCTTTCAGCCTATTGGGGATACGGTCTTGCCGGCTGCAGAGCGATGGCACATGCCGAGTGTTTCGCATGGCAATTCGATCGATGCGTTTGTGCAGGCGAAGCTCAAGGAGAGGGGCTGGGAGGCCGATTCGCGAGCCGAAGCGTTGGTGTTGTTGCGTAGGGCAACGTTGGGAGTAACGGGTTTGCCCCCGAGCGAACAGGAGATCGAGTCCTACATGGGGGATCGGCCAGAGGACCGCTACGAACGACTTATCGATCGTTTATTGGCATCTGACGCTTATGGGGTTCGTTGGGGGAGGCATTGGTTGGACTTGGTACGGTATGCCAACAGCAATGGTGCCGATGAGAATCACGACATGCCCAACGCTTGGCGGTACCGCGATTGGGTGATCGATGCGTTGAATGAGGACTTGGGTTTCGACGCATTTGTCGAGCAGCAGATCGCTGGTGATTTGTTGCTCGAGCGCGATAGAGCGACGCTCAGCGAGGAGGAACGCAATCGTTTGATTACGGCAACTGGATTTTGGGTTTTGGGGCCCAAGATGCTCGCAGAGCAAGACAAGGAGAAGATGAAGATCGACATTGTCGACGAGCAGATCGACACGTTTTCCCGAACCATGTTGGGAGTGACGTTGGCATGTGCTCGGTGTCACGATCACAAATTCGATCCGTTCACGCAGCGCGATTACTATTCGATGGCCGGAGTGTTGATGAGCACCCGGACGATGGCCGATCAAGCTTTTGTGAGTCAATGGATGGAGCGACCCTTGGAGACGGATGCGAGGCGCCAGGAGCGTCAGGAGCACCAGCGGCGAATCGACGAGTCGATCGCAGCAGAGCGGATGCTCGTTCAGCGGTTCCATGAGGAGTTGGTCTCTGGAGGCCGGTTGGAAAAGCTACCCGAGGATCCGACGGCACGACTCAAGGATGGGCCTTACAGCGAGTCGATGATCAAGGATCTCGATGCGGCGTCCAAGCAGATTGAGGAATTGAAAAAGGGGATGCCGGCATTCGACAAGGCGATGGCCGTCGAGGAGCAGCAGGCCGTCGAGTTGCCGATCCACATTCGGGGTAATCATTTAAAGACGACATCGGAAAAGATCCCTCGGGGAATTCCGCAAGTGTTAACCAGGGGTGTAGGTTTAGAGAGTATTGAGGGGAGTCAAAGTGGCCGAATGCAGCTTGCCCGTTGGTTGACTGATCGTTCGAACCCATTGTTTGCTCGTGTGATGGTCAATCGGGTTTGGATGTGGCATTTTGCACAGCCGCTGGTCGGTTCACCGTCGAACTTTGGGTTTAAGGGACAGCGTCCGACGCATCCGGAGTTACTCGACGATCTTTCGAGGCGATGGATGGAGCATGGTTGGTCGCTCAAGTGGTTGCATCGCGAGATCCTGCTCTCGGCGGCTTATCAGAGAAGTTCCCGATCGTCGCTCTATGAGCAGGAGGATCCCGAGAATGCTTATTTATGGAGGCAGCATCGGCGCCGGTTGGAGATGGAGCCGATTCGCGATTCGTTGTTGGCCAGTGCTGATCGGATCGATGTTCGGCATGCTCGAGGGGTTCAAGGGATGGAGAGTTCTCTGCGGAGTGTTTACTTGAACATCAACCGAGCTGCATTGAACGATACGTTTGCGATATTTGATTATGTGGATCCTGCCAGCCACATCGAGCAGCGAGCCGTTACGACCGTACCGAGCCAATCGTTGTTTTTCCTGAACAATGAGATCGTTTCGAAGTCTTCCGAGAGGCTCGGCGAGCAGTTGGCGAGTCGTTCTGAGGATATCAATCAGGTGATTCACCTTGCGTTTCGGCGGGTATTAGGACGGGATCCGACGCCTGGGGAGCTTGAGCGTTCGAGTGCATTTGTGGCTCGAGCGATGGAGATTTGGGCCGGTCAGATCAAGCCAGTCGAGGGAGTGACCGAGGAATCGCATCGAGCGTCGATGCGCACCAGGGCCATAGGTAGTTTGGTTCATAGTTTGTTTGCTTTGCGCGAATTCATTTGGGTGGAGTAGGCATCGATGGATCTTTGGAATCGAATCGATCGACGGACTTTTTTGGGTGGGATCTCCCAGGGGCTCGCCGGGTTGGCTTTGGCCGATCTGCTGAGCCCTCAGCGCAGCGAGGGTTCGGAGGTTTTGAGCGATGACTCAGGACTGGAACCTGGTTGTCATTTCCCGCCGAAGGTCAAGCGAGTGATCTTTGTGTTTATGCATGGTGGTCCATCGCATATCGATACGTTTGACTACAAGCCTGAGTTGATTCGGTTGCATGGTCAGCCTTTGCCGATAGCCAAGCCTAGGATCCAGTTTGCACAAACGGGAAATTTGCTCAAGAGTCCTTGGGAGTTCAAGCAGTACGGCGAGTCGGGAGCTTGGGTCAGCGATTTATTTCCAAACGTGGCCAAGCATGTCGATCGTTTGACGTTTATCAAATCGTTGCATGGTTCGAACGAAGCGCATGGGGGCGCGTTGTTGAAGATCCATACGGGGTCCGATACGTTTGTGCGTCCGAGTTTAGGGGCATGGATCAGTTATGGGCTCGGGACACAGAATGCGAACTTGCCGAGTTTCGTGACCATCAATCCGACGTTGGGGCATGGAGGGGTACGGAATTTTGGGTCGGCTTTTTTGCCTCCGAATCATCAAGGGACACGGATCGCTGTTTCTGGTAAGGAAGCCAAGTTAGAGAATTTGGTGCCCAGGCATGGCGATGCATTGCAACGTTTGGGGCTCGATTATGTGCGAGACATGGAGCGAGTTGGGGCGGCTGGCAGTATGCTCGAGGCGATCGAGGCCAAGGAGAAGACCTTCGAGTTGGCTTATCGGATGCAGAGCGAGGCGTTGGGTCGGTTTCAGCTCGAGAGCGAAACAGAGGAGACGCAGAAGCTTTACGGGATCGATGGCGGACCGAGCGACGGTTTTGGGCGTCAGTGTTTGTTGGCGCGTAGGTTGAGTGAGGCGGGGGTTCGATTCGTACAGGTTTCGCATGCTTATTGGGATCAGCATTCGGAGCTTAAGCAGAAGCATGCGGAGTTGGCAGGTCAGGTCGATGTTCCGATCGCGGGTTTGATCGAGGACCTTCAGAGGCGAGGGTTATTCAGCGAGACGCTGTTGATTTGGGGTGGGGAATTCGGTAGGACGCCAACGGCGCAAGGGGACAACGGTCGGGATCACAATCCGCATGCATTTACTTGGTGGATGTGTGGGCCGGGGATCAAGCCCGGTTTGACTTGGGGTGCCTCGGACGACTTTGGGTTTTACGCCCAGCAGGACAAGGTGCATGTGCATGATTTGCATGCGACGCTTTTGCATCTGTTGGGGATCGACCACGAACGCTTGACGTTTCGGTATGGAGGTCGGGATTTCCGGCTTACGGACGTCCATGGCCGGGTGGTTCGGGAATTGTTTGCTTGAGCGTTATGGCGTGGGGGCTTGTGTTACAATCCGAAGGGATCCAGTTCAAACAGCTACGGGGTCGAAGTATTTTTTGTTGGATTATCCAAAGAGCAAAAGGGTGGTGATTCGAATGGACCGAAGACGATTTTTAGCAGTGGGCGCAGTGGTACCTGTCGTGGCAGGGGCGGTAGGCATCTCGGGAGACTTGTTTGCCTTTGAGACCTATACGAGCATCGCTGAGGCTGGGGATTTGTACCGTTTGCAAGGCGAGTACCTTGGGGTCGTCGAGTCGTTGGATGGGACATGGGGGGCGCAAGTGATCGCCACGGGTGAGAAAACGTTGGAGGTCCACTTATTGAAAGGTGGATTGCCTGGGGATGGGTTTAAATCCAAGGAGCCGACGCGGGTGTGCAAGGTCGAGCGGCTCGAGAGTGCCTTGGCCAAGGGAAAGGGGAGCGATTTGAGTGTCAGTCTCGATGGCAAGACGCTGACGGTGACGAATGCTGAAGGAAAGAAACTTGGCGAGTTGACCAAGGTGGTGCGCGAGAGCAAGACGCTTGGGATGGAGGCTCCCAAGGGAGCTTTGGTGTTGTTTGATGGAACCACTGCCGATCGCTTTGAGGGGGGCAAGATGGTTGAGCAGAAGTATTTGGGGGTTGGGTGCAAGTCCAAGGATACGTTTGGGGATCATCGATTGCATTTGGAATTCCGCACCCCGTTCCAGCCTAGCGATTCGGGACAGGGACGTGGAAATAGTGGCGTGTACATTCAGGGGCGGTACGAGTTGCAGGTGCTCGATTCGTTCGGTTTGAGGGGCGAGAACAACGAGTGCGGAGGGATTTACCAGATTGCCAGTCCGAGCTTGAACATGTGCTATCCGCCGTTGAGTTGGCAGACTTACGATATCGATTTCAAGTCGGCCAAGTTTGGAGCAGACGGCAAGAAGACCAGCAATGCAAGGGTGACGATACGGCACAACGGGGTGGTCATCCATGATGATCTTGAGTTTCCTAGGGGGACACCCGGTGGTGTTGGCGACGAGGCACCTCAAGGGGGTCCTTTGTATTTGCAGGACCATTCGAATCCTGTGGTATTCCGAAACATTTGGGTTTCCAAGTCGGAGTGAGGGGTTTGGGTTTTTGGAGGGCCGGGGGCTTGAAATCCCGCGTTTTCTCTATTGCCCCCAGTGTCGCAGATCGGCTATGACCCAACGAGGCTCCTTTGCGTTTTAGGGAGTCCAACGCGTGGCCGATAGCTGGAGAGATCGCATGAGAGACTTGGCAGTTGGTGTGTTACGGGATTGCCATAGGTTCGTGTTGATGGTGGTCTTCTCGAGTGTTGCATTATCCGTGCAGGGATACGTATTTGGTCAAAGCGGGTTGCCGGTAGGACCTGTTGGCCAGCCGGGTGGCCTTTCGAATGCGGGGGGTGGCGAAGTTGTCCCGAGTCTTCAGGGTGTCCCGAGTGTCCCGAGTATTGAGGGACTATCTGCTGCTGGAGCACAGCCAGTTGGAGCACAGCCAGTTGGAGCACAGCCAGTTGGAGCACAGCCAGTTGGGGGCCAAGTCAGTGGAGTAGGAAATCCGCTTGGGGTCAAGGTGCATGAGCGATTGGAGTTGCCCAGGGATGCAGGTCAGTATTGGGTTGAGTACGATTTGAAGCCTTATACGATGGCGTTGAAGGGAGTGGATCGACCGCAGCAAGCGGTGATTGATTGGATCATTCGCGAGACGGGGAGCGATTTGTGGTTCCAGGAGCCGGTGGGTGTACTCACGGCGGATCGATCGACATTGCGGGTGTATCACAATGCTGGGATGCAGAAGGTCGTCGCGCAGGTTTATGAGCGATTCGTCAATGGGATCAATGAGCCTCAGGTCTATAGTCTTCGGCTCATCACGATAGGGAATCCGAATTGGCGATCGAAGGCTTTGCCGTTGATGCGATCTGCGGCGGCACGATCCCCGGGCGTATCGGCTTGGTTGATGCCCAAGGAGAATGGGGCGATTGTCATGGCGCAGTTGCGTCAGCGGCAGGATGTGCGTGAGTTGCAGTCGGTGGATTTGCGGTTGGTGCAGGGTCAGACGCAGGTCATTGAGCAGATGCGTCCGAGGAATTATCTCCGGGAGTATGCTCCGAATACGACTTCTGCATGGCCTCCATTGACTCCGACTTACGGTGAGATTCAGGAGGGGTATCGGATGGTATTTAGTCCGTTGCTGAGTTTGGATGGGAGCACGATGGATATGATGCTCAAGTGCCAGGTGGATCAAGTCGAGAAGATGAATGCAGTGCCATTGGAGGTTCCCGGTGCTGGGGGGGCCTATCAGGTGGAGGTTCCGCAGATGATCACTTGGCAGATGGCCGAGCGGTTCAAGTGGCCGACGGATCATGTGTTGATTTTGTCGTGTGGGGTGATTGCTCCACCGGTGGTCAATGCGCAGAGCACGCTGCTTACGGGAGGGGCGGGTGGGCTCTTTGGGATCAATCGGATCCTACCAGACTTGTCGTTTCAGAAGCAGGATGCGATTTTGGTTGTTGAGTATCGCGGATCGGCATCGACGCAGTTGGTGCCCGGTGGGATAGCAGCCGGTGGGCTAGCACCCGGTGGGGTCGCTGCCGGGGGTGTAGCAACGGGTGGAACAGCGAATGGGGGGGTTCCGGCGGTTGGTATGACCAATGGGGTGGGTACTGGAGTGATGGTACCTGGGGTAGCAGGTGGCAACAGTCTTCGGGGTCGATATTGATCGGGCGAGGTGGTTTTGGCGGCAACAGCAGATCGTTCGGCGGCGAGCTTTAGCGTAGGTTTTTGTGCTCGCTGGAGTGGGATTGTCCTTGCTGCGTTGGTCTTGTTGTTGGTCAATGGATATTGGCTATATCGCTTTGATGGTTTTTATGATCCACCGTTGCCGCATGGGGATGGACCGGATTACGAGTCGATCGCTTACAGTCTTTCGGTGGGTGCTGGTTATCAATTTGCTTGGGAGGATCCGCAGTGGCAATCGGTGTACCTAGAGTCTCGCCGAGGGGCTGAGTATAGCCAATTGTCGAGGCGAGATTGGGAGGGACCAACGACGTCGCGGCCCCCTGCCCTGCCTTGGTTGATCCGATGGGTGTATTGGTTTGTCCCACGGGGTCCGCTCGCATTTGCCACGGTACGAAGTTTATCGGTAGTGGCCTTGAGCATTGCGGGTTTGGTGGCTGTTGGATTTGCTTGGCGTTGGAGTCTGAGGGAGGGTTCGGTTTTCTTGCCGGCGCTCGCAGCGACGATCTCGTTGGGGGTTGCTTGTTTGGATCGGACGATCAAGACGTATGTGGAGGATTTCCTTACGGAGCCTTGGGCGCTGCTTGCGCTCATGGGGATGGTATGGGGTTTGATGCGGTGGGTAGAGTCGGAGGGATCGAGGAATTCGTCGTTGCGTTGGTTGATGCTTGGGGGAGTGTTTTTTGGGGTGATGTTGTTGTTTCGGTCGTTGTTTATTTTTTGGTTGCCGGTGCTTGCAGGAGGTATATTCCTGGCAGGTCGAGATCGGTTTGGTGGGGGCGTGCAGCGGGGTTGGAAGTCGGCGGTCTTGTTTGTGGTCGTTGTGTGTTTGGTATCGGGTGGTTGGTGGGTTCGCAACTGCGAGGTTACCGGGCGTTGGATGCCGATGGGGGCCCAGGGAGCGGCGAGTCTGCGGGGAGGGTATAGCGATGAGGCGTTGGCCGACTGGGGCAATTGGCATTCCGAGGCCGAGCAAGCCATGCAGCGGAAGTTGGATCATGAGGAGGGCGTTTTGGGGTGGACGGCCGTCGAGCGTGAGGTTGCGTTGGCGGATTTAGCGATGTTCGAGACATGGCAATGGGTGGGTGAACATGTTTGGGAGATGCCCAAGCTCGGAGCGATGCGATTGGTATCGCATTGGGGTCCATGGCGGATCGACCATGGAATATGGAAGTTCATGGCGTTTCTTGGGTGGGTTTTCGTGTGGCGTCAGAGTCGTCCGAGGGGGATCCTATTAGCTAGCATCTTCTTAGCCGATGCATGGACGACCTTGGTTTTGTATGAGACGGGTGGTCGTTTTTTGATCCCGATGCATGGACTTTTGTATAGCCTGTCGGGAGTTGGTCTGGCAGGTTGTCTTGCATTGGTGGTGACGGATCCTGTACATCGGATGCATGGATTGGATTCGACGATGGCAAAGCGAGATAACGAATAGAAGCCGCATGGCATCGACCATGTTTGGTGGGGCGTGTTTCTTTTTGTTGAGCGTCGTGTTTTTGGGTGGAACATCGATCAGAGCGCAGGAAGTTGGAGTTGGGGGAGTTGGTGCTGGGGAGACACGGCTTGGTAGGTCTCTTTCGCAGAGGTCTGCATTGACGCGAGAGCCCGAGGTGGTCAAGCCTACGGCGCAGCCGATTTTACCTCAGACGCTCGAGCGGTTATCGCAGAGTTCGATCAAGACGACCGAGGGGGGATGGTTGCAGGGGTTTGAGCAGTGGATAGGACCTAAGGGATTAGCGCAATCGGTCCAGACGTTGCTTATGTTGACCTTGCTCAGCGCAGCGCCAGCGGCGTTGTTGATGACGACCTGTTATGTTCGGGTGGTGATCGTATTGGGGATATTGAAGCAAGCTTTGGGGAATCAGCAGTTGCCCCCAGCGCAGGTGCTCAGTGGCATTTCGCTATTCATCACGTTGTTTGTGATGAGTCCGGTTTGGAAGCAGGTCTATGACGATGCGATTGTGCCTTATACGGCCGCAGAGAGTACGATGCGAGCCGATGAGGCTTGGGAGCGTGGCATCGCGCCGGTGCATCGGTTTATGGCAAGGCAGATCGCGATGGCAGGCAATTACGAGGATGTGCATTTGTTTTATAGCAGGTATGCACCGCAATCGGCGCCGCCGGACGATTTTCAAAGTGTACCGATGGTCGTGTTGTTGCCGGCGTACATGCTCAGCGAGCTCAAGACGGCATTTTTGATGGGTTTTCAGATCTGCTTGCCATTTTTGGTGTTGGATTTGGTGATTGCGGCGGTGATTTCTGCGATGGGGATGTCGCAGTTATCTCCGGCGATGGTTTCGATACCGTTTAAGCTTTTGCTATTTGTGTTGGTGGATGGATGGCGGTTGGTCATCCAGATGCTGCTCGATAGTTTCGGTTCGATCGGCTCGACGATATAGCGGGGGCTTGGGCATGATAGCGCAGGATGCATTGGATTTGGTGCGAGGGGTACTTTTTGAGGCGTTGTTGATTGCAGGTCCTGTGCTGCTGATCGCGATGGTCGTCGGATTGATTTTGGGAGTTTTGCAAACGGCCATGCAGATCCAGGACACGACCATTGCGATCGTTCCGCGGTTGCTGCTCATCGGGTTCGCATTGGTGTTGCTGCTTCCATGGATGGCGCAGAGGCTGGTCGATTATTCGCGGGACTTGATCTTGGACATCCCTGCAGTTGTTTCGGGCAAAGGCTCGCCATGAATGGGTTTGCCATGAATGGGTTTGAGGCGCTCGTATGGTGTTACGTTTGCGTTGCGATGCGACTCGGACCGATTCTCGCGACACTTCCTCCGTTTTCGTTCCGTGGAGTGTCGTGGTTGGTGCGAGCGTTATTGCTGACGATGGTCAGTCTTTCGGTGACGCCACTGGTTTCCATGCAGGTTTCGATTCAGGTACCCGAGACGATCGTATCGGGGGTGGCGGTATTGGTTGGGGAGTTGATTTTGGGGGCAACCATTGCGCTCGGTGTGCATTTTTTCCTCGGGGTATTTCAGACGGTAGGCAACACGCTCGCCGAGTTGGGTGGGCAAGGTTTCGTCGATGGGCAGGACGAACAAGGGGTATCGAATCAGATCGAGAGGATTTTGGTTTGGATATCTGGAGTTTTGTTTGTTTTGGTCGGTGGTCATCGGTGGGTCTTGCGTTTGGTGATCGAGACTTTCGAGCGACTGCCGCTGGGGACTGGTTTTGAAACCATCGATTGGCTTTACGAGTTGCCTTTTCGTTTTGGGGTTGCATTGTCGATCGCCGTCAGCGTCGCGTTGCCTGCTGCGGTCGTGATGATAGCCGTTGGGATCGCCAAGGTTTGGATCCTGAGGAGTCTGAGCGCTTGGGATCGCCGCGCGGTCGGTGGTCCATTGCAGGCGATGGGGTTGGTGTGGGGGTTGGTGTTATCGCTCAGCGCGATGGGGTGGGTGTATCAAAATGAGTTGGCCGATTGGCTGGATCAGACACAGCGCATGTTGATCGAGCCACCGCGGTGGAGTTCCTCTGGGGAAGAACGATCGGTGCGTGTAGATGGCTGAGTCGATGGAGTCCAAAAAGCACCCGGCGACGGAGCTCAAGCGTCGTCGCATCGATCAGGAGGGAGTTTTTCCTCGGAGTCAGGAGTGGTCCGTTGCATTGGTATGGCTTATGGGAGTCGGTTTTTTCCAGTGGGGGGGCTCGCAGGCTTATGCGTATTTGACTCGGATGCTCGTCCAGGAGATTCGGTCGGTGGAACCAGGGGTTTCGAGTCGATTGGATTGGCATGGGGAGTTGGTCCGATGCGCTGTGCAAGGGATGGTCTCGATGGCGCCGATTTTTTTGGGTTGTCTATGTGTGACACTCGCGGTGCATTTTGCTCAGGCTGGATTTCGTTGGAATCCACAGCGGCTTGGTTTGGATTGGGGGCGATTGTTTGCCCGGGGAGGGCACAGGTTTAGTCCTGAGACTTTTTTTGGGGTTTTCCAGGGGGTGCTTCGTCTCGTTTTGGTTGTGGCAGTCGTATTTGGGGGGATATGGCATCGGATGGGTGAGATATCAGCATGGGGGCAATTGCCGTTGCTCCAGGGTTTCGAGGCGGCTTGGCGTTTTTTCTTGGGGATGGGCTGGACGTTGGGTTTTGGTTGGCTTTTGCTGGCGGGAGTCGATTTTGGTTGGCAGTGGTGGGTCCATGAGCGACGATTGAGGATGAGCGATAGTGAATTGCGGGAGGAGCTCAAGGAGAGCCAGGGGGATTCTCAGTTGCGAGCCAAACGGCGTAGAGTCGTTTCTTGAAATGGCGTGTTGGGTTGTGGTTTGGTTAGAGAAGGGACTTGGGTCTGGGGCTCGGTTGGACTTGTGGCATAATTTCGATGGATTTACACTGCTTGTTTGTTGAGAACTGGTACCCTTCGGGCTGGGTGTTCGACCCGGCCGTGAGGCCTCATGGCTACGTGGAAAATTTGCTTGTGGATCTCCTTTTGGACCTGTGCATCGGTATGCCTTGCCGAAACCCAGGATTCCTTGGAGAATTCGACGATTTCGGGCGAAGTGAAGGCGGCCTCGGGTGCGGTTTCGGGTCTTGAGAAGCCGACGAAGGCCCCTGTTTCCTTTTGGGAAGAGGTACTTAGCAATCCGCTTTGGTTGATGATGGCGATGCTTTTGGTTTTTTATGTGGGAGTGCTTTTGCCATCCCAGCGATCCAACAAGCGGCAGCAGAGAGAATTAGCGGATCTGATTTCAAGTCTAAAGAAAAACGATCGGGTGGTGACCTCATTTGGGGTTCACGGCGTGGTTGTGAGCACACAATCCGAGGCGGGTACCGTGACGATCCGCCTGGACGAAAATTCCAATGCAAAAATGACTGTTAATCGCGACACGATTCGAGTCGTCAAGAAGGATTAGGAAACCCCTATGCTGGAAATGTTTAATCAACCGATCTTTGCATCGGAGAATCTGTTCGATTCGATGCAATTTTTGGTAGCGGGATGGCCCGTTGTATTGGCACAAACGTCGGCCCAAGCTGCTGAGGCTGCAGAGGTTGCTGCTAATAACTGGAAGGGGTTTTACGACGTCGGCTTGTTTCTGTTTGCGGTAATAGTTCCCTTCGTATTGGGGAAGTTCTTTTCGAGTCGGCTGAAGATGCCCAGTCACGCGATGGCCTTCAGTTGGATTCTCTTGGCGATGATAGCTACGGGGATTGTGTTGGCGACCGGGCAGTTGAAGCTCGGTCCGGACATCAAGGGTGGAACGAATCTGATTTATCAGATCGATCAGACGACGGTAGGTAACAGTGGTTATCGTGTCACGGCCAAGGACTTCATCGCACCGATTCTCAATCGGATCAATCCTTCGGGGATGAACGAGTCGGTGGTTCGACCTGCTGGGGACGACAAGCTTGAGATCATCATTGCGGATGTGGATCCGGCGGAGATTGAGGAGGTCAAGCGCAAGATCACCAATGCGGGTATTTTGCAGTTTCGTATTGTCGCGAACTTGAACGACCACGAGGAGTTGATCAAGGCGGCCAAGGCGCAAGCAGAGAATCCGAGTATGGATTTGCGTTTGAGTCGCGAGGTGAAGCTAGCCAACAAGACCAGTGGAGAGTTGGAGACGGTAGGTCTTTGGCGGACCCTTGGTCGAACGGCCGAGCAAAGTGGTGCCGGAGAGGTTCAGGGCTATGTACCTGGGGATACGATTCGCAATGCCCGGACTGGCGAGATACTCAATCCTGTCTTGACGGGTCGTCCCAACGACTTTGAGGTTTGGTTGGACGGGCAGAAGATCAGGGACGTCGACGTATTATTGTCTTTGCAGAAGAACAGCGTTCCTTACGTTGAGGTCAACGGATCGGATCTTTCGCGAGCCAAGGTTGAGATCGCCAAGAACGGTGGGTATCAGGTTTCGTTTGTGATGACGACGGCTGGTGCTGAGAAGATGCTCAAGATGACGATTGCCAATCAGCCGGACGTCAACACGGGGTTCAAGCGTCGGATGGCGATTTTGCTCGATGGGATTGTTTTATCTGCTCCGAGTTTGAACAGTCCGATCCGCAGCGAGGGTCAGATCGAGGGCAATTTCTCGCTTAAAGACGTTGAGTTTTTGGTTCAGATTTTGAATTCGGGATCGTTGCCTGGTGCGATTAGCAAGCAACCGATCAGCGAGAATGTGGTAGGGGCGACGATGGGTGCCGATGCGATTTCCAAGGGGCGCATGGCAAGTCTGTTCGGGTTGATCAGCACGGTCGTGTGCGTGTTGGCTTACTATCGTTTTTCAGGATTGATCGCGACTGTCGCTTTGGTTTTGAATTTGGCGATGATTTTGGCGAGCATGATGCTTTTCCGACAACCACTGACTTTGGCTGGATTAGCGGGGTTGGTTTTGTCGGTGGGCATGAGTGTCGACGCCAATGTTTTGGTGTTTGAGCGTATTCGCGAAGAGAAGGAAAAGAACGCGACGAATCGCATGGCGATTCGCAACGGATTCGATCGAGCTTGGACGACCATTTTCGACTCGAACTTGACAACGCTCATCAGCGCCTTGGTTCTTTATTATGTGGGGACCGAGCAGGTCAAGGGATTTGCGATCACGTTGATCATTGGTTTGGCGATCAGCATGTTTACGGCGGTGTTTTTTGCTCACAATTTGTTCGAGATCGCCGAGCGTTGGGGTTTTGCGAACTTGGGGATGTCCGATTGGGTCAATTCGACGAAGCGCTCCTTTTTTGGGCTGGGCGACATCGACTTTTTGAGTTACCGCAACCTAGCCTATTTGATTTCTGGTTGTTTGATTGCGATCGGTTTGCTTGCAACGGTGCTCAGGGGTCGGGAGTTTCTCGATATCGACTTCAATGGTGGTACGTCGGTCGTATTCTCTTTGGACAAGACGATGGAACCGGACCGGGTTCGAGAGATTGCTCAGAAGGCATTTGATGTCGACGAGCGTGGACTGCCTATTCAAACGACGCTGACGAATGTGGAGATGCGAGAGTTTGAAAAGAACTCGGTATTCAAGTTGGACGTCTCACTCAAGGATGAGGTGCAAGTTCGCGACCGGTTGCTCAAGGGCTTCAATGGTGAGAACGGCGCGAAGCTGGTGACTTATGACATGAAATCGGCGGTTCAAGGTCCGGCCAGTGGTGCAACCTCCGAACCGAGTCTAGTACCCTTGGAATCCACGGCGGCGAAGTTGACGTTTCTCGATACGATCGGATCGTCTTCGGCTCGCTTGAATGCGACGCAGATTATCGAAGCGTTGGTGGCCGCATCGCAAGCCGCAGGACGGAACTTGGTTGACTCGCAAGTAGAGCTTGAGCCTGCAACCGAGTCGAATTGGACAAGGACTTCCGAGGTTGGTTTTTCGGAGTGGAACGTCAAGTTGCCTTATGACGCGGCCACGACGGGTCTTGTGTTGGATCAGATGCGCACGGCGATTCAGACCAAGCCTGTGTTTCAGTCCTTTAGCAAGATTGAGAGTCGTGTCGCAGGTGAGATGCAGCAGAAGGCGATACTGGGTCTGCTTCTGAGTTTATTATTCATCACGATTTACATTTGGTTTCGTTTCAATAAGGTTTCTTATGGGGTCGCTGCGGTCGTTGCGGTGGTGCACGACGTACTGATTACGGTTGGTTTGTTGGCGATCAGTCACTGGTTGTTTAAGCCGCTAGGATTCTTATTGATCGATGACTTCAAGATTTCGTTGACGATTGTTGCTGCGATCTTGACGGTGATCGGTTATTCGCTCAACGACACGATTGTGGTGTTTGACCGGATTCGGGAGGTCAAGGGCAAGAGTCCCAATTTGACCGAGAAGATGATCAATGCGTCGGTGACCCAGACATTGAGTCGAACGTTGTTGACTTCCTCGACGACGATCCTTGCGATTTTGTTGATGTACATTTGGGGTGGAGAGGGGATCCATGGATTCGCTTTCTGCTTATTGATCGGGATTGTGGTGGGTACTTTCAGTTCGATTTTCATCGCATCACCGATTCTTTTGTGGCTTGCTCAGCGCGAGCAAGCAGCTCGTGCCGCTTCGAAAGTGACTTCATAATGCACGCCTATCGCACGCATACGTGTGGACAGTTGCGTTCAGCCCTTGTTGGATCGTCGGTCAAGCTTTCGGGCTGGGTGTATCGCAAGCGGGATCACGGGAATTTGTTGTTTGTCGACTTGAGGGACCATTATGGGATAACCCAGGTGGTCGTTGACCGAGACAGTCAAGCCTTCAAGCTCATCGAGGGGATCAAGCTCGAGTCGGTCGTGTGCATCGAGGGAGAGGTGCGGGCGCGGGGTGCGGACCGAGTCAATCCGGAGATACCCACCGGTGAGATTGAGGTTAAGGCGACGGGAGTCGCGTTGCTTTCTGAGGCCACTGAGGTTCCGTTTCCAATTTTCGGGAATACCGAGTACCCCGAAGAGATCCGCTTGAAGAATCGCTTTTTGGATCTTCGTCGCGAGAAGCTCCATGCGAACATTGTGTTGCGCAGTCAGGTGATAGCGAGTTTGCGTCGTCGCATGATCGACGAGGGCTTTACGGAGTTTCAGACACCGATTCTGACGGCGTCGAGTCCTGAGGGAGCGAGGGACTTTTTGGTCGCATCGCGGATCCATCACGGCAAGTTTTATGCGTTGCCGCAAGCTCCGCAGATGTTCAAGCAGTTGCTGATGGTAGCGGGTTTTGATCGGTACTTTCAGATCGCACCGTGTTTCCGAGACGAGGATGCGCGGGCCGACCGATCACCGGGTGAGTTTTATCAGCTCGATTTTGAGATGAGTTTCGTGACCCAGGAGGATGTTTTTGGGGCGATTGAGCCGGTGTTGTCCGGAGTCTTCGACGAGTTTTCTCGAGGTCGCAGTGTGACACCGCCACCTTTTCCGAGGATTACTTATAAGGATTCGATGCTCAAGTATGGATCGGACAAGCCTGACTTGAGGAATCCGATTGAGATTTCGGATGTGACTGAGATTTTCAAGGATGGATCGTTTGCGGTTTTCGCGAAAGCGATTGAGTCAGGTTCGGTGGTTCGAGCGATTCCTGCTCCGGGGGCTGGAACACGGGCGCGTAGCTTTTTTGATTCTGCCAATCAGTGGTCGCGGGATGAAGGTTATGCGGGATTGGCTTACATCAATTTCAAGGGTGGTGAAGGTGGCGGGATCGCGAAGAATCTCGGGCCTGATCGCGTCGCGCAATTGGTGGCCAAGATGGGTCTTGGACCCAACGACGGTGTGTTTTTTGCTTGCGACAAGCCGTCGACTGCCGCGAAGCTTGCTGGGTTGGTGCGGACACGGGTTGGAACCGAGTTGGGATTGATTGAGCAGAACGCGTTCAAGTTCTGTTGGATTGTTGATTTCCCAATGTACGAGTGGGATGAAGTCGAGCAGCGAGTGATATTCAGTCACAATCCATTTTCGATGCCGCAGGGGGAGATGGAAGCTTTGGAGACGAGGAATCCGCTGGACATCTTGGCTTATCAGTACGACATCGTCTGCAACGGGATTGAGTTGTCGTCGGGTGCGATTCGCAATCATAAGCCTGAGATCATGTACAAGGCTTTTGAGATTGCAGGCTACGACCGATCGGTGGTCGATGAGAAGTTCAAGGGGATGATCACGGCGTTCAAGTATGGAGCGCCGCCACACGGTGGTTCTGCGCCGGGCGTGGATCGGATCGTGATGTTGCTTGCTGATGAGCCGAACATTCGCGAGGTGATCTTGTTCCCGATGAATCAGAAGGCTGAGGATTTGATGATGGGTGCACCATCGTATGTCTCTGAGAAGCAACTACGGGAGTTGCGAATTGCGATCGTAGGCGATCCGCATAAACCGCAGTGAGATGAGCAAGTCCAGGTGAAGTTTCAGAGGGTGGAAGGAGACTTCACCGCTAAGACGTGAAGGGCGCGAAGGAGTGGAAGAGGGTTTCACCGCTAAGACGCGAAGGACGCGAAGAGTGGAAGGGGGGGGCACCGCTAAGACGCGAAGGAGTGGAGGAGGGTTTCACCGCTAAGACGCGAAGGGCGCGAAGGGGTGGAAGAGGGTTTCACCGCTAAGACGCAGAGGGCGCGAAGGGGTGGAAGAGGGGTTCACCACTAAGACGCGAAGGGCGCGAAGGAAGAGAAGGAAGCGAAGGGCGCGAAGGAAGAGAAGGAAGAGAAGGAAGAGAAGGAAGAGAAGGAGTTGAAGGAGTTGAAGGAGTTGAAGGGGGGGCACCGCCAAGGCGCAAAGGGCGCGAAGGAGTTAGGGGAGTTGGTGGTCGACTCTGGATTCTTTGTGGTTTCGCGGTGGGAATAGGGATCACAGAACGAGCGAGTCCAATGAGTAAGTCCAAGGAAGAGATTGAACTAATTGCGAAGCAATTGGTGGATTCCATGTTGGCTGTTCATCGGGAATTGGGACCGGGGCTATTGGAGTCCACGTATCAGGCGTGTTTGGCGTACGAACTTCACGCGCGTGGGATCGAGGTCCGCTGCGAGGTCGAGTTGCCGGTCAGGTACAAGGGGCTCGAAATTGAAGCGGGCTATCGGATCGACATGCTGGTGGCCGACTGCATCGTGATCGAAAATAAGTCGGTTCAAGCCTTGGTCCCGATCCATGAGGCTCAATTGCTGACCTATATGAAGCTCTCAGGGTGTCGTCTGGGCTTCCTGGTCAATTGGAACGTTCCGCTTATCAAAGATGGAATCAAGCGAATGGTGAACGATCTATGAGCACTTGGCGTTCATTTCTTTGCGCCCTCTCCGACTTCGCGGTTCCGGTCAAGGATGCGCCTGTGCGGCTGGCCGGCAAAACCATTTGCCCCGAGGGTTTAGAAGTTTTTGAGTGTTTGCGAGAGGAGTTCCATGGGGAGTCCGACGACGTTGGTCGGAGAGCCTTTGAGGAGGGTCAGCCAGGGTGGTCCGTCTTGGAAGCCTAGGGAGCCGGCTTTTCCTACCCACAGGTCGGTGGCGAGGTATTCATCGAGTTGCTCATCGGTGAAATTTTTCAGAACCAGTGTCGAGCAATCGACTTGGATGATTCGGTTTGCTGAGGCGCGGCTCCAGAGGCACAGTCCGCTGTAGACGCGATGTTCACGTCCTTTGAGGCGCAGGAGCATTTCTCTGGCGTGGTCGACATTGTTGGGTTTACCGAGGACCATGCCTGCATATTCGGCGACGGTATCGCATGCCAGGACGATTCTTTGGTCGACGTCGATTTTCTGGATGACATCGGCTGCTTTTTGGAAGGCGAGTCTGGCGACGAGTTCCGGGGGAGTTTCTCTTGAGCAGATCCCGCATTCGGCTGCTGGATCTGGTTCGATGACTTCGAAACGGTATCCGTATTGCGAGAGGAGTTTTCTGCGTCTGGGTGAGGAGCTAGCCAGGATGATGGGCCTGGGATCAGGAACAAAGTCCTTGGGGGGTAGGAACAGGTCGTCGTGCTGGGGAGTGATTTCAGCGGGCATGGTTGCTTAGGGGGTGTTCGTCGGTGGGAAGCCGATTCGAGGTCGGAGTTGTTCCCAGGATTGTTTTAGGGAGTCGAGGAGTGGTGCGATGTGACCGGAGGCGAGGTAGACACGGCAGCTTACGGCCGATTGGGGGTAGAAATTGGTGATGAAGTCGAAGCTGAATTCGTAGGAACCGTGTCCGATCATGACGGCATTGGCGTAGGTTCCTGAGAGGATTTCGTCTTTGATTTTGAGTTCGTCGTAGATTTCTTGGGGGTTTTGGCGTTTGGGTGTTTGAGGTGTTAGCGAGGTTGCAGGTGGTTGGGATTGGGGTTGGGGTTGGGGTTGCGTGGTTGGACGATTGGTGTGCATACCGGCTTGGATGCTGGTTGTTCCAGGCGCATCGGTGGGGATGGTGGTGGGTTGGTTTGGAGCCGCCTGGGTCGATGGGCTATGGGGTGGCTCTACTGGGTGGGTCGTGGTTGGCAGGCTGCCAGGTAGTTCGCCGTAGCGTTGTCGGAACAGTTCGATGTTCTTGGCGAGAGCTTCGATGAATTGGGGCATTACGCCGTGTGGCAGGACGACTCTAGCGACGATGGTGCTGGGTCTTGGTAGATTTCGGACGAAGTCCAGAACAAATTCGGTGGCCCCTGTGACGACGATAACCCCGGTGCTGATTTCGCCTTTGGCGACGTGATCAGGGACACGCGCGCGCATGGCGGGCATGTTATCGAGGGAGTCTTTTGGATCGCCGCTGGGGTTGGACATGTTTGAGAGTTTTCTTTGGAAGCCGGTTGGGTGATGGGGTTGCGATAAACTTAGGATTTTGGTTCGAGGGAGGCAACCTCTTGTCGTAGGATGCGGTCGAGAATTCCGTTGACGAATGCGCCGGAGTGTAGACCGCCGTATCGTCTGGCGATATCGATTGCTTCGTTGATTGCAACGCGTCCTGGGGTATTTCCGTGTAGCATTTCGAAGGTGGCGATGCGCAGGACGTTTCGATCGATGGTTGCCATGCGTTGGATGGCCCAGTTGGCAGAGTGTTTGGAGAGAAGTTTATCCAGATCGCTTCGGTGGGTACGGACACCATCGATGAGGGATTGGGCGAAGGCGACGAGTGGTTCGTGGTGGTGGAGGCGTTTGCTGAGGAATTCTTTGGCGACTTGATGGTCGCGGGTTGGGTGGAGATCTTCTTCGAAGAGGAGTTGGAGAACGATTTCGCGGGCTCGCCTGCGTGTGATCATTGGATGCCAGGAGTTGGAGACAGATTTAGAGAGGTTTTACAGAGCATTTGATCGACTTCGTTTGAGACGATCACACCGTAGTTGATTGCACCGAGCCACCCGGACATGATGATTCCGACGCTACCGGCATGGTAGAGGCCATGGATTTGTTGGGGTAAGGCTCTTGAGACGGCGAGCCCTTCGAATTTTGTGCCGAAGCTGGCCCCGGAGACGTGTTTGGTGTAATGGTTGAAGGTGCGTGGAGTAGCGGCTTCGGCCCACTCGATTTTTTCTCTGCAGTTTGGGACGTACTTTTCGAGTGCATCGAGGGTGTTTTCGATGAGATCTTTTTTGCTTTCTTGGTAGGCCGGTTCGTCTAGATCGGCCCAATCGTTCCAGTTGGCGTTGGTGCTCGAGACGATGGCGTGACGTTGTTTTCCGTCGGGCCGGGTTCTTGGGTAGTAGAAGCTGAAGGTACGCGAGGTGATATTGCGGTTTAAGAGCAGGTCGGTGCGGAATGCATGGGCTGTCGAGCAGAAGAGCAGATCGCCGGTGGCTTCGGGGATTTCGACATCGGGTTTGACGGCCATGTAGACTTGGGTGCTGCTGTTATTGAGGCGGACGGCTTGGGCGTCTTGGAGGAATTTCGGGTCGAAGTGTTTTGGTCCGACCAGATCGAGGATGGTGGACCGGAGGTTGGAGTTGCTTACGACGGCGCGGCAGCGGATGGTTCGCCCGTTGACTTCGACGCCTTGGACTTTGCCGTTTTCGACAAGGATTTTCGAGACGTCGCATTTGATACGTGCATCGACGCCATTTTGGGTCATTTCGGCTTGCATTTTGCTTACAAGGTCATCGGTACCACCTTCGTAGATGAAGACACCTTTGGCCATGAAGTTTGAGAATACGATTCCGTAGGTGATGGCTGGATCTTCGAGGGTCGAGCCGTTGGCGTAGGTGATTGGTTCCATCAGGAGTCGGACGATATCTTCGCGTCCGGGGAAGAACTTGTTGAACAGTTCGCGGGTGCTCATGGATTGGTCGTCGTAGAAGTTCATCGAGCGAGCCGTATCGAAGAACTCGGTGGTTGTTTGTTTTGGGATTCCGAAATGGGAATCCATCAGAGCGGTGAAGTCTTCGCGGTTGTAGGAAGTCGTCAGGGAGAACATCGGGTTATCGAAGCGGATGTTCTTGAGTTGGACGATGTTTGAGGCGATATCGTCGTTCCAGTAGCGTTTGCAGCTCTTGAGCATTCCGTAGGGAAAGCCGTGGAGGGAGATATCGAAGGTATGCCCGCCGGGTCGTTTGAACCAAGTGGCAAGTCCGCCGAGTTTGTAGTGTTGTTCGAGGAGAAGAACGCGGTGCCCTGCGCGACCGAGGATGTTGGCCGAGGTCATGCCTGCTAAGCCGGAACCGATCACTACAACGTCGTATTCGGGCTTGAGGCCTGCGAGAAAGTCTTTTGGCATTGCAAAGAGCGGCGAGCGGGCAGAATCGAAGGGGTAGGAATGCGGATGAGAGGGGTCGAACCTCCACGGCCATATGTATTAGGCCACTAGATCCTGAGTCTAGCGCGTCTGCCAATTCCGCCACATCCGCGACGATTGCAATTCCTATGGGTCAAGGAGAATATAACAAAACTTGGGGTGGGTCAAGTCTTCCGAAGGCTGGCTATCGAGGTATTTGAGCCGTGTGGAGTTTTGGCGGATGTGTCTTGGGGGGGCTTTCGACGACCGGTGGCGATTCACGGAGTTGTCGATTAGCGCGGGAGTCTTCCGACGACAGGGGTGGGTTGGTATTCGTGAGGGCGTTTGCTGATGACTTCGGCGCGGATGATGGTATCGGGTCGGACGTTTGGATCTTTTCGGGTTTCTTCATCGGTAAGGTCGACGATTTTGAGCAGACCTAGGATTTCGATTCCGGAGACGACTCTTCCGAAGACGGCGTTTCGTTCATCGGCCAGGGGTAGCGGTAGGAAGGTGAAATAGAATTGGCTACCGGCGAAGCTCAAGGAGCCTTGGGCCGGATCGGCGTTGATTCCGACGGGGAAAGCCAGAGAGCCTCTGAAGTGGCTTCGGTGGGTAGGGAGGTCGAATTCGGGTTTGATTCCGTATCCTGCGTTGCCTTTGCCGTCCCCTTTTTCGCAGCCGGTTTGAGCCAGGAGGTGTTCTTTGACAAAGAAGAAGGGTTTGCGGGTGTAGTATCCTTGTTCGACTAGGTAGATGAAGTTGGCTACCGATTCGGGGGCGTCGTCTTCGAAGAGTTCGACGATGATTTCCCCTTTGGTGGTCAGGACACGGACTTGGGGATTGTTTTTGGTTTTGTCTTCTTGTCGTCGGAGGAGTTCGTCGGCCCAGGATTTTTCGATTTCGTCGATTTTCGAGAGCATGATCGATTCCTGGGGGCCGAGTTTTTGGGCCGATTGGAGATCGGCCCAAGCCCGTCGCACCAGATCGAAATCGCCTTCGAAGAAGCCAGCGTATCCGGCGTAGAGGAGGACATCATCGTCGACGAGGGTTTTGGCATCGAGGATTTTTTTGGCAGGATCGATCCAGTGGTCGAGGCGATCGGTTCGGCCGTCATCGATGAGCATTTCTTTGAGCATTGAGCCGACGCCGGCATACTGAGTCGGGTCGCTTGCGTAGAGATCGGCTGCTGCGGATCGGTAAGCGATCAGAGCGTCGTTTGATTCTTTGAGTTTCTCGAGCCATTTTTCGCGAACGCCGTTGGGAAGTTCCTCCTTGAGACGGTGTTGGATTCGTACGTGGGCCAGGGTGAAATCTGCGATTGTTTGGCGGAGGTTATCGGAGGCTTTTCGGAACGAGACAGCCAGTGGGGAGTTGTCTGAGGGGGGTATGACCCCGAAGGTGGTCATGCGGAGTTCTTCGGCTTTGAGTTCGGCGTCGCGTTTGGCCTTTTGTCGGGCTTGTCGTTGCTCTGGGGTCAGGTTGGAGTTCGAGGGGCTTGCTGCTCCTTGGCCTTTGGCAAGTGGGTTTTTGCCTGAGAGGACCGAGCCTCCTGGGAGTGCCGTAGGGCTGGACGGGTCGGTCAATTGGGACCACACTGGGGCCAGGGTTGCCAAAAGGAGTAGGATTCCGTTGGCGATGAGGATTGTGGGTCTTCTCAGGAGGCTCATGGATTCGAGGGTCTTATGGGTTGCAGAACGGATGGCGAAGAGAAGCATAAGGGTATGGGATTTCCATGAAAAAAGCGGACCATGAAACGATCACATTGAGGATCATCGCAGGGCATTTACGGTCGCGTCGGTTTGAGTTTGCGTGCGATCCGCGGACAAGGCCGATGAAGGATCGGACGCGCGAGGCGGTGATGAATCTTCTGGGTGGTACGCTTGAGAATCGGCTAGCGTTCGACCTTTTTGGGGGTTCGGGCGTATTGGCTTTCGAGTCGATCTCGAGGGGGGCCGAGCATGCGTGGGTTTGGGAGATTCTCAAGCCTGGAGCGAGGGTAATCCGGAAGATTTCTGAGGATTTGGGGATAGCTGCCCAGGTGGATGTGTTGGATCAGGATGTGATTCGTTGGTCGGAATCGTTGGCCGATGGGTTAGAGTCCCATGGGGGCAAGTTTGCCGAGTTAGGGGCCAATACGGTTCCTTGGGTGGTCATTTGCTGTCCGCCTTACGCGATGTGGGAGAGCCACAGGGCGGAATTGACGAATCTGTTGCATGCTTGGGCCAAGGGCGCACCGACGGGTAGTTTATTTGCTGTGGAGCTTGAGCAGAACACGGAGCTTGGTGTGCTACCGTCGTTTTTGGAGTGGCAGGTGCGTAGGTACGCCCCTGCTCAGGTTGCGATCGCCGAAGTTCTTGAGAAAGGGGATATTCGGGGATTTTAGTGGATCAATTCTTGGTTTTCTCGTATTCAGCATCGCGGTACTCGTACTCGTACTCGAAAAGCATGAATCGATTAGCCACAATAATTCCTGGAGGACCGAAAGAGCTTAGCCGAATTCGTGTCTTGAGAGTCGCCGGAGGCTTAGGACTCGGCCAAGGGTTTTTTCTTTTCGGTGATCACTTTGGATGTTACGGCCATTTTGGCGTTGAGTTCGATGTAGCTTTTCCATTCGGCCGGTACGTTATCTTCGTGAAAGATGGCCTCGACGGGGCATTCGGCAACGCAGGCTTCGCAATCGATGCATTCATCCGGATGGATGTAGAGCATGTCAGTGCCTTCGTAAAAGCATTCGACTGGGCAGACCACTACGCAATCGGTGTATCGGCAGCCTACGCAAGGTTGAGTCACAATGTGAGTCATGGTTCCGAGCAACTTTCCAGCTTAAAATTCCAAGATAAACAGTAAGCGAAACGAGACGAAAGGTCCTTTTGTCGGACGCCTCGCAGGCATCCTAGGCAGGTCTGTTCTGACTGTCAAGCAACCTTAAGTAGCTTGCTGTCGGCCATTTCTGGTCTAAAATTGAGTTCTTCGGTTCCCTAACGGGTGTTAACGGGTCAGATTTTCGTCGGATTCGGTGGTGGCCCGAGCCAGAGATTGTTCCTTTATTTTGCTTGCACCTCGAAGAGGACTTGGAGTTACCTGTGGCCCTATCCGAATTGGATCGAGGACTGATCAAGGACTGTGTGGAGGGAAGTTCGCAAGCTTGGGCGATTTTTTGCGATCGTTTTGCTGGATTGGTGATGGATGTGGTCGATGAGACGCTGGCATTTGCGGGTGTATCGGGGCAGGACCGAACATTGTCGTTGCGTGAGGAGTTGGCGGAGGGATTTTTTCGTGAGGTCCGTTCGAATGGGTTTGAGTTGATCCGAACTTTTCGTGGCGAGAGTTCTTTGGCGACTTACATGGCCGTCGTCGCGCGGCGTTGGATTTTAGGTGCTTTGAGCAAACGGAAGCGTTCGGATTAGTACAACCATGGCAAGAGAAAGTTCATCTGAGGGCCGGGGTTATTCTCAGGATCCGGTGCAGTTGGCCGAAGGGGCCTATCAGGCGCTCGAACCTTTTGAGAGTCATTCCCGATCTTCGGGGGGCTTCGAGGCGGGTTTGGGTCCGTCGCATGATCCTCAGCGGGCCGCCTCGCAGGGGGTGCCTTGGATACGCCGCTGGAAGCTTCCGATTGTTCTGTTGGTCGCATCGGTCGTTTCGATGACCTGGGCGGGTCTGACGATGTGGTCGCCGGTCGAAGCGATCGAGGCGGCATTTTACGATGGATCTTTGTTCGATGTTCGCCGAAGTGTTTTGTCCAATTGGTTTCCGGGTTTGTTGTTCTCCTTGGCGCTGACGGCGATTTTAGGAGCCCATGAGTTGGGTCACTACATCGCCACGAAGCTCTATGGGATACGTTCGACGCCTCCGCTTTTCATTCCGTTTCCGATCAGTCCGATTGGGACCTGTGGAGCGGTGATATTGATGGATGGAAAGCAAGCTGATCGCAAGCAGATTTTCGACATCGGGATCGCTGGTCCGTTGGCTGGGCTTTTGGTTGCGATACCTGTGGCGGTGGCTGGATTGCTGGTTGATTTACCGATGAGGTCTGGGGGGGTACCTGCCTATACGTTCGGACAGCCTCTGATTATTCAGGGTTTGCAGGCGGTCCTTCAAGAGACATCGGCCGTGACACTAACGCCACCGCCAAAGTCCCCTTTTGAGTGGATTGGCGGGAGTACAGCTTGGGTCTCGGGGATTCAAAACATCGACATGAATCCGTTGCTCATGGCCGCTTGGGTTGGTTTGTTGGTCACCGGATTGAACATGATCCCGATAAGCCAACTCGATGGAGGGCATGTGATTTTCGGTTTGATGGGTAGGGGCTCGCATGTGTTTTCGAAGTTGGCGTATTTTGCCTGCATCGCCTATGTCGTTTTCAGTATTTTGGTTTTTGGGCAAGGATTGTTTGTCTTGATGTTGGTTCTTGTGACATTGATGGGGATCCGGCATCCGCCGAGCCGCAACGACGAGGTGAGCTTGGGTCTGTTTCGACAGGTCTTGGGATGGTTGACGTTGAGTCTGCCGTTGCTTTGTATTCCTTTGCGTCCGATCACGATGGTCATGTAGTCTGAGGCGTTATCGCGTTGCCGAATTCACTTCGTCGAAAAAACAGCCTTAGCCGCTATGTGGTTCTTTTCGCCGGAGGGGCTTCGGCGTTTGCATTTGTTTGCTCTGCGTTGACGGCTTATAATGACGTTATTTTTTCCGGGCTTCATCAGTTTTCGTTGGCCTTGATGCTCCTATCTTTTGTGGGGGTGATCGCGACGGTTTTGTCCAACCGATCTACCAAGGAAATGAATTTCAGGATCGAACCGACTGGTGAGCAGACGGCCGATGGCAGAAAGGTCCATCGGGTGATTGCGAGTCGGTTTGAGAATTTCATCCACCTTGAGTCTTCGGGCGATCGCGAGCGATCCCGGGGATCGATTCCCTTGATTCGAAGGCTCAGTGGCAAGCGGCGTGAGCGGATTTTCGTGGCGGTGGTTCGGAACACTACGATCGATTTGGATTTTCTCTCGGAGCTTGGTCAGCTTGGGAATTTGATCGTGATCGACATTCAAGGATGCCGAGTCGATGCCGACGCATGGTCGGAGTTTGCGTACTTCGATCGGCTCAAGTACTTGGCGGTTTTCGGAGCGATGGAAGGACAAAGTGAGCAGGACTTGTATTATTCCTTTCCGGAGGTCAAAACGATCCTCGAACCGGTCCTTCTGGTCCACTCATCGCCCGATACGGTATAGAATCAAGGTTTTAGAACCTTAGTCTCTTCGGGTTGCTTTTCACGTGGCAAGACAACGTTCCTCTCGGTGGTGGATAGGTGTTCTGGGTTTGATGCTCCTGGGCGCTGCGATGGGCCTGTACTTTTTGTTGAGCAACCCTCGAGCGGGTTTCTTGGGTGGGGGAGGAAGCAAGGGGGATTCCGGCGGGGGGGATTCCGGCGGGTTTGGGCAAGCCAGTCGATTCGAGAAACTTGTTCGGGCAGCTTCCTTGCTCGAGAATGTTCAGTACGAGCAAGCGTTAGCCGTCTATGACGAGTTGGGGGAAAAGGATCGGAGCCTATCGGTATTGCGGAATCGCGCGATTGCCTCGTTGGCGAACGTCAAATACAACATCGACTTAGCGCAGGACCCGACCAACGATGTCGAGGGGATCCGGAGTCGTTTGCCTGGACTCTTCGAGCAATGCTCGGGTGCGATTTCCGAGTATATGCGAATGGCTCCTGAGGATCCGATTGCATGCCAACTGAGTGTCTTGAGGGATTCGCGATGGATTGCGGTGCTCGCGGCGGCCAATCCGATCATTGCCGATGAAGAGCAAGCCAGTTTGCTCAAGAAGCTCGAGCGGTTTGTTGAGCAGTTTCCTGGAAATGCGTTTTTGGCGACGCAGTACAACAATTCCGCTGAAGCGATGAGTGCCATCGAGCCCGAAGTGCTTCAAAAGACTGTCGGACCGCTTCGGAGTGCTCACGAGGCCAACCCGAGGAATATCTACTTGTTGTGTTTGCTTGTGCAGCGGCTCGTTCAGTTGAAGGACCCGTCGGTGCTTGACTATGTCGAGCCTCTTGCGAAGCTGCTCGAACCTTTCGAGTGGAAGTGGAAGATGGAGCGAAGGCCGAAGGATCTTGGAGATTTGCGACGAGCCTTGGAGGTGGGCAAGCAGGATCTCGATGGCGCGATGTCGATCCTTATCGGTTGGGTTGGCGAGGCCAAAGCGACCGAAGGGAGTTTGGTCGACGCTCGGAGCATTGACGTCAATGAATTGGCGTTTCTGGATCTAAGAGACCTTCAGGCGTTGCTTCAGGAGCGAAATGCGCAAGAGGCCAAAATTAAAGTTGAGCCGGTTTCGAGTTTCCTCTTGGACGTTCCGGGGAGCCAAGTCGAGGGGATCCAAGGGGTTAGGTTTTATGACTGGGATGTCGATACTCGAGCCGAGGTCCTGGTTTGGACGCAAGCGGAATTGCTCTTGGGGCGAGCGGACTTGAAGGGGGCTTGGAACGAGTTAGCGAGGCTTCGACTCCCCTGCCCTATCGATGGCTTGCTCGCTGCGGATTTCTTTTCGGTAGACGCCCACCGCGGGACCCCTGCGCCGAGGCTGGCCGAAACGATGGATCCTCAGAAGCAGCTTCAGGCTTCCGTGCGGCATGAGACGATCAGGGATTTGTTGTTGTATGGACAGCAAGGCATCCACCTGGTTTCCATCGGTCCGATCCAGGATGGCAAGCCGACGTGGAACCTGATGGATGAATCGGTAGGGTTGTCGGACCTTAAGGGAGTCACGGCGGTATCGCCGATCGATTGGGAATCCGATGGAGACTTAGATTTGGTGATTATTGCGGAAGGCAAACTGGTTCTCAGGGAGAATCTCGGGAGCCGGATGTTTCAGGAGGCCAGCGGCTTTAGCACACTTGGCGATCCGTCGCGAAAGGCCTTGAGCCTGGCCGTAGCCGACATCGACCGGGATGTGGATTTGGACATTGTCGTATCGTTCGAGGATGGTCTAGGCGTCTTGGAAAACATCCAGCATGGTCAATTTCGTTTTCGGGAGTTCTTCGATTCGGATGGTAAATCGGGTAAGTCTTCGTTTGGGCCGGCAGGATCGTTGGCTATCGCGGAGTTGAACAATGATTACTCTTGGGATTTGGTCCTTGGGGGGGCTGATTGCGAATCGAGATCGATTTTGACAGCTACTGATTACAAGACCGCAGCGGTGCGGTTTGTGCGGCAAAGCGGTCTGTGCAAGGAGCCTGCAAGGATCGTCACGGGGGATTGGAATAACGATGCGAGAATCGACGTTTTGGCCAGTACCGCCAGCGGAGTACGCTTGTGCTTGAACCAGGGGGATGGGAGTTTTTCGGTGGTCTCTTGGTCGGAGTTTGCAAGCCCTCAAGCGACACTCCCTGGGATCAGTATTGGGGACATCGATTCGGACGGTTGGCTCGAAGCGATCAGCATTGAGGGTGGAAAGCCCAAGTTATTTGTATCTGAGTCTCGGCCCGAAAATCGGCATTTGATTTATCGGGTCAAGGGGATTTCGGACCCCAATGGTGGTGGCCGTAACAACCAATATGCGGTGGGCTCGACGATGGAGCTTTTCGGACCGTTTGGGTACCAGGCCAGGATCATCGAAGACGATTCGGTCCACTTCGGTTTGGGGCAGAGCGAAGCGTATTCGCTTCGAACGATCTTCGTCAATGGTTTGACCCAAGGCATCATCGATCCTAGGTCCAACGAGGTCTTGGAGGAGAAGCAGGTTTTGATCGGTTCGTGTCCATTTCTCTATGGTTGGGATGGCACTCGATGGGTGTTGGCAACCGACTTGCTTTGGAACGCGCCGTTGGGTTTGCAGGTGGCCAAGGGCAAGGTGCTTGCGGATCGTCGATGGGAATATCTAAAGGTCGATGGTACTTTGTTAAAGCCCAAGGATGGCTACTACGAGTTGCGAATCACCGAGGAGCTCTGGGAGTCGGCCTACTTTGACCATCTGGCGTTATTGGCGGTTGATCATCCTGCTGAGAGTCAGTGGTTTTCGAATGAGAAAGTTGGCCCTGGGTCGATTGCGGAGCCGAGTCTTTGGGGGTATAGAGCAACCCAGGGGCCATTGTCGGCCAAGGATTCGCGGGGAAGGGATTGGATCTCTGAGGTGCAAAACACCGATGGGGTTTATGCGATTGCTTTTGAAAAACAATACAAGCAGGGGTTGGTCGAGCCGAGCTATTTAGAGATCGATTTCGGAGCGATCGATACGACCCGCTCGGCGCAGTTGATACTCACTGGCTGGATCTATCCGACCGATACGTCTTTGAACATCCACATGGATCAAAACAAGGATTTGGAGTTGCCCGAGCCGTTGTCGCTCTGGACGGTCGATGAGGCTGGTGAATTTCGCCAGACGGTTCCGTTTGCGGGATTTCCTGGTGGAAAGCCCAAGACGATTGTCGTGCCGCTGGATGGATTGTTTTCGAGCCAAGACCATCGGATACGATTGGCCCATTCGAGCCAGATCTATTGGGATCAGATTCGCTTGGGGTATGGTTCATCGATTCCGATCAGCGATTTGGACAACCCTCAGCGTCCGATGGTCCTAGCGTCGAAAGACCCTAATTCGCTCAGAGAGGTCTCGTTGAAATGGCTATCGCTGGAGTCTGCCGATTTGCGATACCGGGGATTTAGTAGGGAGTTGCCTCGGACGCGGCATGAGCCCCATTGGTACGATTATCAGACCGTATCGGAACAAGCGGCCTGGCCTCCTTTGCGTGGCAAGTTCACACGGTATGGGGATGTCGAGCCGTTATTGGTTTTCAATGACGACTTGCTCGTCGTCATGGGGCCGGGCGACGAAATGGCCGTCCGTTTCGAGATCCCCAATGAGCCACTTCCGGAGGGTTGGGTTCGGGACTTTGTTTTGCATTCGGTCGGATGGGACAAGGATGCGGCAATGAATACGCTTGAGGGTCAAAGCAGTCTGCCGTTGCCATTCTCGAGGATGAGTCAGTATCCGCCAGGAATTGAGGATTCGCAGGAAGCTGCTCGGGTGTGGCGAATGCATGAGAAAACTCTGACCCGCGAGCAAAGCCCTGAGGGGTTTTGGAGGCGATCCCCTGCTAGGAGTGTCGGCAGACAGTAGACTATCTGCCGAGGGCTCTACGATTGTGGTGAGTCCAGGATTATGGGCTTCGGCGCGACATAGGATTGGCTTGATACGATGAGTAGTCGAGTGTACTTGGTGGGAGCCGGTCCGGGGGATCCGGATTTGCTGACGCTTGGGGCTCAGCGTGCGATCGAGCAAGCCCAAGTGATCCTCTACGATGGGTTGATCAATGAGCAGATTTTAGAGTTTGCTCCTGCCGACTGCGAGAGAATTTGTGTGGGTAAGCGAGGTAATGGTGGGGCATGGACCCAACCTCAGATCGATGATTTGATCGTCAAGGCAGCTCGGGACGGTCAGAGGGTCGTTCGTCTCAAGGGTGGGGACACGGCAGTTTTTGCAAGGACAGCCGAGGAGGTCGAGAGGCTCGAGGCCGAGGGTATTGCCTATCGGATCGTACCAGGGTTGACCGCTGCGCTTGCCGTGAGTGCTTATACGGGAATACCTCTTACGCATCGCGACTGGAGTTCCGGGGTCGCGATTCTTGCGGCCCAATTGCAAAATCATGACGGTGAATCGGAGGCTGAGGACCATTTGGACTGGGAGGCGTTGGCTCGCTTTCCGGGGACGTTGGTTTTGTACATGGCGATCGGATCGGCCTCGAGTTGGAGTCAGAAATTGATTGCAGCAGGCAAATCGATGAGCACACCAGTTGCCATGGTTCGAAGGTGCAGTTGGCCGGATCAGGAAGTTTTAGAGTGTCCCCTAGGGAGTTTGGCGGAAACTCTCCGTAGGAATCCGCGATTCACAGCTCCAGTCATATGCATAGTGGGTCCGGTTGTGCGATTGAAGTCCAAGTCAACGACGCCATTGCCAAGCAAACCGATCACAGCGATCGTCACGAGTCCTGAGTCGCAAGCCCAGCGGTTAGCCGATGTGCTACGACCGCTTGGAGTCACGGTATGGATCCGACCTGCCATGGAGATATCGCGTGCTGAAACCGATGGGATTGATGACGCGATCGATGGGCTTGAGCGGATCGATTGGATTGTATTTTCAAGCCGCCATGGGGTGAAGTATTTCATGGAGCGGCTCTTTGAGCTTGGGGGAGATTCCAGAAAGCTCTCTAGGGTGCTCATTGCGAGTGTCGGGGGTGCGACCGATGAGGCGTTGAGAGCCTTCGGTTTACGTTCCGATTGGGTGCCCCAAGGAGATCAGGGGGCCGAAGCACTCTTATCGGAGTGGATGCCTCAGGCATTTGGAAAGCGCGTGTTATTGGTAGGCACCGCCGAGGGGAGTGAGATTCTCAGAGAGGGGCTCGTATCAGGGGTCGAGCAACTGCAGAGTGTGGATGTGTATGAGCAGCGTGCGGTGTTGGATTGGCAAGACATCGAAGCGATACGATCTAAGATCGTGCATGAAGCTCGGTTAGGTTTGAGTGTGTGGGTCACAGCCACTAGCAGCAACCTAGCGAGGGCCGCATGGGTGTTGTTAGGTGCTGAGTCCGACGCCGTACGATGGTTGGTGATATCCCCTAGGGTCGCGGATGTTTTGGTAGGTTTGGGGTGTCGTCGGGATCGTATTGTGGTCGCTCAGCGGGCGAGTTTCGAGTCGATGGGTAGTGCGATAGCGGTTTCTGAGTCGATCGGGTGAGACTCTAAGGCTCTTGAGCATAAAAAAACCCCTCGATTGCAAAGCAAGCGAGGGGTTTGGGGTTTGGAATCTAGGACGGATTTACATCCGTCGTAGGATCGGATTTAAATCTATTGCCCGGGTGGTGGTTTGATCTTCGGTGCTGTACCGGCCGAAGTTCCGGCATCGGATGGACCACCGAGGACTTCGAGTTCACCGGGAGCGGAGAACTTCTCTGGGGCGGTGACGGTTGTGCCGTTGGAGCCACAACCGACGAGGAAACCTAGTGAAAGCAAACTGAGTATCAGGAATCGAGACATTACTGTTCTTCCGTTCTGTTGACAACACCTTCGGCCATCGAGGACATGTTTTGGAATGCGACGTAATCCATGCTTCGCATGACAGGTCGAACCGAACCGTCGGCCAAGCCGAAGTGGATCATGCCGGTGTGGTTGCTGTCGAAGGTGTACCAGTACTTGCCGTTTTGGGTTCCGTACCAGGGATCGTGGAACTCGGTGACTTGAGGTCCGCTGACCCAAGCGTGGGAACGGTTTCGACCGGTTCCCTTGATGGGGTCTGCGAAACCGCCGGTGACTTCGCCGAACATGAAGGTATTGGAGGTACCGTCGGTGATGTTGCCGTGTTTGGTCTTCGAGTTGTTGAAGAAGATACCCTTGTATTGGTCGTAGAAGGCGATTCCGGATTGACCGAAACGTCCGGAGCTACCGAGGTAGTTGGTGCGACCGAGGTTTGTCGGATTGGTTTCGGAGTAACCGACGCTGAGCAGGGTTCCGTTGTTGAAGGTTGCCAGGATGACACCCGTCGCGTTGCCGGCGGCGACGTTCGAGTAAGGATCATCGCTTGGGCACAGGAACGAGGAGATTCTGTACTGCGCTTCGTTCCAGCATGCTGGAGCGTTGCCCCAGAAAATGTACCGGAGCTTTTCTGCGGTTGAAGTCACCGTATTAGCATCCGAGTCGGCAGCGATTTGGCGTTTGACTTCCCATTGGCCGTAGAGCTGGTTGATTTCCAGGTGTGGGAACAGGAAGACCAAGTGACCGATGTAGGTCCGGCGGTCGAGTTGGATGCCTGCGAGGCTACCGCCCCAAGCGATGTTGTTGGCCCCGACGTATCCTGGTGGATAGCGTTTGACACTGGACTCAAAGTTGTGTGCTGCCAATCCCAATTGTTTGAGATTGTTCTGGCATTGCATCCGGCGAGCTGCTTCGCGGGCAGCTTGGACTGCTGGCAAGAGCAATCCTACGAGGATGCCAATGATCGCGATGACGACCAAGAGTTCAACGAGAGTGAACCCTTTCTGGTGCTTAACCACACGCTTGGACATAGTAAAACCCTCAAATCAAAAAAATGAAAAACAAAACAAACCGATTAGATTTCCGGTAGGAAGAGGATCCGGTATTCACGCGATTTTAACTCACCGACGATTGAAAGGAAAGAAGAAAGTTTCGGCAGCTCCCCAAATTAATCCAGGAAAAACGATAAAGAGCACGACAGGATAATTTAAGCTAATGCGACGGGTGTTTTCACGGGGCGTTCGCCGTGGACAGCGATGGGGTCGGAGAGGACGATTCGAAATCAGGAAAACACCGGTGGCGAATTAGGTGCACCACTTTGTTCGTGCTTCTTCTCGTGCTCGCACTCGTACTCAGCGAAGCGGTACTCGTACTGGCCACGGTTCTAACAGCCATCGAGTACGAGTACCGCTTCGCTGAGTACCGCTTCGCTGAGTACGAGTACGACGAATTCCGATGCGATGAACGAACCTTTATTGCCGATCGAAGTAGGCTTCGCGGACTTCGGCTTCCATGCTGACCGATTCGGCGAGAGCCGCATTGAAGCGGTCTTGATGGAGCGAGTACAGGAGGCAAGCTTCCTTTGCCCAGACGCTTGCGTTGCGTGGTTGGCCTGAGAGCAGGGCCATTTCGCCGAAGAAATCTCCCTCGGCCAGTTCGGCGATTGGGACTTCGGGGTTCCCTTTTCGGACTAAGGCTTTGCCTTGGCGGATCAAGTAGAAGCGATCGCCGGGGTCACCTTGGCGGATGATTTGGTCTCCTGGTGCGTAGTTTTCGATGTTGAATTCGTCGGCAACACGGGTGAGGGTTCTTGGGGTGACGCGTTCGAAGACTTTGCATTTGGCGAGCATTTGGGTGATGATTGCTGCTTCTTTGACCAGTGCATCGCTTCGAATCGAGCCATCGACGAGGGTCAGTATACGGTCGGCCACGTCGAGGATTCGGTTATCATGGGTGACGATGACGATGGTGGTTTGTTTTTCTCGGGCGAGTTTTTGGAGCAGTTCGACAACGGTTCGACCGCTTTGTTCATCGAGGGCGGCCGTCGGTTCGTCGGCCAGGACCAATCGTGGTTGGTGGACCAGTCCGCGAGCGATTGCGACGCGTTGTTTTTGTCCACCTGAGAGTTGTTTTGGTCGGTGGTGCAATCGGTTTTCCAGGCCGACGGCTCGGAGGATTTCTTCTGCGGCAAGTGTTTGTTCGTGTGCGGACCGGTGGGGGTAGCACAGTTCGATGGCCATACGAACGTTCTGTGTAGCGTTGAGGGAATCGAAGAGATTATGGGCTTGGAAGATAAAACCGACTTGGCGCCGAAACTGTTCCATGGCTTTGGGGCTGGCACCCTCGAGGGCTTGGCCGAGGACCTCGAGATTTCCTTGTTGGACGCTTCGAAGTGCCCCGAGGAGGGTCAAGAGGGTGGTTTTGCCTGAGCCGCTCGGGCCGGTCATGATGATAATTTCGCCGGGGTAAACCGTCAGATGGTTCTCGAAGAGGACTTGTTTGCGAAGCTCTCCTGAGCCGAAGTAGTGGCTTAGGGCCTCTGCGCGGATCGAGGGGGTTTGACCGAGGGAAATCTTGGAGCGGGTTGCCGGGTCGAACTGAGTGGCTCTGAGGCTATTGGTAGGAATCATCGTTGAAGGCCATCCATGGATTTGGGAATTCCTGGTAATCTTTCTGGCATAATGGTTTGAGCACAGAGGACTCGGACTAGGCTAGTTGAGTTTTTATTCGATTCGCTGATTTTTTCGTTTTGATTCTGTGCTTATTTCACCTTCGACTCGGGACATCCAAAGTTTTTTCCAACGTGTTGTTTGACGGCATGATCACTCGCCATTTTATTTCGAATCGATCGTTGGTAATGTCGCACTCTGGGGTGCTGGGGGTGCGAAGGATCTTTTGTGGGCTCTTGGGTTTGATGATCCTTTTGAATGCGGTCCCGAGGGGAGTTCAAGGTGGACCTTTTCCTCAAGGTTCAGCGACCAAGGATACCTCTGGGAGTATTGTCGCGCAAGGCCGATTGCAGCCTACGGGTGGGATTCTCAAGTTGTCGGCTGTTCCTGGGGACAGGATCCAGGGGGTGCGCGTCGAGCCGGGGGCTCTTGTCGAAGGTGGTCAAGAGCTTGTGGTCCTCGAGAGCGCGGGGCTTCGAAAGCTCGAATTGCAGATTGCCGAGCTAAAGCTCGCCGACGCGGTCTCGATGCATCAGACGGCGTTGCGTCAGGCCGATCAGGGACTTGAGATGGCCCAATGGAAACTTCGGTCTGCCGAGCAGATCCAAACCCAGGCAAGATCGACTCTGGAGCTTGTCGGTAAGCAATCGGAGCTTCTTGAGTCGCTCGGCGAGCAAATCCGGGGGCTCGAAGCGATCCGGAGCAATCCTCGGTTGCGGGGTGCCGTCGGCAGTTTGGAGGTTGAGGCCAAGCGGAATCAGAAAATGGCCGCAGAGGTCGAATACGAGCGGGCGTTGCAGGGAGCGAATCAATCGATTCAATCGGCCGAGTTGCTGGTCGCTCAGGCACAAGCTGTGGTTCGCGAGGCCAGGGAGGCTCGCGAGCAACTCGCGGAGAATCCGGGTTATCGGCCGCTTGAAAAGCAGATCGAGTTAATAAGGTTTCAGTTGGGCCAAGCTGCTGTGCTAGCTCCTGGATCCGGTACAGTGCTTCAGGTTCATGGAGTTGCTGGAGAGCGAGCCTCGGTGCTGCCTTTGATCGAGATGGCCGACTTGAGCCAGATGTCCTGTTTGGCCGAGGTCCATGAATCCGACGTGGGACAAGTTCGCCTTGGCCAAATCGCCGAGATGAAATCCTCATCGCTTTCGCGGACGATTCGTGGGAGGGTCCGCCGGATCGATCGGGTCGTCGGCGCCTCGCAGATGCGTTCGGCAAGCCCGTTGGCACGTTCGGATTTCCGATCGATCGGGGTATGGATTCAGATCGATCCCGAGGATGTTTCTGTCGCTTCGGAGCGTCTGCAGTTGCAGGTTGAGGTCAGGATCGAGAAATAGGGGTTGCAAGGCCGGCTTGCGAAAGGCAAGAGAGCCGATTCGAAAATCTGAAAGTTTTCGAATGCGACCCCATGCTCCTTGGGGGCATAACTTTGCTAGGGATCATTCAGTCGCCGATGAGTCAACTCTTATCGAGCACGTGAGCGGGTGCGGGCCGGTTGGAAACAATTGAGCCTGCAACGCTCTTTTTCTTTTCTCCCCATTTCGTTTCGTGTCTGACCCTATCGTTGAGGATTGTCAGTAGCGTGCGTAAGGTCAATTGCTAGATACTAGGGGGCTTTGGCGTTGACCAAGACCAGAGCGATCCAGAAGCTTACGAGAAGCAGTACCCAGACGACGTCGAGGAAATGCCAGTAGAGGGTGCAGACTTTGAGTCCGATGTTTCGTTCGTGGTCGTAGCGGTTGGCCAGTGCATTCCGAGCCGTCCACCAGAGTCCGATCGCGCCGCCGACGACGTGTGCGGCGTGGAGGAAGACCAGGATAAAGGTATAGCCGTAGGCGCTTTCGTTTCGGGTTGGGGCGTCGGCAAGTCCGTCGAGTAGGCGTTTCATGCCGTCGGACTGGATAAAGAGGAACGCGACCCCCATGGCGCAGGCTCCGATGGTCATTTGTTTGACGGTGGCCAGACGGTCTTTTTTTGCCGCGCGGTAGGCCCATTCCAAGCAGCCCGACACTCCGATGAGCAGAAGGGTCGAGGGGATGAAGCTCCAGGGGAGGACCATTCTTTGGGTGATAGCCCGATCGGATCCGACCCTCATGGCGATGTAGATCACGTACAGAAGGATGCTTGAAAAGAAGAAGATCGCTAGCGATCCGATCATCAACCACATTCCTTGGGCGGCTCGGGCGTCTGCGGGGAGGGCGTGCGGTTTGCTAGCCGGATGTTTGGGAGGGTTGAAATCGGCTGGAGGATTGGGGATGGGTGGGTTGGGGATGGTGTCCAAGGTCGTAATCTCGGTGGTTCTTTTAGGTTGGCTTTGGTCGATGGAGGCATCCGGTGGGCGGTCCGAAAAAAAATCGGGTCTGTGGTTGCCTTTTTGTCTACCACTGTAGCAACGGGCCAAATGGCACGCATGGAGCGGTTTTGGTTCAAAAACGGGCTTGGGGGCACCAAGCTGGAGAATGTAGCGAATTTGCGGGGCAAAGGGGCGTCAATGCTGGCATATTAGCGCTGATCGGTAATTGAGTTCTGGCCCGATTTTTCGATACGCTTTACCTAAACCGACTCAATTCGACGGCATGGCAGTTCCGATAAACCAGCACATACCGAATCTAGTTCGCTTGGTACCGTGGAGTCCGGGTGATGGAATTTCGAGGAACGGGTGGGGAATCGACCATGTCAATTTTGCAACGAACTTTGCGAACTTTTGTGATCACAGCGGCTGCCATGGCTGGGCAGTTGGGGTATGCCGACAGTGGGTATCACCCGTTTTCGGAACCTGTGGATTTCGATCCAGATTGGCAATTATTTGCACCGATGCAGCTTCAGGATGTCGAGGATTTATCTCCTCGCCAGCGAGCTCCTCACGGGCTGTATTTGACCTATGATCGGGTGTACACCGGGATGACCCGACCGGAGGTCAATGGATCGACGTACCTGATGGACAGCACTTGGGGCAATCGCTGGGACTTTGGTTGGATGAACCGACGCGAGAGCGGATGGGCGTTCTCCTACCAGGTCGTGACGGGTCCGAATGTTTACCATGGGTACGAGCAATTGCGGCTCAATGGATTTACCGATTCGGAAGTGGAAGACGATGCGGATGTACCGTTTTTCCGACCTACGGTGTTTGACAACGATCCGTACACGCTCGAGCGGACTTATGATGTCGTACAGAGCATCAATGTAGCGAACTTCTCGAGTTTTGAGGCCAATAAAACTTGGCGGCTGGAGCCTTATCGATACGGTGGGATGCTCGAACCGCTGATCGGATTGCGTTATGTGAAGTTCCTCGACACGGCGCGAAGCGACAACTATCTGACGGACCTTGTGGTGGACCCTTTTGATCCTACGCAGGATTTCGCGGGTGAGGTGTACACCAACGACATTGTTCAGACACGCAACGACATGGTTCTAGGCCAGCTTGGATTTCGATACTTCCGGAAAATCCGTCGTTGGACGCTGTCGAACGAATTCAAGGTTTTCGCAGGTCATACTTTCCAGTCGCAGGAAACGACTCGGTATGTGACGACCACGACGTATCCTGTGGACGTGGCGATCGGTGACGAGCCCATTTTCGATGGCAACCACGTTGGGACGTCTTATTTCTCTCGCAGGAACAACGAAACGCCGGTTGGTTTCGATCTTCGGGCCGAGGGTGCTTTCAGTGCGACCAAGCATCTTGATCTGCGGGTTGGATTCCAGATGGTTTACTTTGGCCAGGGCATTTGGCGGGGTGCGGCGTTGGACCAGGGCAACAACCACGAGACCAGCCAGCAAGTGGTGA
>Ga0315907_10001056_pt1 | contig 37912 bp, 43 predicted proteins | sample LakEriMetagenome_3_FD_203525 | JGI IMG/M metagenome (GOLD analysis project Ga0315907, IMG submission 203525) | Freshwater fungal communities from buoy surface, Lake Erie, Ohio, United States - Buoy 12 MA123 | ecosystem: Environmental > Aquatic > Freshwater > Lake > Lake biofilm | place: USA...
GACCGCGCGCGCCGCCGGCATGGCAAGGGGCCCGATCGGGCCCCTTGCCATGCCGGCCAATCGTTCATCCCCACTGGCCTGCTTTTACTCCGCCACGCTGGCCTGGAATCAGACCGCCGTTGACATTCGTCCCTCTTCCTTTTTGAAAGTTGATCGCGTTGCGAACGAAATTCATCATTTCTAATGGTATATTCGGAATTTCTATGATTTTGATATTCTTGGAGCTTGTCGATTTCATCGATCTGTTTGTCCTGGTGTGCAGCTGGATAGACCCAGCAACAGCCCACGAGACGTTCCAATGGGCGTCGTAAGTGCGGTCTTCGCCGGGTCAGATTATGAAGGAATAATTTCTTTGGAATAAAGATCGACTTATTTATCTACTGTGAGCTCAGCCCATAAAAAGCATGTTTCGACATTGTGGGTTCTGCTGAGAATTGTCATGTCAATTGAGTATCGAAATGGCGACCGGCACGAAAAATGAATCGGAGATTGTTGTGGAATAGGCGTTTGGGGGCTTGCGTTCTCCAAACGAATGCCAGCTTATACAGCGTCTCGGATGGATTGCCATGACCGATATCGCCCCGCAACATCTTGCCCAACCTTCCCGCCGGCCGCGCGCCTTGAGCCGCATTCAGGCGCTTTTGCTGGCGTTGGTCTTGATTGTGGGCGGAGTAGCGATCGCGCGAGCCGACCGGCCGGATCCGGCCAACCTGCCGGTCGCAGGCGGGCTTTAAGCTAGCCCCCAGGCTTAACCCGCTAGGCTTAACCCCACGGCCCGCGACGACGCCGTGCGGCTGGCGCAAAACCGCTCGTAATCCCACTCCTGGACCCACCCATGGCCTGGGCTTGCGCCGTCAGCGCTTCGATGCGGTTGGCGGGATTGGGATGCGTCGAGAACAGATTGTCCATCCGCGCACCCGACAACGGGTTCATGATGAACATATGGGCGGTCGCCGGGTTGCGCTCGGCGGTATCGCTCGGGATTTGATGCACGCCTCTGGAGATTTTGGCGAGTGCCGAGGCCAAAGCCATCGGGTCGCCGCACATCTCGGCCCCAATCCGGTCGGCCTCATATTCGCGCGAACGGCTGATCGCCATCTGCACAAGACTTGCCGCCAATGGTGCCAAAACCATCATCACCAGCGTGCCCGCAATGCCGATCCCGCCGCGCTCGCGATTGCTGCCGAACAGCATCGCGAAATTGGCGAGCATGCCGATGGCACCGGCAAGCGTGGCCGTCACGGTCATCGTCAGCGTGTCGCGGTTTTTGACGTGCGCGAGCTCGTGCGCCATCACGGCGGCCACTTCGCGCTCGTCGAGGATCTCGAGCAGGCCATTGGTTGCCGCAACGGCCGCGTTTTCGGGGTTGCGGCCGGTGGCAAAGGCGTTAGGCTGCGCATCGTCGATCAGAAACACTTTGGGCATCGGCAGGCCCGCATTGGCCGCCAGATTGGCGACGATGCGGTGGAAGCCGGGCGCTTGCTCGGGCGATACCTCGTGCGCGCCGTACATGCGCAGCACCATCTTGTCCGAGTTCCAATAGGCGAAGAGGTTCATGCCGGCGGCGAACAGCAGGGCCAGCAGCATGCCGCCCTCGCCGCCGAGCATGAAGCCGATGGCCAGAAACAGGCCGGTCATGCCGGCCAACAGGATCGCGGTTTTGGCGTAATTCATGTCTCAGCAAATAAGCAGGCGAAGGTGCACGTTCAAGTCTTGCCCGCCCGCCCCAAAGGCCGCATATCATTGATTATGATCGAACTGCCAAAAATCGACGAAAAACCGCCCGAACCCGCACCTGCGGCCGAAAAGTCGGTCCCCAAACCTGCCGAAATCGGTGGTCTTGAAATTGGGGGGCCAAAGGGCCCCGAGCCCACGCGCTACGGCGATTGGGAGCGGGGCGGGCGCTGCGTCGATTTCTAGCCCCGCCGCACAAGCCGCCGCACCGACTGGGCCGGGTTTGCGCTTTTTATGGGCGTTCCTCGGCGTTTTTTTCGTCGTCTGGATCGCCCGGATCCTGCTGATCCCGTGGACGGATGCCGCCGCCGACCAGCCCAGCACGGTGCGTCTGATCGCCGATCTTTGGCGTTTGGCGATTTGGCTCCTCCTGCCGCTCGTATGGCTGATCCGCTTCGAGCGCGTCGATCCGCGTGTGGCCATCGACCAGCGCCCCGGTGTTCGTCCTTGGCTAGGGCTGGCACTCGGGCTTGGCTATCTTGGTGCGGCACGCCTCTACGACGTGGCGATGGGCGCACCCTGGATCGCGATCCCGGCCCTGCCGGTGCCGACCCTGGCGGCTTCGATGGTCGGCATCGCGTTTGCGGCCCTGTGCGAGGAGTTTCTGTTTCGCGGCGTGCTGCTCAAGGAACTTGCCCGCCGCTACGGCTTCGGGCGCGCCAATTTCCTGCAGGCCGTTTTGTTCGTGGCAATCCAATGGCCGGCCTGGATCGCGCTGATCGAGTTCGATCCGGCCACGCTTGCCCTGTTGAGCGGCCTTGCCCTGCTCTATGCGCTGCTGCTGGGGGCGATCGTACGCCAGACCGGCACGATCTGGGTTGGGTTCGGCGTGCAGACGCTCGGCAATGTGCTGCAGGGGCTGGGGTTCGGTGCGTAGACCGGGGCCTGAAGTTGCGCAAAAGCGGCTCTTGGGGCCAAATGGGGCTCGAACGGGAGTATCGACAGTGATGTTTTCTCGCCTTGCAACCTGTGCGGCCCTATTGGGCTTGGCGGCCTGTCAGGGCCCGGCCCCGGCCGGTGCTTTGCCGCGCCTCGACGTCAAAAGCACGCTTTCGGCCGACAATCTGTGCTCGCAGGGCCTGTCGCCGGCGATCGAACTCGGCCGTGTGCCGGTCGGCACGGTGCGCTACCGCGTGCGCTTCCAGAATGTCGGCGTGCTCTACAGCGTACCGCAAGACTATGAATTCGAGGCCGGATCGACGCGGCTTGCCGAGGGCGCCATTGCAGGATATCGCGGCGTTTGCCCGGGCGAGCGCCAGCGCTTTGAGATTCGTACCGAGATCCTGGCCCTCGACGCTGTCGGCCGCACCTTGGCTTACGGGGTCACGAACCAGACCGTGACCTCGACGACCTCGATGCTGAAAGCGCCCAAGCCCGAGCTTTAGTTGATTCGTTTCGCACCCGGTCGCACGAGAAAGAACAGGCTGGCCGCGACGGCGACGGCACAGAACATCACAAGGCCCGCAAGGGCGAGCGGCGTGCCGTCGTGCAGATGGCCGAACGCGATGCCCACGAGGGCCGCACACGCCATCTGCAGGAAGCCCATCAGCGCCGAAGCGGCGCCCGCCATATGCGGATAGGGGCCGAGCGCCCCGCCCTGGCCGTTGGGCATGCCCATGCCCATGCCGCACATATAGAACGCCATTGGTCCGACGAGGAACGCCGCCCCGACGATGTCGGCCGTGACGGCGCCGGCGAGCGTTGCCGCCAGCATGCCGGCCCCGCCCAGCAGCTTGATGCTCGTTGCGAAGATCAGCATGCGGTCGATGCCGAGCCGCAGCGTGAGATGTGCGGCCAATTGCGCACCCGTGAAATAGCCGACGACGCAGGCGGCGAAGAAATAGCTGAACGTGTCGGGTGCGAGGCCAAGATCGCCGATCAGCACGAAGGACGAGCCCGAGATGAACGCAAACAAGCCGCCATAGCCGAACGCCACGCACAGCGCGTAGCCGAGATAGCGCCGGTCGCCGAGCAAGGTCGCGTAGTTGCGCTGCATGCGGCCAAGCTCGAGGGCGGTCGGGTCGCGCTGTTTGTTGGTCTCGACCAGATAGAAGGCAAGCAACGCCAACAGAGCGCTTGCAAGGGCCACCAGCAACGCGAAATTCCAGCGCCAGCCGAAATTGACTTCGACGATGCCGCCGAGGATGGGGCCCGCCGCCGGGGCGAACGCCATGACCGAGCCCACGAGGGCCAGCATGCGCGCCGCCCCCTCGCGCCCATAGACGTCGCGCACGATGGCGCGGCCGAGGACCACGCCTGCACAGGCCCCTGCGGCCTGCAGGGCGCGTGCGGCGATCAGCGCTTCGATCGAAGTCGCGATGGCACAGGCGGCCGAGGCCACGACATAAAGGGCGATGCCGCCAAGCACGATCGGCCGACGCCCGAAGCGGTCCGACAGCGGGCCGTATAGAAGCTGCACGAGCGCAAAGGCCGCCATATAGACCGACAGCGTCAATTGCGTGGCCGCCACGTTCGCCCCCAGGCTTTGGCCGATGGCGGGCAGCGACGGCAGATAGAGATCGGTCGAGAGCGGCCCGATCGCGACAAGGCCGATGATGAGCCCGAACAGCAGGCGCGAATGCCCGGCACTGGCAGGCGTGGCACTCATGGCGTTGCGGCAAGCTGCTGTTCGGCCGGGCGCGCGATCAGGAAATAGCCGGCCGCCGCAAGCAGCCCGCCCGCCAGAACGCCCATGGCCAGCGACAGCGACGTGCCGTCCGACAGGGCCGCCACAATCAGCGTGCCGAGGGCTGCGCACGCGGTCTGCAGAAAACCTTGCAGGGCCGATGCCGAGCCTGCAATGCGCGCAAAAGGCTGCATGGCACTCGCCGTTGCATTGGGAAGTGCGATGCCGAAACCGAGCATGAAGAGCATCATGGGGGCCACGAGCGTCGCCGGTGCCGCAAAGCCGCCGAGCACGACGGCCGCCATCGCCACGCCGCCGGCAGCACAAATCGAGGTGCCGATCGCAACCGCGCGCCGTGGGGCCACACGCCCCGACATGCGGCTGGCCGTAAGCGAGCCCGAGAAATAGCCGACGACCGTGAAAGCCGGCACGAAGCCGAACATGGCCGGCGACATGCCGTAGACGTCGATGAAGATGAAAGGAATGCCGGTGGTGAAGGCCATCAGCCCAGTGAAGGCGCCGGCCCCCACGAGCGTATAGCCGACATAGAGGCGGCTCGACAGCAATTGCCCGAAGGCACCCAGCAGATGGGCGGGTGCGAGCGCATCGCGGTTGAGGTTGCGGTTGCTCTCGGCCAAGAACCGCCACGACGCGAGTCCCACGAGGCTGCCGAACACGAGCAACGCCAGAAACGCCGAGCGCCAGCCGAACAGGGTCTGCAACTGGCCGCCGATGACGGGGGCGATCGCCGGTCCTGCCGCCATCGCCATGCCGATGAAGGCAAGGGCGCGCGCGGCCTCGGCACGGTCGTAGCGGTCGCGCGTGATGGCGCGCGACACGGTGGTGCCCACGCTTGCCCCGATCCCCTGCAAAGCGCGCCCGGCAATCAGCATCCCGATGCTGGGGGCGAGCGCGCACATCAGCGTGCCCGCAAGATAGACGCCCACGCCGACGAACAGCACCGGCCGCCGCCCGAACCGGTCGGAGAGCGGCCCCCACACGAGCTGGGCCAGCGCGAGTGCCGCCAAATAGAACGTCATCGTGAGTTTGACTTGGTCGGGCGGGGCCATCAGCGCTTGGCCCATCGACGGCAGCGACGGAATGTAGAGCGAGATCGACATCTGGCCGAGCATGACCATCGAGGTCAGCAGGGCGATGGCGCCGAGCGTTGCGCGCTGGGGCTGCGTGTTATCCATGGCGCAGCAGATGCGCCCCGTTTTCGGCAAGCCATTGGCGCGGCCGCTCGAAGCCTGGGCACAGACGGGCCACGAGCGCCCAGAACTCGGCGCTGTGGTTCATGTGCGTGAGATGCGCCACTTCATGTGCAACGACATAGTCCAGTACTTCGGGCGGGGCGAGTACCAAACGCCAGGAAAACGCCAAGGTGCCGTCGCTTGCGGCACTGCCCCAGCGCGTGCGCGTGTCGCGAATGCGGATGGCCGCAACTTTGCGCCCCGTATGTGCGGCCAAAGCATGCGCTTTTTCGGCGAGCGTGCGCCGTGCTTGCGCCTTCAGCCAATCGCGCACGCGGCGTGCGGCAAACTCGGGCGCACCTGCCACATGCAAAACGCCGCCATCAAGATGCGTGGGGCCGCGTTCGACGCGTGCGACCATCACTGGTTGTCCCTGATACGAAAACCGGCTGCCGGGAGCGAATTCGATGCGGTCGGGCACTGCCGCCAAGCGCGCCTTCAGCCAATCGCGCTGGCCGCGCGCAAAGCCGATGCCGCGCTCCACGCTCGTGTGCCACGGCACAGTGAGAGCGATCGAACCGTCGCTGGCATCCACGCGCACGCTGATGCGCCTGGCGCGCGGATTGCGCCGCACGCGCACGCTCGCAATCTCGCCGTCGGCCAGCAGATCGGGCACGTCGACGCGTTTTTCGCGCGCGACCGCGCGGTTCGGGAACAGGATTTTGAAGAGGCCCACGCTTCGGTTTTAAGGGCTTGCTCGTGACCGGCGCAAGCGCCGAAGATGGGGCGCAAAACAAAGACACGCGAGGAACCGCCCGATGCGCAAACCAAACCAGCTCAAGCGTCGCTTGGCCAGCGGCAAAAACGCCTTCGGCATCTGGCTGCATTCGGCCCATGCCGTGACGGTGGAAGCGCTCGCCGACACGGGCTACGATTGCCTCATCATCGACAACGAACACGGCCCCTCGAGCCTCGAGCAGACGCGCGCGCAATTGCAGGCAAGCATGCCCTACGATTGCGGCATGTGCGTGCGCATTCCGTGGGCCGATCCCGTCTATATCAAGCAGGTGCTCGATCTCGGGGCCGACACGCTGATGGTGCCGATGGTCGAAACAGCCGATGCCGCCCGCGCGGTCGTCTCGGCGTGCCGCTATCCGCCCGAAGGCAAGCGCGGCATGGGGCCGTGGCGCGCGATGGCGCAAGGGATCGCGGTCGACGCCTATATCGCGCACATGGCCGAGAATCTTTTCGTGATCTGCCAAATCGAATCGCCGCAGGCGGCCGAAAACGCCGCTGCCATTGCAGCCGTGGACGGCGTGGACATGCTGTTCGTCGGCCCTTACGACCTCTCGGGCGCTTTGGGCCTGCCCAACCAGTTCGAACATCCCGCCCATCGGCGTTATGTCGATATGGCGCTGGCGGGTGCCGCGGCCGCCGGCAAGCCGTGCGGGATCGTGCCGCACGGGCCCCACGATGCAGCCAGCCTGTTCGAACGCGGCTTCAGGTTCGTCTCGGCCTCGACCGATTTCGGGTTGATGCGGCGGGCCGCCCTTGCCGAAATTGCGGGGCTTGCAAAAGCGCTTGGTTAGCGCTTGCGCGTTTTCGGCTTCGTGAACACGGCGACGAGTTCGAGATGGCTCGTCCACAGGAACTGGTCGACCGGAACGACGCGCGTCAGCGTGTAGCCGCCGTCGGCGAGGATGCGTGCGTCGCGCGCGAAGGTCGCGGGATTGCAGCTCACGGCAACGATCGTCGGCACGTCGCTTTGCGCAAGCCACCTGGCCTGCTCGGCCGCCCCCTCGCGCGGCGGATCGAAGATCGCAGCGTCGAACGGCTCGAGATCTTCGGGCATGAAAGGGCGGCGCTCGAGATCGCGCGCTTCGGCTGTGAAGCGCCCGGCGCGGAAGCTGGCGCGCGCGGCATCCTGCATGGCGGCAACAGCCGCAAAATCGCCCTCGACCGCATGCACGCGCCCGGTCAGCGGAAAGCCGAACGTGCCGAGGCCTGCGAACAGATCGACCGTGCGCTTGGCGCGCCCGACCGCAACCGAGATTTCGGCGGCGATCGCAAGCTCGGCAGGCCGTGCGGCTTGCAAAAACGCCCCCGGCGGCGGGACCACTTGCACGGTGCCGAAGGTCACGTGCGGATTTTCGTGCAGCGCCACGATCTCGGCGACCGCACCGGGCTCGCTGCGCCAAGTCGTGCGCACAATGCCGTTGGCGGCCGCAAAATCGGCGAAGGCGAGGCGCTTGCGCGCATCGAGCGTGCGCCCGGTCAGCAGCAGATCGAAGCCGTTGTCGGCGCGCGTCAGATGCAGATCGAGCGCTTCGTTGCCGCGCAGCAGATCGTCCAGCAACGCGCGCAGCTTCGGCAGCAAGGCAACGATCGACGGTTCGAGCACGTGGCACGCGGTCATGTCCGCGATCGCGTCGCTTGCCGGCGCATGGAAGCCGAGCAGCAGCCCGTCGCCTGTGCGCCGTGCGGCAAGCTCGGCGCGCCGGCGGGTGCCGGGTGCGATGCGCAGCATCGGCAACTGGGCGATGTCGAAGCCGCGGCTGGCAAGGGCCGCGCGCAGCAAGTCGCTTTTCCACGCCACATAGGCGGCATCCGACAGATGCTGCAGGCTGCAGCCGCCGCAGCGGCCGAAAAGCAGGCAGGGCGGTGCGATGCGGTCGGGCGAGGTTGCGAGGATTTCGACCAGCTGGGCGCGCTCTTTGCCGGTGCGGGTCGCCCGCACCTGTTCGCCCGGCAAGGTGCCGGCCACATAGAGCGGGCCGTCGGCAATGCCGTCGCCATTCGCGCCGAGCTTGCGGATCGTGATATCGATTGTTTCTGCCATGATGGCGCAGGTGTAACCAACAAAGGCCGGATAGCGAAGCGAAACCTATGGGCTGGTTCCACAATATCCGGCGTTTGACCGGGACCGCACCGATCCGGCTGTCGGCGCGCGTGCGCCAGGCGATCGCGGCCGAGCAGGATCGCGCCGAAATCGCGATCGGCTCGGTCCAGCTCGCCATCGTCGTGGTTTTCGGCGTTTTCTATGCGGCAAGCCCCAAGACGTTCGCGGCCGACGTGCCGTTTGCCCCCGTGCCTTACGCGCTCTCGGCTTATGCCGCCTTCACGCTGCTGCGGCTTGCCGCGGCGTGGCGCGCGCGATTGCCGGGTTGGTTCTTGGCCGTGTCGATCGTGGTCGACATGGCGCTCCTGATGACGCTGATCTGGAGCTTCCACATCCAGTACATGCAGCCGCCGGCCTTCTATCTGAAGGCGCCCACGCTGCTCTACGTGTTCATCTTCATTGCGCTGCGTACGCTGCGCTTCGAGGCGCGCTACGTGCTGCTGGCGGGGCTTGCCGGGATGGTTGGCTGGCTGTGTCTTGTTGCCTACGCCGCGATCCACGACATGAACAGCATGCCGGTGACGCGCGACTATGTGCGCTACATGACAAGCCCGTCGATTCTGTGGGGCGCCGAGATCGACAAAATCCTGTCGATCGCGATCGTGACGTCGATCCTTGCGTTGGCGCAGGTCCGCGCACGCGCGATGCTCGAGCGCGGCGCGGCACAAGGCTCGGCAATCCTCGAATTGTCGCGGTTTTTCGCGCCCGAAATAGCCAAGCGCATTTCGGACGCCGAGCAAGCGCTGGTGCCCGGCGAAGGCGAAATGCGCGCGGCGGCGGCTTTGTTCGTCGATCTGCGCGGCTTCTCCAATCTTGCGCGTGCTTTGCCGCCGCGCGATCTCGTGGCGCTGCTCTCGGACTATCAGGCGCGTTTTGCGCCCGTCATTCGTGCGCATGGCGGCTCGATCGACAAATTCATCGGCGACGGCATTCTCGCAAGTTTCGGAGCGGCCCTGCCGAACCCGCGTGCGGCCGCCGATGCGCTCGCCTGCGTCGATGCATTGCTGTTCGAAGCGCAAGCCTGGCGCACGGCGCGCGACGCCCAAGGTTTGCCCTCGCTCGAGGTGGGATTCGGCGTGGCGGCGGGCACGGTCTTGTTTGCGTGCGTAGGCGATGCCGACCGGCTCGAATATACGGTCATCGGCGACGTCGTTAATCTCGCGGCTCGCCTCGAAAAACAGACCAAAACCGAAAAATGCCGCGCCCTTGCCACGCGCGAGACGTTCGAACTGGCGCTGACCCAGGATTTCCGCCCGACCGTCGAGCCGCGACGCGTCTTGGGCGTTGCCATCCCGGGCCTTGCCCAACCCGTTGATCTTGTCGTGCTGGGATGAAGATTTATTCAGTCTCACATACTCTCCGTTCAGGAGGAGTTTAGAGCCCTGTCTTACTTCTTGATCGCCTTTTTCGCCCGCGCAAACTCCGTCCTTTAGGGCGGAGATAGCGGGCGCGATGCCGTCAACGCTTGCGCTGATTCTCCACATATTGTTTGACGATTTCGATCGGCGCTCCGCCACAGCTACCTACGAAATAGCTTGGAGACCAAAAATGCTCTCCCCAAAGACATTTTGTCACCTCTGGAGATTTCCGTTGGCGGACACGCCTGCTCGATAAGCCTTTTAGGCTGTTCACCAAGCGCGATAGCGCAAGCGACGAGGGGTATTCCACGAGAAAATGAATATGGCCGTCTTCTCCGTCGAAAGCGCAAAGCGTGACTTTCATTGCTGCGTAAATATCGACTGCAGACTGCCGAATCGTTTCGCGAACTCTTTGCGTAATCGCTTCGCGACGATTTTTTGTGACAAAAACGATTTTTGCATGTAACGCGCTTACGACGTGACGCCCGTGTTTGTTATTGTAGTTATTTGATGTTTTTTTCGATTTACTCATGTTTATCATTGACTTGTAGATTTAGACCAACTATAGGTAATCTCATGCTCCGTCGTCAAGCCTATCGCTACCGCATCTATCCTACGTCTGCGCAGGAAGCGTTCTTTCGGCAGATCGCCGGTGCTTGCCGCTTTGTCTACAACCTAGCGCTTGAACAACGCGAGCGCTTTAGCCGGCGCGGCCGCGCCATTGGTTATGTCCCGCAAGCGAACGAATTGCCTGCGCTCAAAGCCGAAGCGCCTTGGCTCAACGCCATCCCATCCCACTGTCTGCAATCGGCGCTGCGCGACCTCGATCGCGCTTTCGCGGATTTTTTCGACGGCCATGCCGATTATCCGCGCTACCGCCACCGCAGCAGAGCCGAGAGCTTCCGCTTTCCGGACCCAAAACAGTTTCATGTCGATGTGACGTCGTCGGCGCTGATCGCGCCAAAATTCGGCAAGACCAAAAAAGATTTCGGCGCTCTCGCGATCCGTCTTCACCGTCCGCTGTGCGGAAAAATCAAAAATCTCACAATTTCGCGCGATGGCGCAGCCTGGTATGCGTCGTTTTCGGTCGAAAGACAGGTTAAGCTGGCGCCGCAGCGCTCCGCGGCGGAAATGTCGGCTACCGCCGTCGGCATCGACCGTGGTGTGGCCTCGCCGTTTGTTTTGTCGACAGGCGAAGCCTTTGGCCAGACGACCGAAGGTCCGCGTGAGCAACTGCGCTTGCGCCGACTGCAGAAATCACTCAGTCGTAAACGAAAAGGTTCGAATAACCGCCGCAAGGCGATTCAACGGATTGCGGCGCACAAGGCGCGTATAGCGCATTGCCGCAAGGACTCGCTCCACAAGCTGACGCATCGGATTACCAAGAGCCACGGCCTGATCGTACTCGAAAAGCTTGCTATCGCGAATATGACGGTTTCTGCTGCGGGAACTGCAGCAGAGCCAGGACGAAACGTCGTCCAGAAATCCGGCCTCAACCGCGCCATCCTCGACAAAGGATGGGGTGAGTTTCGGCGTCAGCTCGGCTACAAAGCCGAATGGCATGGATGCCGGGTGATCGAAGTCGACCCGCGGTTTACGTCGCAGACCTGCTCGGAATGCGATCATGTGGACGCAGTCTCGAGGCTGTCGCAGGCAGAGTTTTGCTGCGTTGCGTGCGGCTACGAGGCGCATGCCGATGTGAATGCGGCACGCAACATTCTCAAACGCGGCCGTGCCGCGTTTGCAAACGAAACAACTGGCGGAGGACTTCCGCTGGCAGTCTGTGGAGACCTAGCCGTTAGGCGGTCTGCGAAGCAGAAAGCAAAAGGCGCGAGCCTCAAGAAGGTTGCGGCGTGAGCCTGAGGGACCGCGTCGCGGTCTTTCGCGCGAAGCGCGAACCGAAGCCCCGTCCTCTAGGGCGGGGAGGAGTCACATTTGACCGCTGATTCTCGATGTACGCCGTAATTGTTTCCAGCTGCGCTTCGCCGCAGCTCGCGACCAGGTAGCTGGGCGACCACAAGTGACCACGCCAAAGCTTTTCGTTTACCTCTGGATAATTTCGCTGGCGCAAGCGCCGGCTCGAGACGCCCTTTAGGGAATTCACCAAGCGCGCCAGGGCGATGGTCGGCGGATACTCGACGAGCATGTGGACATGGTCGTCTTCTCCCTTGAAGTCTTTCAGGCGTACGAAAAAGTCCGCGCACACATCTATCATCGCTTGGTGCAGCACTTGTCGCGCACGATCGGAGATAACTCCACGACGAAACTTCGTCACGAAAACAAGATGCGCCGCCAGGTTGCTGACGACGTGACGACCGCGTCTATAGCCATCGGGCGCTTGTGAATCATTTAAAACCGCTGAAGTCACAGATTTCTGCTTTATTATATTGAATTAGTAGATAAGACCAAGTATACTTTCAATTATGATCCTTCGCAAGGCCTATCGTTACCGGGTCTACCCAACCGAAACGCAAACGGCCGCCTTCGCCCGCATCGCCGGATGCTGCCGTTTCGTGTTCAATTGGGGGCTCGATCAGCGAAAAAAGGCTTATGCCGAAGGTGGGTCGCTTAACTACCAGGCGCAGCAGAACGCCCTTCCGGCTCTCAAAAAACAGTTTCCCTGGCTCGCGGAAGCTCCCTCCCATACGCTTCAAGGCGCGCTACGAGATCTCGATTCGGCGTTCCGGCGCTACTTCAAGGGTCTTTGTGGGTACCCCCAATTTCGTTGCCGAGGGAATGACGATCGGTTCCGCTTCCCCGATCCAACGCAGTTTTGGCTCGATGCGGGCAAGTTTAGGATCGCGGCACCAAAGTTCGGCATGCGTCGTGCTGACGCCGGGGCTATCTCTGTTGTTCTTCACCGTCCGCTCAAAGGGCGTCCGAAAAACTTGACTATCAGCCGCGAGGCTGGCGCCTGGTATGCGTCTTTTTCTGTCGAATTGTCGGCGCGCGCGACGGCCGCCCCTATTGGACCGCCGGTCGGCATCGACCGCGGCGTTGAAGTTCCGTTCGCACTTTCAGATGGTATGGCTGCCAGCGTTAACGCAGAGACGGATAGGACGCTGCTGCGCCAACGGCGACTTCAGCAGTCTATCGCTCGGAAAAGGGAGAGTGTGAACAAAGATCCAAAAAGGCTTTCAAAGAACTACTGCAAGGCTGTTCGAAAGCTTGCCGCGCACAAGTCGATCATTGCTCGACGCCGAAAGGATACATTGCATAAGCTTACGCATCGCCTGACTAAGAACCACGGTCTGATCGCGATCGAAGCGCTTAACGTTAAGAACATGACCGCCTCTGCTGCCGGCAGCATCGCCGCGCCTGGGACGAATGTTGCTCAAAAGGCCGGACTTAACCGTTCGATCCTTAACGTTGGATGGGGCGAGTTCCGCCGTCAGATCATTTATAAAGCGGCGTGGCGGGGTGTTCGGGTTGTAGAAGTCGATTCGAAGAACACAAGCCGGACATGTGCGGCCTGTTCAACAGTCGATGCCGCTTCCCGTGTTACGCGTGCGTTATTCGTTTGCCGCGCGTGTGGCCATGTAGAGCACGCCGACGTCAACGCTGCAAAGAACATCCTCGCTCGCGGCCTACTCGCCGTTACGCCGCATCCAAAAACCGGCGGAGGACTTCCGCTGGCAGTCTGTGGAGACCTCTGCACTAGCAAGTCGATGAAGCAGAAACGAATGGGCGTGAGCCCTAAAGACGCTGTGGCCGCGTCACCCTTGCGGGCGAAACGCACACAGCTAAGCCCCGGCATTCGTGCTGGGGAAGAGTCACAACTTGACAGGTTTGGACACTGATTGAGCCAGCGCCTTGCGTTCCTTCGCCAGCCGCCGGGTCGAGTTCCAATTTCTCTGCAATTTCAAGGGCCGACGCGGTTCGGTCGATTTTGCGACTCGAAGCCAAGGCAGCCCGCCGCAGGATTGGGCTGGCGGCCCAAGCCTTTGAAAATAAACGAAGTCGAAAAAGTCCCAAAATCCATTTGGCGGGGGGGAGGGGGCGTGATACCCAAATTGTTGTCAGGAAAGCGAAGTCTTCGCCGTCTTCGCGCCGTTGTTGTCCGGGCGGGACATCAGGCTCCGACACGCCGATGGAGTGCCGGCGGTCGCGCGCAAGCGGACCGTCGGCACCACCGGCTTTTCGCTTCAAAAATCCCAATGAAATCAATTTTCACGCGCCCCAAAACAAAAGAGGCGTCAGGGGCGATCTTGCGATCGGCCGTTGTCCGGGCGGGACAAAGGGCTCCCTGACGCCTCATGAGGACCGTCCGGGGCCGACATGCATTTCGGCCCCCGACACCACCCTGCCGCAGCCGGGGTTTGCACCCTCGGGCATCGGCATGGCCGCCTCGCGGCAAGCCAAACTCGGGTTTGCTCTCGGATGGACCTGCTTCGCACGGCAGCTCGGACCCTGGTCAGGCCGTCCGCCGCGTTCCACCGACAGGGGCCTGCTGCACCGCGCGCGGGTGCCTGCCAGCCCATTCCCCGATACGCCCGACCCTTGCCAGCCCCCGTGCGTTCGAGCCGACCCGGAACCATGTGCGAGCCTCGATCAGACCGCAGCGAGTTGCCTCGCGCTAAGTCTTTCGTCCCTCGCGCGTCGCTTTCGGCCGCCGCAGGTGCCTAGGGCCTCCCGAGCCCCACCCGCCGTCGCCGCCGAAAGGACGGGTTCCTTGCAGAACCCATGCTTCCCGACCCAACCCGAACCCATGCCCGAAGGCGCGGATCCATCGGCGCCGTTCGTATCGCCCTGGCGTGGCCTGGCTCTCGGGGAGCCCGACGACCGTCGCGATACAAACGAGTTGCTGCACCCTCGCGCGGACTTTCGCCCGCATCCGGTCCAGCCGCTCCTGAAGACCTTGAATTGCCCCTTCCGCCCGCGCCGCAACGCCTTTCGGCGGCGGCTCCTGCCAGTGGATGGCGCTTCAGCTCTTGGCTAGCCACGAAGCGCTCTGCGGTTTGATCGAGGCGACCCGCCTGTCTTCACGTTCTCGCTTACCAAGGCCTAGGGTCTCAAAGGCGCCGTTAACCCTCAATAATAATCAAAAAGATCGATGCATATTTCTGTTGATAAAGTTTCGAGTTGATCACAATTTGCAAACAATTATTCCACAGACCTATCCACAGCCGGTTCTTGGCAGGTGCGGCAAGTCTTTGCCCCGCACCTGTTTATTGGGCTTTGTGCGATCGTCAAGCGTGCGATTGACGGCGTGGTGAAGCCGGTCTACATCGATACCGCAAGACGCAAGGGCGGAGCCAACAAGGGGGCCAGTGCCACGATGGCGGCGGAAACCAAAGAAACAGTCAAAATGCATGCGCGGCCCTTGTCGCCGCATTTGCAGATCTACCGCCCGCAATTCACGTCGGTCCTGTCGATCACGCACCGCATCACGGGCGTTGCACTTGCGGTCGGCACGCTGCTGCTGGTCTGGTGGCTCGCGGCGGCCGCCCTTGGCGAAGCGGCCTATGCGCGCGTCGGTGGCTTCATCGATTCGCCGATCGGCCTGTTGCTGCTGTTCGGCTGGTCGCTGGCACTGTTCTACCATTTGGGCAATGGCATCCGGCATCTGTTCTGGGATGCCGGGCGCGGCTTCGATCTGCCGACGGCCGAAAAATCCGGTTATGCGGTGATTGCCTTTGCACTTGTGGCCACGTTGGCTGCTTGGGTGATCGGTCTCGCCGTTTTGGGAGGGCGCTGAACATGGCGACCATCGGCAAAAAATCGCTGCGTTCGGATCTGGGGCGCGTACGCGGCCTCGGCTCGGCCAAGGACGGCACGCATCATTGGTGGGGCCAGCGCGTGACCGCGATCGCCCTGGTACCTCTTACGATCTGGTTCGTGGCGAGCATCGTGGGCCTTGCGGGTGCGCCGCTCGCGGCACTCAAAGCCTGGGTTGCCTCGCCCGTGGTGGCAGTCCTTCTGCTGGCGCTGATCGTCGCCGTATTCCAGCATGCGCGCCTCGGCCTGCAGGTCGTGATCGAAGACTATGTACACGACGAGGCCTTCAAGATCGCTTCGCTGCTCGCGATGAACGCGGCGGCCCTGCTGCTCGGCGGCATTGCCGTTTTGTCGATACTCAAGCTCGCTTTTGGAGGCTGATCCCATGCCCGACGCATCGAGCGGACCGTCGCTGGGCGGCCAAGCCTACAAAATCGTCGACCATATTTACGATGTCGTGGTCGTGGGCGCGGGTGGTGCCGGTCTTCGCGCCACCTTCGGCATGGCGGCCAAGGGCCTCAAGACCGCCTGCATCTCCAAAGTGTTCCCCACGCGCAGCCACACCGTGGCAGCGCAAGGCGGTATCTCGGCAGCACTCGGCAATATGGGCGCGGACGATTGGCGCTGGCACATGTACGACACCGTCAAGGGCTCCGACTGGCTCGGCGACCAGGACGCGATCGAATACATGTGCAAGGAAGCGATCCCGGCCATCATCGAGCTCGAGCATTACGGCGTGCCTTTCAGCCGCACGACCGAAGGCAAGATCTACCAGCGCCCGTTCGGCGGCATGACGACCGACTACGGCAAGGGCGTTGCCCAGCGCACGTGTGCTGCCGCCGACCGTACCGGCCATGCGATCCTGCACACGCTCTACCAGCAGTCCTTGCGCAACAATGCCGAGTTCTTCATCGAGTATTTCGCGCTCGACCTCATCATGGACGAAGACGGGGCCTGCCGCGGCGTGATGGCATGGAACCTGCTCGACGGCACCTTGCATCGCTTCACGGCGCATCTTGTTGTTCTTGCAACGGGAGGCTACGGGCGCGCCTATTTCTCGGCGACGTCGGCGCACACCTGCACCGGCGACGGCAACGCGATGGCGCTGCGCGCCGGCTTGCCGCTCGAAGACATGGAATTCATCCAGTTCCACCCGACGGGCATCTACGGGGCCGGCTGCCTTATCACCGAAGGCTCGCGCGGCGAAGGCGGCTACCTCACCAACTCGAACGGCGAGCGCTTCATGGAGCGCTATGCGCCTTCGGCCAAGGATCTCGCCTCGCGCGACGTCGTGAGCCGCGCCATGACGATGGAAATCCGCGAAGGGCGCGGTGTGGGCGAACACAAAGACCACATCCATCTGCATCTCGAGCATCTCGACGCCAAGCTGCTGCACGAGCGTCTGCCCGGCATTTCGGAGACCGCGAAGATTTTCGCGGGCGTCGATGTGACCAAGGAGCCGATCCCGGTGCTGCCGACCGTGCACTACAACATGGGCGGCATTCCGACCAATTTCAGCTGCGAAGTCGTGACGATGAAAAACGGCTCGGCAAGCGTCGTGCCGGGCCTCATGGCGATCGGCGAAGCGGCGTGCGTGTCGGTGCATGGTGCCAACCGCCTGGGCTCGAACTCGCTGCTCGACCTCGTCGTGTTCGGCCGCTCGGCTGCCATCCGCGCAGCCGAACTCGTGCAGCCGGGCAGCCCGCACAAGCCCTTGCCCGCCAAAGCGGGCGACGCGGCGGTGGCGCGCTTCGACAAGATGCGCAACGCCAAGGGCCCGGCACCCACGTCGGCTCTGCGTGCAGAGATGCAGCGCATCATGCAGAACAATTGTGCGGTCTATCGTACCGGCGACGTTTTGTCGGAAGGCTCGAAGCTCATCGGTGCGACCTTCGCCAAGAACGGCGATATCGGCGTTGCCGACCGTTCGATGGTGTGGAATTCCGATCTCGTCGAAGCGCTCGAGTACGACAATCTGATCGCCCAGGCTGTCGTCACGCTCGAGAGTGCGTTGAACCGCAAGGAAAGCCGCGGCGCGCATGCGCGCGAAGACTATCCGAACCGCGACGACAAAGACTGGATGAAGCACACGATCTGCTGGCTCGACGACAAGGGCAAGGCGACGATGGGCTACCGCCCGGTCGTGCTGACGTCGCTGACCAACGAAGTCCAGGCCTTCCCGCCCAAAGCGCGCGTGTATTGAGGGGTTAAGATCGATGGCCGAGTTCACACTGCCCGCAAATTCGAAGGTGCATGACGGCAAGAAGTGGCCGTCGCCCGAGGGTGCGAAGCGCACCAAGAATTTCAAGATCTACCGCTGGGACCCGGACACGGGCGCCAATCCGCGCGTCGATACCTACACGCTCGACTTGGACAAGACCGCGCCGATGGTCTTGGACGCGCTCATCAAGATCAAGAACGAGACCGACAGCACGCTCACCTTCCGCCGCTCGTGCCGCGAGGGCGTGTGCGGCTCGTGTGCGATGAACATCGACGGCACCAACACGCTCGCCTGCACGAAGCCCATCGCGGAGTGCGAAGGCGACGTCAAAATCTATCCGCTGCCGCACATGCCGGTGGTCAAGGACCTGGTGCCGGACCTCACGCAAGCCTATGCGCAGCTGCGCTCGATCGAGCCGTGGCTCAAGAGCGAAACGCCGCCGCCCGACCGCGAGCGGCTGCAGAGCCCCGAAGAGCGCGCCAAGCTCGACGGCATGTGGGAATGTATTTTGTGCTTCTCGTGCACGACCTCGTGCCCGAGCTATTGGTGGAACGGCGACCGGTATTTGGGGCCGGCGGTGTTGCTGCAGGCCTATCGCTGGATCGCCGACAGCCGCGACGAAGCCACGGGCGAACGGCTCGACAATCTCGAAGATCCGTTCCGCCTCTATCGCTGCCACACGATCATGAACTGCACGAAGACATGCCCCAAAGGCCTAAACCCGGCCAAGGCGATCGCGGAAATCAAAAAGCTGATGGTGGCGCGCAAGTAACGCGCGCCGGAGAGCCGTCGTTGTTATTCGGTTGCGGCTTGCGCCGAAGCGCCAGCGCGGGCGGCCGTGTCTTCCGACATCATGGCCGCACCTGCCATCGTCAATGTCAGCGCCAGAATTGCGATCGCAAAAAGCCGCATGGCGACGGGTCCACTCTTAGGGATAACGAACGAGTTTCCAGACGCAGGATTTCTTGTCGTAGGCGGGCATGCGTGTACCCCTCGGGAAGGAGGAGCGGCCCGACGGCGTTCCCTGGCTTTCCCAAATTCCGCTCTCGGGGCATGTCTGGCCCGTGACGACCATTGTACCGATTGGCAATTTGGCGGGAGCTGCAGCACCCGGTTTGGCGGGGCCTCCCATTTTCGGTGGTAGCGGCATTGCGTTCCTCTGGCGGCCGAACATTGCTCGTTGCCTGTGTCCTAAGCCGGTTTTGCGTTGCAAATTGCGACCGGCGAATGCCCGACGCTTTCCCACGGCATACCCGGTTGCCTACCGAATCAATTAAGGCAGATTCGCCCGGTACACAATATCGAAGCGTTATGATGGATAATAACCCATTTTCATTAAACGGTCAACTGAGGGGTGCATCATAAGAATTTGTAAACATTGAAAAATTCTCTATTGCCGCGGATTCCGGCTTTTGGGTACGGAATATTTGCGGGGCAACAGCTCGTCGACCGGTACCGCGACCGCCCCTTCTTCGCCCGGAACCACGACTCGACAGCCGCGCGCGAAGTCCGACAGCAGCTCGCGGCAAATGCCGCACGGGCTCACGATGCGGATCGTGCGGTCGGCCTCGGACGGGCGCGGATGGCGCACCGAGACGATCATGTCGATCTCGCTTTCGCCGTCGGCGAGGGCTCGGCCGACTGCGACGGCCTCGGCACAGACCGAGGCGCGGCCCACATAGGTATCGAGATGCACGGCCGTGTAGATGCGCCCGCTGCGTGTGCGCAAGGCCGCCCCGATATGGTGGCGGTTTTCGGCATAGAGCCTCGCGATCGCCTCGCGGGCCGTATCGATCAGCGCATGATCGCTGGGGGCGAGCGTTTGGACGGTCTGGCCGTTGCCGGTGGCGGTCTGGTCGGAATCGACGGTCATTCGCTGCGTCTTTCCAGTTCTTCCATATCGTCGTCCGAGAAGCCGAAATGATGGCCGATCTCGTGGATCATCACGTGGCGCACGAGCGTATAGAGGTCTTCGCCGGTTTCGCACCAGTAATCGAGCAGCGGACGGCGATAGAGGAAGATCATGTCGGGTGACGTGCGCACGGTTGCGACCGACTCGCGCAGCATGTCGATGCCGCGATAGAGGCCCATGAGCTCGAACGGGCTTTCGAGCCCCATCTCTTTTTCGGTCTCGGCGTCGCAGAAATCCTCGATGCGCAGCACCACGTTTTCGACGTGGCGGCGCAGCTCCGCCGGGATCGTGGCGAGTGCCTGTTCGGCAAGCCGTTCGATTTCGGCGAGATCGGGCGGCAGATGGGGCTTGTGTTCCATGGCGGCGGCGGACCTTATCAAGCTAATGTTGCGGCTGCCAACATATGCCAAGGAGGATCGAGGAAAATGGCCGAAAAACTCACGGGGCCTGCGCGCACCGCCGCCCTCGGCGCGCTTTCGGGCTGGAGCGAATTGCCGGGCCGCGACGCGATCGCCAAATCCTTCAAATTCGCCGACTTCAACGCGGCCTTCGCCTTCATGACGCGCGTGGCGCTGAAGGCCGAGGCGATGGACCACCACCCCGAATGGTTCAACGTCTACAACAAGGTCGACATCGTGCTCGCGACCCACGATGCGGGCGGCCTGTCGGCCCTTGATGTCGAAATGGCCAAATTCATCGACGCAATCGCGTGAGGTTCACCTCGCACTCGCATGCACGACCGGTTTGTAACCGGCGGCCAAGGCTGCGACCGTGCCCTCGGGCGTGAGGACTTCGACCGTGCCCGTCGGAATTTCGGCGGGCGTGTAGCCGGCGTGGTGCCAGCGCCAGGCTTTGCCGCGCCATTTGACAAAGGCCTCTGTGTCGATCGCGAACATCGTCCCCTCGGGCAGTTCGCCGAAAGTCGCGGGCCACGGGCGCAGGCGGTCGGAGGCCAGATATTTGTCGAGCGTTTCGGCGTTCGCACGTTTGCCGGGATAGAGTTTCAAAAAGAGATCGTAGGCTTGGCGGCGGCATTCCGCACATGGGCGGTGGCCGGCGGCAAGTGCGGTGGCTTCGTCGAGGAAGAACAGCTCGGTGTAGTGGCCGGGCTGCATGATGCGCCGCTTGCGGCCCTTGAAGCTTGTGAGGCACACGAGCCAGCGTTTCTCGCGCGTATGTTCGACCTCGAGATTGCGGTGCTCGCCGTGCAGGCAACCGCGATTGCCCATGAACATGCCGCGCGCCGGATCGGCCTGGATCGTCGAAAACGGCGTGACGCGATTTTGTAGCGGCATTTATTTGGGGCCCATGCGGATCGCCCCGTCGAGGCGGATCGTTTCGCCGTTCAGCATCGGGTTGGCGAGCATGTGCAGCACCAAGGCCGCGTATTCGTCGGGCCTGCCGAAGCGTGTGGGGAACGGCACTTGGGATGCGAGGCTGTCCTGCAGCGCTTGCGGCATGCCGAGCAGCATCGGCGTGCCGAAAAGGCCGGGGGCAATGCTCATCACGCGGATGCCGGTCTTCGCGAATTCGCGTGCGGCCGGCAGCGTGAGGGCCGCAACGCCGCCCTTTGAGGCCGCATAGCCCGCCTGGCCGATTTGGCCGTCGAAGGCGGCGACCGAGGCGGTCATCACGATGAGGCCGCGCTCGCCGTCCGCGTTGGGGGCGAGGGTCTGCATGTCGGACGCTGCAAGGCGCATCATGTTGAAGGTGCCGATCAAATTGATCTCGATCGTGCGCCGAAACGCGTCGAGCGCCATCGGCCCGTCTTTGCCGACGATGCGTGCGGCGGGTGCAATGCCCGCACAATTCACCAGCAGGCGTGCCGCCCCGTGCGCGCTGCGTGCCGTTGCGATCGCCGCTTCCGCCGACGCGGCCGACGCCACGTCGCAGGCGATGGCAAGGCCGCCGATTTCGCCGGCGACGCGGGCGGCGGCTTCGTGGTTGATATCGAGCACCGCAACTTTGGCGCCGGCTGCTGCGAGTGCGCGCGCGGTCCCTTCGCCGAGGCCGGAGCCGCCGCCGGTTACGATCGCTGCTTGGCCTTTGATGTCCATGGCTTGATTCCTTTGCGCCGACGCGTCAGGTTCGGGTCCCTGTTCCTCTAGCGGATTCCCGCAAGGTCGCCAATGTCTGCCTTTTCGCTGAATCTGGTTCCGCGTCCGGCATTGTGGCTGGGGTTCGGCGGCTTGCTGCCGTTCTATGGCTGCGTTTTTGCGCTGTGGAAGGGCGATGCCGAAGCCGCTGCCACGGCCGTGCTGCTGAACTACGCGGCCGCGATCCTTTCGTTTCTGGGGGCCGTGCATTGGGGCCGCGCCCTTGCCGACCCCGCCCAGCAGAACTGGAACGTGCTCGGCTGGAGCGTGGCCCCCGCCTTGCTCGGCTGGCTCGCTGCGACATGGATGGAGGCGGCCCCGGCCCTCATTCTGCTGATCGTCGGGTTCTGGGCGGCCTTTGCGGTCGATTTGCGCGCGGCCGCCGAAGGCCGCTTTCCGCTCTGGTACTTGGCGCTGCGCCGCGCTTTGTCGGCCCTCGTAGTGCTGGCCTTGGCGCTCGCCCTTACGGCCGTTTGGTGAGCTTGGCCTCGCGCCTTGCGATATAGAAGGTGCTGGCGGCGATGATCGCAGCCCCCACCAGCGTGTGCGTCTCGAGCGTTTCGCCGAAGACAAGCACGCCGATCGCGGCGGCGAGGATCAGGCGCCCGTAGTCCATCGGATCGACTGCCGTGGCTTCGGCGACGCGATAGGCGCGCACGATGAAATACTGGCCGAGCGATCCGAGAATGCCGAGGCCGACCAGGAACGGCCATTCGGCCGCCGTGGGCGTGCGCCACACGAGCCAGGCCGGACCCGCCGCCAGCACGGTCGACATGGCTGCGAACCAGAACACGGTCGTTTCCGCGGTTTCGGTTTCGCTGAGCCGTTTGAGTGCGACCGAAACGCAAGCCACGAGGAAGCCACTGAACAGCGCCACGAATGCGTAGGGGTTGAGGCCTTCCGCACCGGGCTGCACCATCACGACCACCCCTGCGAAGCCGACGGCCGTGGCGGTCCAACGCCGCCAGCGCACTTGCTCGCCCAAGAACAGCACGGCGAGCAGAACCAGGAACAGCGGCCGCACGAAGCCCAAGGCCACGGCATCGGCAAGCGGCATCTGCGTGATCGCGAAGAAGCCGGTGGCCATGGCGCTGAAGCCCAAGATCGTGCGCGCGAAATGAGCACCCAAGCGCCGCGTGGCGACGTGCGCGATGCCGCCGACGGCAAGCACGACGGGGGCGATCGTCGCGAAGGCGAACAGGCAGCGGAAAAATACGATCTGCATCGGATGCATCGCCGCACCCAGATGTTTGATGATCGCTTCCATGCTGCCGAAGGCCAGCATCGCCGCGATCGCCCACAGGCAGCCGCGCGCATTGCCGGGCAGGCTTCGCACCCATCGAAAAAAACGCGCGCCCATCAGCCGCCACCCAGGCTGGGCTTGCGGCCCATGCGGATTTCGCGAAAGGCGATATAGGCCGTGGCCGCGATCAGCACGCAGGTGCCCGCAAGCGTCCAGCGGTCCGGCACTTCGGCGAAGATCGCCCAGCCGAACAGGATCGAAAACACGAGCCGCAGATAGTCGAACGGCACCACGGCCGAGGCGTCGGCGGCGCGGTAGGCGCGCAAGGCCATCCACTGCCCGAGCGTGGCCGCCACCGCAATGCCGACGAGTAGTGCGAATTCGAACAAGGTCGGCGCGAGCCAAACATAGAGCGCCGGACCCACGCTCGCGAGCGACGTGACGATGCCGAAATAAGCCATAATCGTGGCGTTCTTTTCGCTCCCCTGCAGCTTCTTCACGAGGACGACGACGTCGGCGATGAAGAAGGCACCCAGCAGAGCGGCGATGTGCGCGACTTCGAATGCGTACGAGCCCGGCCGCGCGATGAGGGCCACGCCCAAGAAGCCCACGAACGTGGCGAGCCAGCGCGGCAGGCCCACTTTTTCGCCAAGGAAGAAGGCCGCAAGGCACACCGCGAACAGCGGTTTGGCGAACGAGATTGCGACCGCGTCGGCGAGCGGCAGATGGGCTATCGCGTACATGCCGCAGAACATGCCTGACACGCCCGCCAAAGCGCGCATCACGTGCAAGGCGGGCCTGCCGGTCAAAAACAGCTCGGTCCCGCCACGCAGCACGAAGGGCAGCGTCACGAGCAGGCCGAAAAAGCAGCGCACGAACGCGATCTGGAAAACGTCGAGCCGCGTGCCGAGCTCCTTGACCGCGACCCCCTGCAGCGAGAACACCGCGCCCGCGCCGATCATCCACAAAGCGCCCTCAAGGTTCCTGTTCGGCAGCACCATCACGAGATCCGCTCGGCTGCGGCGATCTGCGCTTCGCGGCGCGCGATATAGACCGTAGCGCCGACGATGACGGCCCCGCCGACCCAGGTCCACAGATCGGGCACTTCGCCGAACACGAGATACGCGAGCAATGCAACCATCGGCAGCCGCGTGAAATCGAACGGCAGCACGTAGCTTGCGTCGCACACGGCCAATGCGCGCGTGAAACTCTGGTGGGCGAGGGTCGCGAACAGGCCCAGGAAAAACGTGAGAACCCAAGCCTGCGCCGACGGCCATTGCCACACGAACGAAGCCGGGATCGCCGACATCGGCACCAGGTAGAGCGTCATGTAGAGGATGATCGCATTGGGATTGTCGGTGCGCGTGAGCTGCTTGACCGTGATCGAGTTCCAGCCGCCCAACGCGGCCGAGGCCAGCACCAGCAGATGCGCGAACGACACCACGTCGAGCCCCGGGCGCAGCACGATCATGGCGCCGAGGAAGCCCACGATCGTAGCGATCCAGCGCCGCTGCCGCACGACCTCGCCCAGCAGCAGCGCCGCCGCCGCCGTCGCGAACAGGGGCGACGTGAAGGAGAGGGCGGTTGCTTCCGCGATCGGCAGCGAGGCGATGGCCGTGAACCAGCACAGCATCGAGCCGTAGCTGACGAAGGCGCGCGAGAAATAGAGCTTGTGGCTGGCGGTGCGCAGCCCCTCGAAGCCCGTGCGCGCGAGCCACGGCAGCATGAACGCGCAGCCCGTGGCGCAGCGCAGGAACGCGACCTGGAACGGATGCAGCTCCTGGTTCATCGCGCGGATGACGACGTTCATGGCGGCAAAACCCGCCGCCGCGGCCGTCATCAACAGCGCTCCCTTGACCGCTCCGGACAGGCCGCCGAACCGGGTACGCGCCTTGCCGAATACTGCGGGGTCGAACATTGCGGGCGTTTTCCTCTCGCGAGGAAAAGTCTAGCCGCCGCACCCCGGCAGGAGCCAGTGACCTTGCGCACAAGGCAGACTTGTCGCAAGCACGGGGCTCGCCGCCTTTGTATTCGAAATAAGATGAAACAAACGCGGTGCTAAGCCACCAGCGTCGCCGCGGTTGCAGCGCGGAACGCGGCTTCGTCCACGCCGTCGGCCAGTTCCACGATCTTCAGGCCGCCGGGTACCACATCCATCACGCCGAGATTTGAGATGATGCGGTTGACGACCCCCTTGCCGGTCAGCGGCAGGGTGCAGGCCTTCAGCACTTTGGATTCGCCGGCCTTGTTCGTGTGGTCCATCACGACCACGACGCGGCCCACGCCTGCGACCAGATCCATGGCGCCGCCCATGCCCTTCACGAGCTTGCCTGGGATCATCCAGTTCGCAAGATCGCCGGTTTCGGAGACTTCCATTGCGCCCAGAATCGCCATCGCGATCTTGCCGCCGCGGATCATGCCGAAGCTCGTGGCGGAATCGAAATAGGCGGTCTGCGGCAGCTCGGTGATGGTCTGCTTGCCGGCATTGATGAGGTCGGGATCTTCCTCGCCCTCGTAGGGGAAAGGCCCCATGCCGAGCATGCCGTTCTCCGACTGCAGCGTGACGTTCATGCCCTCGGGGATGTAGTTCGACACCAAAGTCGGGATGCCGATCCCGAGATTGACGTACCAGCCGTCCTGCAGTTCTTTGGCGGCGCGGGCGGCCATTTGATCGCGATTCCAGGGCATCGGTTCGTCCTCCTCAGACGGCGCGCTTGCGGGTGGTGCGCTGTTCGATGCGCTTTTCGTGTTTGCCGGCCACGATGCGGTGCACGTAGATGCCGGGCAGATGGATGGCGTCGGGATCGAGCGCGCCTAGCGGCACGATCTCTTCGACCTCGGCCACGCACACCTTGCCGCACATGGCGGCGGGCGGATTGAAATTGCGCGCCGTCTTGCGGAACACGAGATTGCCCGACGGATCGGCCTTCCACGCCTTCACGATCGCAAGGTCGGCGACGATGCCGCGCTCGAGAATGTAGGTCTGGCCGTCGAACTCTTTGTGCTCTTTGCCTTCCGCAATCAGCGTGCCCACGCCCGTGCGCGTGTAGAAGCCGGGGATGCCGGCCCCGCCGGCGCGCATGCGCTCGGCCAGCGTACCCTGCGGGTTGAACTCGAGTTCGAGCTCGCCCGCCAGGTACTGGCGCATGAACTCGGCGTTTTCGCCCACATACGACGAGATCATTTTTTTGATCTGCCGCGAGGCCAGCAGAATGCCGAGGCCGAACCCATCGACGCCCGCATTGTTCGACACGACGGTGAGGTTCTTGGTGCCCACATCGCGGATCGCGGCGATGGAAAGTTCGGGAATGCCGCTCAAGCCGAATCCGCCGGCTGCGATCAGCATTCCGTCGAACAGCAGACCCTCGAGCGCTGCTGCTGCGGTCTTGTATGTTTTTTTCATGCCACTCCCTCGATGCGCGGGCGTCGTCGCGCGTGCGACTAGACCAAGACCGGTCCTCGAAATCAAGGTTCGCAAGCGCGCGCGCAAAAGCAACCGCGCCGAAATAGGTTACCAAACGCGACCAACAGCGACGGTCGCCGATTTAACCCGTTGATTTTCAACACATGTAACCGCGGCGAAGATTCGAGGTTACATGTTGCAGGGATCGTCGCGTGAATGGACGCCCGATCGACTTTCTTCACATTTCAAACAGCGCACGAAGCCAGATGCGAACCCGGCGACGATGCTTGATTCGAGCATAGGTCGAAGTTTATTTCAAGAACAAAGACAAAAAACCTTACTAAGATAGAAAAGGTATAAAACGGCGATAGTTCACGCGACGTGGGATTCGGAGAGATCGAGCGACGAGAGATCGGCGCTGAGATCGACATAGCCCGGATGCTGGACCAAGCGGCGCACATGGTCGCGGCACGCGATCAGGATGCGGTAGTCGGTCGTCGAACCTTCGGGCGAATAGCGCCGCGCGAAGGTGGTGACCATCTCATAGCCGTGCACGTCGAGCCCGTAATGGTCGGCCACGCGCGGCTGTGCGATCGAAACCGAATAGGACCAGAACCAATGCGCGAAGCTGTAGAGATGCAGCAGACGCATCAGGGTGGGAACCATCGTCTTCGGCACTTTGGTATCGGCCCAAAGGCTCGTCGCCCACGCGATCGGGACATCGGCGATCTTCTCGACAAACCCGTTCGCGCGGAAACGCTGGCCGACCGGCAGCAAGTCGGGCCGTTCGGCGAAAAGGGATTGGCTTGCAATATGTTCCGACAGGCTCCCTTCGAGGCGTTTGAGGCGCATGGCGATGCAGCCGACCGCTTGGTTCTCGCGGCGCAGGATGATTGCGAAGGTGTCGTGCGGACCGGCGGAGGGATTCAGATCGGGATCGCACGGCTCGGCCAAACGCGGCCAGCGTGTTGCGGCGAGCTGCAGCGCTTTGATCGTCGCCAGATTGTGGCTGATCCCGACGACGATCCCGAATTCGCCGAGCTGGTTGACGAGGCGCAGCGCAACCTGGTCAGTCAGATACACGCGCAGCGCGCGCGGCAAGTGCCTTGCGTCCCACGCATCGAGAAAAGGAACGATGCCGCTCAAGAAGGCGGGGTTGTTTCTATTCGATATTTCATTCATGGCTTGAAGGGCTCCCAGCTGATGAGTTCGATGCAGGTCGCGACAAAAACAGGCTCGTTCGACCATTTTGAGGTCGCGCGGCTTTCGGGCACCGCAACGCGGCGGTAGTGCGCGCGCGAGCCGTCGAGCGCGATATCGAGATCCCTGAACACCGGCTCCGATTCTTCGATCGCCTCAAGCACGTGGTGGTGGACCATCTGGCCGTAGCGGCGATCCTTGCGGGCGCGCACGTCTTTGCCGATCACTTCGCGGCGATCGACGGCCAGATTCTGGCCGGCCCAGATCGACTGAACGGACGTGCCTTCGACGCGGAACACGGCACAGCGGTCGCGGAATTCCGGCCGCATGGCGAAATCGAACAGGTTGTCGATGTTTCGGGCTTCGGCGGCGAACCGCGCAAGGGCGCGGTCTGCGATCGCGTCGAGCGGTTTGCGCTCGATCGTCCACTGGAAGGCTTTTGCCGCGTCCGATTTGCGTTCGCGCGCGGCCTGTGCGAGCAGCGTTGCGTGCGCCTCGTGCCGGCCGAAGGCGACGCCGTTGATGCGGATTTGGTAGACCGCCATCGTCATGACGTGGCGTGCGGCCTCATGCAGCGCTTCGGGCGAAGCGCCGTAGTCGGCGAAATCGAGCCCTAGCGGCCCGACCCGAATCCAGCCGAGATTGACGCACGCGAAGCGGATCGCGTCCGTACCGACCGGCAGATTGAGGGCGAGGCGTGCCGCATGCGCATGGTCGGGGTAGGCCATGACGCGGCGGCCGCGATCGTCGATCCAGAAATTGGCCTCCTGGGCCGCTGAACTCGCGGGCACGCGCAGTACCTCGCCGATGGAGGCCTTGAGCCGGTCGATCGGCCGTATCGTGGCGGCGGAGCCGCCGCTCGGGTCCGGGAGGCCGAGCCCGCCGAAACATTCGAAGCGAATGGTCGTGTCGCCGCGCTTTTCGCAGTAGGCGACGATCTTGAGCAGCAGGGCGAGATCAAGTTTTCTGGCTTTACCGTTCAGCACGCGCCCGATCGTGTCGATCGATACGCCGGTTTCGGCGGCGATGGCCTGCAGCTTCAGATGCAGCGGCGAATCAGAGCCCAGGCGACGCAGCAACGCGCGCCGGACGTCGTCGAGAATCCTGTTTTGGTCGATCATTGTCGGTCCCCCGCAGAAATCGGCACGATTCCGCAGAATTGCGGCGCGTCTTCGGACATTATTTGTGTATTCGCGAGTTCTGTTTCCATCGTAGCCACCCTGGGATCGTTGACGTGCGTTGCGAGACGACGAAAAAAACCGAGAGCGGACCCGCTCAGACCCGACCCTCTGCGGACAGAGGCAATGCAAGCCGTGCGCCGAAAGAGTCGGCAACGAGCGTGCGGAAAGCTGCGCTTGCGCCTCTATCTTCAGCAATTCACCCCGAAGAATTGCAAGCTCTTTTTGTAGCGCTCGCAGCGGCCGAGCCGCAAGATTACACAAGTATTGCGAAAGCTTCGGGTGCCGGTATCGGCGTCGGCGAAGTCCGCCGCAGCTTCGGAAAAGTGGTGCTTGCGCCGCGTACAATCCGCGTGGGCAGGCGGCGAACCTCGGTTCGGCTCGAGCCGGAATTCTGGCTGGCGATCGCCTACATCGTTTCGGTCGCGAAGATCGACCAAAGCAAATTCTTTCTCGACATCGAGCGGCGCTGCGGCCGGTTTGCGTTCGCCTCCAAGATCCGCGGCGCCGTCGTGTCCGCGTTGCTGACGATGGCGCTCGTTGGCCGCGTTCGTTTCGCGCGCCTGTCGGCCGGCAGAACCAGCGACGCCGACCTCGGCGAGCGTGCGCCGAAAAAACGCGCGGCGGCCATCGCCCTGCGCAAACGCGCGCGCCGAATGCGCGATCGCGGCTGAGGAGCAGCGCCGAAAACTTTGCAACGGCGTGTGACACGCGTCACTTTCCTGCCGTATTTGTTCGGCTATTTTCCGCGCATGAACGATCTCAAGGAAATTGCCGTCGCATGGGGCTTGGCACTTGTGCTGCTCGCGGTCGGCATCTTCATTGCCGAATTCGAAACGCGCCAGATCCACCCCGTGGGCCAGCAAACTGTGGTGCGCTTCACCGAACCGCTGCCGAGTGCCGAAGCGCCAGCATCGTTTTACGATCCGCTCGAAGAGGAATTCCGCTAGAGCAGCGAACCCTGGCCGGCTTTGGGGTCGGCTTTGGGGTCCGGCTTCGGAGCGGTTTTGGCGGGCGGCTTTGCTGCCGCACCGTCAAGCGTGGCGCCGATCTTGCCGTCGGCAAACGCCAGCGTGACGGCAGCACCCGGTTTGGCAACCGCTGCCGACAAGATGGGTTTGCCCGCCGCGTCCGCGACCAGCACGAAGCCGCGTTCAAGCACGCGCTGGTAGGATACGCTGTCGAGCAGTTTGGCCAAGCCCGCGACCTGCGCGTTGCGCGCGGCAAGGTCGCGGTCGAACGCGGCCCGCCCGCGCGCCAGCGTTTCGCCAAGCCGTTCACGGTGCCGTGCGGCCGATAGCGCCAGCGCTTTGCCGCCCGCTTCGAGCCCGGCTTTGCTGCTGAGCAAGAGCCCGCGTGCGCGTTCGAGCTGCGTCTTGGGATCGGGCAGGCGCGCACCCAGTTCGAGCGTGTGGCGCTGGTGGCGCTCCAAGAAGGCGGCGACGGCGCGCTTCAAGCGTTCGCCGCGTTCGTCGAGGCGCTGGCTGCGCTCTTCGAGCAGGCGCCTGGGATCGCCCAAAGCGCGCGCGGCGTTTTCGAGCCGCAGCCGCCCTTCGGCCATCGCGCGCGCTGCACCGGCTTCGAGCGAGGCTGTGTTGCGCGCGACGCGTGCGACCAGCTCTTGGCGCACGGGCACCACCATTTCGGCGGCGGCGGTGGGTGTGGGCGCGCGGCGGTCGGACGCAAAATCGATCAAGGTCGTGTCGGTCTCGTGGCCGACCGCCGACACGAGCGGAATTTCGCTCTCGGCTGCCGCGCGCACGACGATCTCTTCGTTGAACGCCATCAGGTCTTCAAGGCTGCCGCCGCCGCGCGCCACAATCAGCACGTCAGGGCGTGGGATCTTGCCGCCGATTTCAAGCGCGTTGAAGCCGCGAATGGCAGCGGCGATTTGCGCCGCCGCCGCTTCGCCTTGCACGGCCACCGGCCACACGAGCACATGGCGCGGAAAGCGGTCGGCAAGCCGGTGCAGAATGTCGCGGATCACGGCGCCGGTCGGCGAAGTGACCACGCCGATCGTGTTCGGCAAAAAGGGCAGGCTGCGTTTGCGCGCCGCATCGAACAGGCCTTCGGCGGCCAGGCGCTTCTTGCGGTCTTCGATGAGCTTCAGCAGCGCACCCTGGCCGGCCAGCTCCATGCGCTCGACGACGATCTGGTATTTCGAGCGGCCCGGATATGTGGTGAGCCTGCCGACGGCGACCACTTCCATGCCGTCTTCGGGGCGGATGCCGAGGCGGGCCGCTTGCCCGCGCCAGCACACGCCGTCGATCGCGGCGTCGGCGTCTTTGAGCGCAAAATAGAGATGGCCCGAGCTGTGGCGCTTGAAGCCCGAGATTTCGCCGCGTACGCGCACGATCTCGAAATTGTCTTCGACCGTGCGTTTGACGGCTTGCGACAACTCGGAGACCGAATATTCGGGCAGATTGCTGGGCGCGGCTTCCATGGCTTTGGGCTTCGTTTATGCTACAAGCCCGACCTGTTTGGTAGCGCCGGTTTGGTAGCGGGAGTATGCATGCGGATTCTGGTGGTGGGATCGGGCGGGCGCGAACATGCGCTGTGCTGGGCGCTGGCGGCGTCGCCTTTGTGCGCGAAACTCTTCTGCGCGCCCGGCAATGCCGGCATTGCGGCCGAGGCGCAGTGTGTGGACATTTCGGCCGACGATCTTGCCGGCCTTGTGGCGTTCGCCGTAGCCGAGAAGATCGACTTCGTCGTGGTCGGGCCCGAAGCCCCGCTTGTGGCAGGGCTCGTGGATCGGCTCCAGGCGGCCGGCATCAAGGCCTTCGGGCCGTCGATGGCGGCTGCGCGCCTTGAAGGCTCCAAAGGCTTCATGAAGGATTTCTGCGCGCGTCACGCGATTCCGACGGCCGCGTACAAGCGTTTTTCCGATCGCGATGCCGCACGGGCCTATGTCTCGGCGCATGCCTTGCCGGTCGTCGTCAAAGCCGACGGCTTGGCGGCGGGCAAGGGCGTGGTCGTCGCACAAACGCATGGCGAAGCGCTTGCCGCCATCGACGATGCGATGCAGGCCCGCCGCTTCGGGGCGGCCGGTGCCGAGCTTGTGATCGAAGAATTTCTCGAGGGCGCGGAAGCCAGTTTCTTCGCGCTGTGCGACGGCACCAATGCCGTGGCGTTGGCGGCCGCCCAAGACCACAAGCGCGTGGGCGACGGCGATACCGGCCCCAACACCGGCGGCATGGGGGCTTATTCGCCGACCCCGCTCGTCGATGCCGCCATGGAAGCGCGCATCATGGCCGAAATCGTGATGCCGACATTGCGCGGCATGGCCGCCGAAGGTTCGCCCTTCAAGGGCGTGCTGTTCGCAGGCCTGATGATCGGCAAGGCGGGGCCGCGCCTCATCGAATTCAACGTGCGCTTCGGCGATCCCGAATGCCAGACGCTGCTGGCACGCCTCAAATCCGATCTGCTGCCCGCTTTGCTTGGCGCCTGCGACGGCACGCTTGACCGGCTCACGCTACGCTGGAATGCAAGCACGGCTCTATGCGTGGTGATGGCCGCCAACGGCTATCCCGACACGCCGCAGAAGGGCAGTGAAATTCGCGGCCTCGAAGTGGCTTCGTCGGTGCCGGGCGCTTATGTTTTCCATGCGGGCACGCGCCAGAATGGCGAAAAAATCGTCGCCAATGGCGGACGCGTGCTCGGCATAGTGGGTTTGGGTGCGGACGCCGCTTCGGCCCAGAAGACCGCCTACGCTTCCGTCGACCGCATCGATTGGCCGGGCGGCTTCTGCCGGCGCGACATCGGCTGGCAGGTCGTGGGCAAACAATGAGTATTGTTTACGATCCTGCCGAGCCGCCCGCACCGGGCCACGCGCTTGAGATTCGCCCCGGCCTTTTCTGGGTGCGCATGCCGCTGCCCTTTCCGCCCGACCATATCAATCTTTGGCTGCTCGACGATGGGGCGGCGGGGTTCGCGATCGTCGATACGGGGCTGCATCGCGAGGACAGCAAGGCGCATTGGCTGTCGGCGATCGGGTCGCGCAAAATCAGCCGCGTGATCTGCACGCATTTCCACCCCGACCATATGGGCTTGGCCGCGTGGCTGTGCGCGCATTTCGGCGTCGAATTGTGGACCACGCTCGGCGAATACTACACCGCGCGCGCGGTCCATGCCGAAAGCTCGGACGCCGATGTCGCGCACAAGGTCGAATTCTATCGCGCCAATGGCGTTGCGGCCGACGCGATGGGCCATTTCGCGAGCCCGCAGAGCATCTACCGGCGCGGCGTGCCGGACGTGCCGGCCTTCTATCGCCGCATCCAAGGCGGCCAGCCTTTTGCAGTCGGCGAAACCGCATGGACGCCGATCATCGGGCGCGGCCATTGCCCGGAACATGCGTGCCTGTGGGCGCCGTCGTCGAGTATTCTGATCGGCGGCGACATTCTGCTGCCGCGCATCACGCCCAATATCGGCGTATGGCCGGCTGAACCGCTTGCCGATCCGCTCGGCGACTATCTCGCCTGCCTCGACGGTTTTGCCGCCGTGCCCGAGGATGCGCTGATCCTGCCCGCGCACGGCCAGCCCTATGTGGGCGTGCACAAGCGCATCGCTGAAATCCGCGCGCACCATGCCGAGCGTCTGGACGTGCTGCGCGCCGCTTTTGCGGGTGCGGCGCAGGGGCTCAGCGCGGTCGATTGTTTCCCGCTTTTGTTCAAGCGGCCCATCGGCCCGCACAATGTGGGCCTCGCGGTCGGCGAGGCGCTGGCGCATCTGCATCGGCTCGAATGTCTGGGCGATGCGCGCCGCATGCGCGATGCGGAAGGAATATGGCGCTTCAGCGCAGCTTCCTGAAAAAATCCTGCAGCAGCGCGGCTGCGTCGCGCTCGCCAATGCCGCCATAGAGCTCGGGACGATGGTGGCACGTGCTCTGCGCGAAGATGCGCGGGCCGTTTTCCACGCCGCCGCCTTTGGGATCGCTTGCCCCCCAATAGAGGCGGCGCAGGCGCGCAAACGCGATCGCCTGCGCGCACATGGCGCACGGCTCGAGCGTGACGTAGAGATCGAGGCCGTCGAGCCTTGTGCGGCCGAGCGATGTTGCGGCCATTCGGATCGCCAGCATTTCGGCGTGTGCGGTGGGGTCGCGGTCGCGTTCGACGCGGTTATGGGCGGCCGCCACGACCGTGCCGGCGTCCGCATCGACGATAACGGCGCCGACCGGCACTTCGCCCGCTTGGGCGGCCAGTTTGGCTTGGGATAGGGCAAGATCCATGAAACGCATGCCCCCAAGCGTTTACGCCGGAATCGTCGCCGTGATAAGAGGGGGCATGAAAATCCCCCGCATTGGAATAACGCTCGATTCGGAACCGGCCGGTGGCTGGTCGAAAATGCCGTGGTACGCGGTGCGCCAGAACTATTGCGACGCTGTGGTGCGCGCGGGCGGCCTGCCGCTTGTGTTGCCGCACGAAGCGGCATTGGCCGACGCCTATCTCGACGGTCTCGACGGTCTGCTCGTCACCGGCGGCGCCTTCGACGTCGACCCGGCTTTGTTCGGCGCCACGTTCAAACACGCGACGGTCACGACCAAAGACCGGCGCACGGCGTTCGAATACGCGATGGTGAAGGGCGCGCTGGCGCGCGACTACCCGATCCTCGGCATTTGCGGCGGCGAGCAACTTCTCAATGTCGTGCTCGGCGGCACGTTGCACCAGCACATTCCCGACGAAATACCGGGGGCACTCGCGCACGAGCAGCCGAATCCCCGCACCGAGCCCGGCCACAGCGTGGCCGTCGTACCCGGCACTTTGCTGCACCAGGCGACTTCGCGCGACACGATGCACGTGAACTCCGCACACCACCAGGCGGTCAAAGATGTCGGCCCCGGCGTGCGCGTCAATGCGCGCGCACCCGACGGCGTGATCGAAGGCATCGAACTGCCGGGCAAGCGCTTCTGCCTTGGCGTCGAGTGGCATCCCGAATATGCGATCGATCCCGGTGACGAGCGGATCTTTTCGGCGTTCGTCGCCGCGAGTGTGGGCCGATGAGCGAGAAGGTTGGAGAGCGCATCGCCAAGGTGATCGCGCGTGCAGGGCTCTGCTCGCGCCGCGAGGCCGAAGCTTTGGTTGATCAGGGCCGGGTGTTCGTGAACGGTACAAAGCTGCAACGGGCCGCGCACAATGTGGTGCCCGGCGACGAGATCGTCGTGGACGGCAAGAAGCTGCAGGCGGCCGAACGGCCGCGCCTGTTCCGCTTCAACAAGCCGCGCGAAGTGCTGGTGGCCGCGCGCGATCCGCAAGGCCGGCCGACGATCTACGACGGCCTGCCCGGCCATCTGCCGCGGCTGATGCCGGTCGGCCGGCTCGATTTCAATTCCGAGGGCCTGCTGCTGCTCACCAACGACGGGGCGATCAAGCGCCATCTTGAGCTCCCCGCCTCGGGCCTTGTGCGGCGCTACCGCGTGCGCGTGTTCGGCTCGCCCGATCCCGACCGATTGGCGCGCCTCAAAAACGGCATCTCGATCGACGGCGTGCAATACGGCTCGATCGAAGCCTCGATGGACGGCGCACCCGAAGGCCGCAACGCGTGGCTCGTGTTCAAACTCGCGGAAGGCAAAAACCGCGAAGTGCGCCGCGTGTGCGAACAGCTCGGCTTACAAGTGAACCGGCTGATCCGCACGGACTACGGCGCTTTCTCGCTCGAGGGCCTGCCGCGCCGGGCCTTCGAAGAAGTCGGCCCCGGCGAATTGCGCAAGACGCTGGGGGCACTCGCAGGCCCGCCCAACAAAAAGGGCAAGCCTGCATGATGCGCCATTTCGAGGATTTCGCGGTCGGCCAAAGTTTTGCGAGCAACACGCTGACGGTCGACGAAGCGATGATCCGCGATTTTGCGCGCCAGTTCGATCCGCAGCCCTTCCATCTCGACGCAGCAGCGGCGGCGGACTCGTTTTTCGGCACGCTTGTGGCAAGCGGCTGGCATACGGCATCTCTCACCATGCGCTTGCTCGTCGAAACATTGCCGATCGCGGGCGGCGTGGTGGGCGCGGGCGTGCAGCTTACCTGGCCCAAACCGCTTGCGGCGGGCGAAATGATCCGGGTGGCGATCGAAGTAGTGGAGATTCGCGCGTCCAAATCGAAGCCGCATCTGGGCCTCGTCAAAATCCGCACCACGACCAGCGACAGCACCGGACCCGTGCAGATCATGATGGCCGATCTCGTCGCCCCGCGCCGCCCCACATGAAAAAGTCGCCGCCGCCGGGCGAGATCCGCATCGTCGCTGGCGAATGGCGCGGGCGCAAACTCGCCGTCCCGCCCGGCGACGCGGTGCGGCCAACGGGCGAGCGCCAGCGCAAAGCCCTGTTCGACATTCTGGGCCACGGAAGATATGCGAATGGCGGCGTGTCGATGCTCGTCGGTGCCCGCGTGCTCGATGCGTTTGCAGGCACGGGTGCGCTCGGCCTCGAAGCTTTGTCGCGCGGGGCCGCAAGCTGCCTCTTTCTCGACAAGGCGGCTTCGTCGCGCGCCGTGTGTGCTGCCAATGTCGCGAGCTTGGGTGCCAATGCGCGCGCACGCGTGTTGGCAGCCGATGCGTGCGATCCGGGGGCGGCCCCCGTCGAACCGTTCGCCCCGTGCAATCTGGTGCTGCTCGACGCGCCCTATCGCAGCGGTTTTGCCGCGACGGCACTTGCCACTTTTGCCGCGCGCGGTTGGCTTGCGGCCAATGCCGTGTGCGTGGTCGAACTCGCCCTCGACGAAAAAGCCGAATTGCCCGACGGCTTCACGCGCGACGATGAACGCGTCTACGGCCAGACCAAGTTTCTGCTGGGGCGCTACGCGTCGAGCTGAGCGGCGAGATAGGCGCGTATTGCGGGATCGTCGGCAAGGCCCATGGCGCGGGCAAAGGCGTCGCGCGCACCGCTTGCTTCGCCTGCCTCGCGCAGCAGGTGCGCACGCACCGCCCAGTAGGGCTGGTAGTTCTGTTTTTCGGCGTCGGGCAGCAGATCGAGCAATTGCAGGCCCGCCTCAGGCCCGCGCACGCGGGCTTCGACAGCCGCTTGGCCCACGCGCACGCCGAGTGCTGGCGCAAGCTCCGCCAAGGCCGCATAGAGCAGCGACAAAGCCTCCCATTCCGTGCGGCCGCTTGCCGCCCGCCCGGCATGCACGGATTGGATGGCGGCTTCGAGCTGGTAGCGCCCCGGCCGCTGCAGCTGGGCCGCACGCTGCAGCGTTGCTTCCGCGCGCGCGATCTCCTGCTTGTCCCACAGCGTCGTATCCTGCGCGTCCAACGGCACAAACGCACCGGCCGCATCGCGCCGCGCGCGGCGTCTGGCATGGCAATGGCGCATCAGCGCCAACAGCCCGTGCACTTCGGCCTCAAGCGGCAAAAGCGACGCGAGCACTTGGCCGAGCCAGATCGCTTCGATGTCGAGGGCGGTGCGCGCGTCTTGCGCCAGATCGTCCCAGCCGCAGGTGAAGGCCGTGTAGATCGCCGCCAGCACGAATTCGAGCCGAGGGCCGAGTTCGGCGGCGTCGGGCACTTCGAAAGCAATACCGGCGTCTTTGATTTTCGTCTTGGCGCGCACGAGGCGCTGGCTCATCGCGGCGGGTGCCGTGAGGAAGGCCGAGGCGATCCGTGCGGCATCGAGCCCCAGCACGGTCTGCAGCATCAAGGGCGTGCGCGCGGCTTCGTCGATCGCCGGATGCGCGCACACGAACATGAGCTTCAGCCGCGCGTCGGGGAAATCGGCTTTGTCGGCGATGTCGTCTTCCATCAGCGCCAAGGTCGGTTCGGCGGCGTTGCGCACGCGCGCATGGCGGACCCCATCAAGGAAGCGGCGTTTGGCGGCCACAAGGAGCCAGGCTTCGGGCTTGTCGGGGATGCCGCTCGCAGGCCATGTCGCAAGGGCGGACGCAAACGCGTCGCCGAGCGCATCCTCGGCGGCCGCGATGTTGCGCGTGGTGGCGGCAAGATAGGCGAGCAGGCGGCCATAGGCGTTGCGTGCGGCGGCTTCCGCCGCCGCACGCACGGCCTCGAAATCGGACGCCGCGCCGCTCACGGCATCGGCGGCAGCACCGGGCGCACCTCGACCGCCGCATCGACCGCCGCCGGGCTGCGTGCAGCCCAAGCCAGGGCCGTGTCGAGATCCGGCACGTCGATGATGAAGAAGCCCGCCAGCTGCTCCA
>Ga0315907_10001060_pt1 | contig 37756 bp, 33 predicted proteins | sample LakEriMetagenome_3_FD_203525 | JGI IMG/M metagenome (GOLD analysis project Ga0315907, IMG submission 203525) | Freshwater fungal communities from buoy surface, Lake Erie, Ohio, United States - Buoy 12 MA123 | ecosystem: Environmental > Aquatic > Freshwater > Lake > Lake biofilm | place: USA...
GGATTTTTCCGCGCTGAATGATCGAAAAAGTAAAGCGAACAAAGTCCTTCGTTTCCGGATTTATTGCACACGCATCTAGGGCTTCTTCAATAGGTACTTGGTTTGAAATCATTTCAATGAATCGCCCCATTTCTTGGGTATTCGCCCCCATCGATTGCATCGCCTGTAGATACATCTCAAAATGGCTCATGGTCTTTCCATTTGCATCAAAATCACTCTCTTCGCCCACCACAATTTCATTGATAAATCGACGTGTTTCTTTATTTTTTGTAGGCATCCAAGGCACGTGCACGCAAGTAAGGTGCTGTTGAAGACTTTTGAGCAAACTCATAAAATCCCATACGGCAAAGACATGTTCTTCCGTAAAAGCCTTCAATTCTTCTTCTGTAGCAATTTGCCGGTATACTGGGTGGTCAATTAACTGGGCACGCAAGGGTGCAATTCGATCTTGTAAGTGATCAATGTTCATTTGGGAGTAAATTAATTCCTAATTCGGTTAATTGAGTAGGTTCTAGCATGGACGGCGCGTCGATCATTGTATCTCTACCGCTGTTGTTTTTTGGGAAGGCAATGAAATCACGGATGGATTCTTCACCCGACATGGTCGCTACTAAACGGTCTAAGCCAAAGGCGAGTCCACCATGCGGGGGCGCTCCGTATTCAAAGGCACCCATCAAGAAGCCGAATTGTTCTTGCGCTTGCTCCGGAGTAAAGCCTAACAAAGCGAACATCTTTTCTTGTAAGGTGCGGTCATGAATTCGAATGGATCCTCCACCTAATTCTACACCATTCATAGCCAAGTCATAAGCATTCGCACGAATGGCTCCTGGATTAGAATCCATGAGTGCAATGTCTTCGGGTTTCGGTGATGTAAAGGGGTGATGCATGGCAAAATACCTTCCGGAGGCTTCGTCTTTTTCTAACAAGGGGAAATCCAATACCCAAACCGGACAAAATTCGCCTGTGTTTCGAAGTCCTTGTTGTTGCGCTAAATGCAGGCGAAGTTCATTCATTTGTTTTTGCGTTTTGGCTAATTCCCCACTCAATACCAATAACAAATCACCGGCGTTTATGTTGTGTTCCTTGGCTAAGGCTTGAAAGTCCGCTTCGCTGTAGAATTTATCTACCGAAGATTTGATGCTACCGTCTGCATTGTATTTTACATACACTAAGCCTTTGGCGCCAATTTGGGGTCGCTTCACCCATTCAGTGAGTTCGTCCAGTTGCTTGCGGGTGTATTCTGCTGCGCCTTCTACCACAACACCGATAACCGTTTCTGCCTGATCAAAGATGGCAAAGCCTTTGCCTTGAAGCGCGTGCAAGTAATTGAATTTCATACCGAAGCGCAAGTCCGGTTTATCTGATCCGTAGCTATGAATGGCTTCGTCATAAGTCATTCGAGGGAAGGGCTCGTTAAACTCGATGCCTTTTACCGCGGCAAACAGGTGTTTAATCAAGCCTTCGAAAACCTGTAAAATGTCTTCTTGCTCCACAAAGGCCATCTCGCAATCGATCTGCGTGAATTCCGGTTGACGGTCTGCACGTAAATCCTCATCGCGGAAACATTTCACGATTTGGTAATAGCGATCAAGTCCTGAAACCATGAGCAATTGCTTAAAGGTTTGTGGGGATTGGGGAAGGGCATAAAACTGACCGGGATTCATACGGCTAGGTACCACAAAATCGCGGGCACCTTCCGGAGTAGATTTAATTAACACCGGCGTTTCTACATCCATAAAACCGAGTTGATCAAGGTACTTTCGAGTTTCTAGCGCTACCTGATTGCGAAGGATGAGTTTTTGCTGAACTGGCGTGCGGCGCAAGTCTAAATAACGGTATTGCATACGCAGTTCGTCGCCCCCGTCGGTTTGATCTTCAATGGTGAATGGTGGCGTTTTGGATGCATTGAGTACGCGAAACGAAGACACCTCGATTTCAATATGCCCGGTGGCTAAGTGTTGATTTTTACTGGAGCGTTCAATTACGGTTCCAACCGCTTGAATTACAAATTCTCGTCCAAGTTTTCTGGCCTCAAGACAAAGCGATGGATCTTTTTCAAGATTAAAAGCCAACTGGGTGATGCCATACCGGTCTCTCAGGTCGATGAAGGTCATGCCCCCTAAATCCCTTGATTTTTGTACCCATCCACTGAGTGTAACTTCTTTTCCTATGTGCTCGGCTCTTAATTCACCGCAGGTATGCGTTCGAAACATTATTTTTTTTCTGCAAAGTTAAAAATAAGTTAGGATGATTTTTTGCTGAAATTGAATTGAATGTTCGAGGGCTATATGTGTTTGATAAACAATAAGTTATTAATTGTAATTGCGTGAGGGTTACTTTATTTATTTCGGTAACTTAAGGATATTAAACAATTTACGTATGTTTTTAGCAAATACAGACGGTATTTCGTCCTTCTTCATGATTTTTGTAGGTTTAATAGTGATTTTTGGAATTGCATTTTTGGTGAGTAAAAAGTCCAAATAAGCTTTAAAATCGTATTATTTCCATCAGTTTTGAGCGGTGATCTAAAAAAATGACGGAACTTAAGGTTTGGTTTTCCGCCTGATAAATAATTTGTATTTCTTTTCTTAGTTGGCCATGGGTATAATACTTAATCGCCTCAACTTCTTGATTGGATTGGTAGCTTATTACTAATTCTTCCAAGCGTTCGCCATCCATTGTTTTTTTATGGGTAATTTTCGAATTCTCATCATACGTATACCAGGTTGTTACGGTATCTTGGCTCAGATAATCTATGGATTCTTCACAGGTTAGGTTGTTTGATACGTCATAGGTTTTACGGACGGTTTTATAAGGATTTCCTCCTTGATACGAAATAGTGGTCAGGTGATTACTTCCTAGGATTTCATCCACATACGAGAGGGAATTGGTTTGAATTTCCTCGCCAGTCGTTAGGAGTCCTATACGTTCTTCGGTGTGACTAAGTTTATCGTTTGAATAGGTAAAGAATTGAATGGAGTAATCTTTTTTTCTAAGAGCCTTTATTTCAGTTAATCTAGCATTCGAATATTGAAAATGGTAGCGTATAGAATCGATGAATGCAAGATGTGGGCGGTATGAAAGCATGGAAGTTGTTTGTCCCAACGAATCAAACTGATACTGAACAAACCCTGTTGTTTTTAGGATCATTTCTCCTGGGAGTTTGGTATAGATTGTCCCGTACAACTCGGTTAATTGCGCGTTTTTAATGTAGTGGGAATTCAAAAAGGGCAGGTTGTCAAACGCATGAATAGGCTCATTAATCAACTGACTCAATGCCCCAGAGGTACTTATTAAATAAGAAACAATCGCTATGCTAATGCGCCTAATAAGGAAGACCAACTGCAGTGTGTGTTTAAAAAGGCAGGTAATGAATTAATAGCGATTCGTTCTTGGACCATGGTATCTCGATGTCGTATGGTTACTGTATTCGACTCGAGGGTTTCGTGGTCGACTGTTATCGCAAACGGAGTTCCAATCGCATCTTGACGGCGGTAGCGCTTTCCAATAGAATCTTTTTCGTCGTATTGAATGGTGTAATCTAATTGCAACATACGCATAATTTCTTGCGCTTTTTCGGGTAATCCGTCTTTTTTAATCAGGGGTAGTACTGCAATTTTATAGGGCGCCAAGGCCGCTGGAATTTTTAACACGGTACGTTCAGAGCCGTCCTCAAGTTTTTCCTCGGTATACGAAGCGCTTAACACAGAAAGGAACATTCGGTCCAATCCAACGGATGTTTCAATAACAAATGGAACATAACTTTCATTCGTAGACGGATCGAAATACTGCAGTTTCTTCCCTGAATGGATTTCATGTTGTTTAAGATCGAAATCCGTTCGTGAGTGAATTCCTTCAAGTTCCTTAAATCCCATGGGGAAATTAAATTCGATGTCACAGGCCGCATTGGCATAGTGCGCCAATTTAATGTGGTCATGGAACCGGTAGTTTTTCTCTCCTAAACCAAGGGTTAAATGCCATTTTTTTCTTGCTTCTTTCCAGTGTTCATACCAGCTAAGTTCTTCACCCGGTTTAACAAAAAACTGCATTTCCATCTGTTCGAATTCACGCATCCTAAAAATAAATTGGCGTGCTACGATTTCATTTCTAAATGCTTTACCAATTTGTGCAATGCCAAACGGGATCTTCATTCTTCCTGATTTTTGAACATTCAAAAAGTTCACGAAAATTCCTTGTGCCGTTTCTGGTCGCAAGTAAATGGTGGAAGATTCTCCGGCAACAGAACCCAGCGAGGTAGAGAACATTAAATTGAATTGACGAACTTCGGTCCAGTTTTTTGATCCGGAAATCGGGCAAACAATTTCGAGGTCTATAATGAGTTGGCGTAAGTCTTCTAAGTTACTTTCATTAAGCGCGGTTTTCATGCGCTCTTGTACTTGAGCTTGTTTTTCCTTGATGCGCAGTACGTTTGGATTGGTTGCGATAAACTGATCCTTATCGAAACTGTCCCCAAAACGTTTTTCTCCCTTTTCAACTTCTTTTTGAATTTTCTGGGTTTGCTTTTCAAGGTATTCTTCTAACAAGACATCCGCACGGTAGCGTTTTTTTGAATCTTTGTTATCGATTAATGGGTCATTAAACGCATCCACATGCCCGGATGCTTTCCATGTGGTTGGATGCATGAAAATTGCGGAATCAATACCCACGATGTTGCTATTCAGTTGCGTCATAGCTTTCCACCAATACGTCTTGATGTTATTTTTTAATTCAGCGCCAAGTTGCCCGTAATCATAGGTAGCAGCTAAGCCGTCATATATTTCTGAAGAGGGGAAAACATACCCGTACTCTTTACAATGCGATATGATTTCTTTAAGTAAATCCTTTTGTTCCATAATGCAAAGATAAGTTCATTATATGCAGTGGATATTATTCGGGTTTAACTTTATTTACATTCAATTGTCAAGTAAGGGGAATTGATTAGCTTTGATTATGAAATTTTATCTAGATCGAGATTGGTTCATCGATACCACAGCGTTTATTGATCTTTCTATTGGTGTTTCCGCTCATGGAGTACGCGCATGGTATTTGAATAGTCCGCGCATTATACCGGTGATGGAAAATGGATTTGTTGGCAGCGTGGCTGAGGGTGGTGCCGTTAATTTTAGAGATATTTATTTCAATCCGCACGGTCATGGCACCCACACCGAATCACATGGGCATATTTCTAAGGAGATTTTTCCGGTTTCCGCTTGTTTTGACCAGTTTTTCTTTGATGCCCAGCTGCTTACTGTAATGCCGATGATTATTGATGGAGATCGAGTGATAACCGCGGAACTTTTGGCTAACCTTACGGCGTGTGAAGCCTTGGTTATTCGAACGGAGCCAAACGATCTCAATAAATTCACGGTTAACTACTCCGATACGAATCCTACATATATGGATGTGGCGTGTGTAGAGGTATTGAATACGTTGGGGGTAAAACACCTCTTGGTAGATATTCCTTCGGTCGACAAGGAAATAGACGGAGGGGCCTTAGCTTTTCATCATGCGTTTTGGAATGTACCCGAACAGCCGATAACAAATCGAACGATCACCGAATTGATTTACGTTCCGAATGAGGCGGAAGATGGGCCCTACATCCTGGAATTGCAGCTATCAAATTTTGATAACGATGCGGCACCCAGCAGGCCGTTGTTGTATAAAAAAAGAAAGGAAGCCTAAGCTTCCCTTCTATCGTAGTAGGCATAATGCCTGAGTGGTCTAAAAAAACAGGGGCTTCTATAACTAAACCGAGTGCGAAAAAACTTTTGACTAGAAACTTTTCTGCCTCTCCAAGCAGTAACTCGATTTAAGAAGCCACCTGTATCTCTCCTTATTTCTACAACCAATTTAATTGAAAGATTTTGGTGTCTTTTGTCAAATGACTATTCGGTATGTATATTCGACTATATCTAAGGTTTTATTGAATATTAATATCACTACGTAGTTCTACGTAGGAGGTTTTATGTAACAAATGGTATTTTCTTCCGTAAATGCGTTCAACTGTTGCAAATGCGTAGATTCCACCCCACCTTTGAATGGTAATAACAAAACAACTAACTATGAAAACACTTATTTTAACCTTAGTCTTAGCTTTCTCTTCCGTTGCCTATGTAAGAGCAAACCAAGAAATACCCGTGAAGTTAGATGATGATAAAGTGCAAGTGGTTTGTAATGCCTCTACAGGTAACGCAACCATTATATGGAGTGATACTCGGATTGAATTTATTGAAATTGTTGCATCGAATGGACAATTTATGCCGACCATACCGGTATCTGATGCAAAATCATTGCACATGAATGATTTAATGAATGGTACATATACCTTGGTTTTCAAATCGGCTACAGAGGAATTGTACACGAAAGTCATCGAAGTGGCAAGATAATATACTTGGAAAAGAACCTGTTCTTTCCTTATTTCAGAAATCCCTAAACTGTTTTAGGGATTTTTTGTTTTATATACTTGGAAGCAATACCTCTTTTGTGGTATTTTTGCACGCACTATTTAAAATAAATCTAAATAAGATGATAACCGTTACAGATCAGGCCAAGAAGCAAGCCCTTCGCTTGATGGAAGATGAAGGGAAGGATGGGTTTTTTATTCGCGTTGGGGTTTCCGGTGGAGGATGTTCGGGGTTAATGTATCAACTTACCTTTGATAATCAGGAAACTGAGCAAGACTCGTCATTTGAGAACAATGGAATCAAAGTGGTAGTAGACCGTAAGAGTTATCTCTATCTAATCGGTACTACGCTTGATTTTTCCGGCGGACTGAATGGAAAAGGTTTTGTGTTTAATAATCCAAACGCTGATCGTACCTGTGGATGCGGTGAGTCTTTTTCCGTGTAATTATGGCTGGATATACTGAAAACGAATTAGCCAAAGATTTAGCAGATAAAGAATATCAATATGGCTTTGTTTCCGATATTGATTCGGATGTTGCTCCAGCAGGATTAACCGAACAAATCATTCATCTCATTTCATCAAAAAAAAATGAACCTTCTTGGTTGTTGGATTATCGCTTGAAAGCCTTTGAAGTGTGGAAAACCATGAAGGAACCCGATTGGGCTCATGTAAGCTATAAAAAACCAGATTTTCAAGCCATCTCTTATTATGCGGCCCCCAAACAAACCAAGAAATACGAATCGTGGGATGATGTGGATCCTGAAATGAAAGAAACCATGTCAAAACTGGGTATTTCCCTAGAGGAGCAACAACGCTTAACGGGGGTAGCGGTAGATTTCGTGATGGATTCTGTATCTGTAGGTACCTCCTTTAAAGCTAAACTCGCTGAGTTAGGTATTATTTTTTGTTCCTTTTCAGAGGCTGTTCAAGAACATCCGGACTTAGTCAAACAATATTTAGGAACCGTGGTTCCAACAACCGATAATTTTTACGCCGCACTGAATTCAGCCGTTTTCTCTGATGGGTCTTTTTGTTATATCCCAAAAGGAGTGCGCTGTCCCATGGAATTGTCTACCTATTTTCGAATCAATGCCGGGGGTACAGGTCAATTTGAGCGTACCTTAGTCATCGCGGACGAGTCATCCTATGTTTCCTATTTAGAAGGGTGTACAGCCCCTCAGCGGGATGAAAACCAACTCCATGCCGCGGTAGTAGAATTAATCGCATTGAACAATGCAGAAATTAAATATTCAACCGTTCAAAATTGGTATCCTGGAGATAAAGACGGAAAAGGTGGGGTATTTAATTTTGTTACGAAACGTGGCCTGTGTGAAGCACACGCTAAAATTTCTTGGACGCAAGTCGAAACTGGTTCCGCCGTTACCTGGAAATATCCCTCGTGTATTCTGAAAGGGGATTATTCGGTAGGGGAGTTCTTTTCTGTTGCAGTGACGAATAATTTTCAACAAGCCGATACAGGAACCAAAATGATCCACCTGGGTAAACATACCAAAAGCACCATTATATCTAAAGGTATTTCAGCCGGACAGTCCCAAAATTCCTATCGAGGTCTTGTTCAGATACACAAACAAGCGGATCATGCAAGGAATTTTTCGCAATGTGATTCCTTATTGATGGGCAGTATATGTGGTGCACATACTTTTCCATATATAGAATGTAAAAATGCTTCAGCACAAATTGAACACGAGGCAACCACCTCGAAAATCGGAGAGGATCAATTATTCTATTGTCAGCAACGAGGGATTTCGGAAGAAAAAGCCATTAGCTTGATCGTTAATGGATATTGTAAAGAGGTGCTCAATCAATTACCGATGGAATTTGCGGTTGAGGCACAAAAGTTATTGAGTATTAGTTTAGAAGGAAGTGTTGGATAGAATTGAAAAGCATATGTTGAAAATAACAGATTTACATGCGTCCATTAATGGGACAGAAATTTTAAAAGGCTTGAGCCTTGAAATAAATGCGGGAGAGGTTCATGCGATTATGGGACCAAATGGCGCTGGAAAAAGTACCTTGGCGAGTGTGCTTGCGGGTAAGGAAGATTATGAAGTTACTTCCGGAACAATTACGTTTGAAGACCAAGATTTGCTTGAGTTATCGATTGAAGAGCGAGCACGAGAAGGCCTGTTCTTAGCATTTCAATACCCGGTAGAAATTCCTGGCGTTTCGAATGTGAATTTTTTGAAAACAGCCATTAATGAAATTCGTGAACATAAGGGATTAGCCGCGCTTTCAGCTAAAGACTTTTTAAGTTTAGTAAAAGAAAAATCAGCCTTGGTAGACCTTGATGCATCCTTGGCTTCTCGGGCAGTGAACGAAGGGTTTTCTGGCGGTGAGAAAAAGCGCAATGAGATTTTTCAAATGGCTATGCTTGAGCCTAAATTAGCGGTTCTGGATGAAACCGATTCAGGCTTGGATATTGATGCCCTTCGGATCGTAGCCGGTGGGGTAAATGCCTTAAAATCTAAGGAAAATGCCACCCTTGTAATTACCCACTATCAGCGTCTATTGGATTATATTATCCCTGATTTCGTTCACGTGCTTTACGATGGAAAAATTGTAAAAACTGGCGGAAAGGAATTAGCGTTAGCATTGGAAGAAAAAGGATACGATTGGATTAAATCAGCGGAGTAATGAGTGGTACATTAATCGATTTTTGTAAGCAACTTGAGCCAACACAACTCAAGCTCCCGACCGCACTTTTACAGGCAGCAAGGGACGGGGTTGAATTCCAACATCATTTTCCAACAACACGGGACGAGGCTTGGAAATATACCCGGCTTGGTCGAGTGGCGGCACTGAAATTAAGCCCCGTAAAAATTAATCAAAGCGCAAACCCACTTCCTTCTTCCGACACGATTGATATTATTTTTGAAAACGAAACGTGGCATTGTGCTGAACCAATCACGGGATTACATATTGATTTTTCTGGTGCGCTTGATACCACCGCATGGAATGCCTGCTCGATACAGGGGCATGTACAACATATCAATGCATTAACCGCTCAAGGTGGAGTAGCCATACGCGTTGATGCCAATACTAAGATTACCAAGCCAATACGAATAATTCACCGCATTCAAGGTGAACATACCGGCTTGATTTTACATCATCAACTCGTTTTGGGTAATCACGCCAGTGCTCAATTAGAGGTGTTCTTTGAGGGGACGAGCCAAGATACATATGCCAATGTGCTTTTCGATTTCTTTATTGGAGTAGGGGCGGATCTCCATACTGACATGTTACAACAAACCAATGGAATACATTACGGGTTCCATACGCAACGGATCTACCAACAAAAAGACAGTACGTTTGCCTTACAAACCCTTACAGCAAATACCCATTTTACGCGCAATGACGTGGAGGTGTTTTCCCAAGAAGAAGGTACCCATACACAACTGTACGGCGCATTCATTGGCCGAGAAAATAATCACGTTGACAATCACACCTATGTGCATCATACCGCTCCGAATTGCACATCGGATGAGAACTATAAAGGCGTGCTTTCAGATAAAGCCACCGGGGTTTTCAATGGGAAAGTGAAGGTGTACCAAGATGCGCAGAAAATCAACGCATACCAATCCAATAAGAACATTTTGTTATCGGATTCAGCGACAATAAATGCTAAACCGGAACTGGAAATTTATGCGGATGATGTTAAATGTTCTCACGGTTCAACCACCGGACAACTTGATCAACAGGCCTTATTTTTCTTGAGGGCTCGGGGAATTAGTGAATCTAAAGCTACCGATATGCTCGTCAAGGGATTTATGGCTGAAATTGTAGGTGCCGTAAAGTCGAGTCATATTCAAGACGCATTGCATACCTTGTTAGGTTAAGCCCAGATTACTTACCTTCGTAAGAAATCTACGCTATGAAAATTTTATTGATATGTTATTCCTTTGTGTGGGCTTCCTTTTGTTTTAGTCAGCACGATAAAGCCTTTGTGATTTATAATGCCAAAGGGAAGGCAGTAAAGTACAAAGACCTCAAATCGAAAAGTTTAGCCGGAGATTTGGTGCTTTTTGGTGAATATCATGACAATCCCATTGTGCATTGGTTGCAGTTGGAATTAACGCAGGATGCCTTCGATCAACATGGAGCTAATCTCATGTTGGGATTCGAAATGTTTGAGCAAGATCAACAAGCCGTTTTATCGCGCTACCTGAACGGAGGATTCCCGGAAAAATCGTTGAAAGATTCACTGCGCCTGTGGCCGAATTATGAAACGGATTACGCACCCCTGATCGAATTTGCAAAAGCGAATAAGCTTCCTTGTATTGCTGATAACATTCAACGAAAATATGCGAGTTTAATGTTCAAGAAAGGACGTTCAGCCTTCGATACCCTGTCTCCACTTATTTTAAGCCAAATGGCCGACCCCTTCTTTGAATTAGACACGAATCTTTCGCAGTATAAGTCCTTAAGAGAAATGGCTTCTCACATGCCTTCGGGTTCAAAAGGAAGTTACATGGTAGAAAGTCAGGCATTTAAGGATGCGACCATGGCTAAGTTTATTTTAGCCAATCTAAAGCCTGCTACTTTTTTCATGCATTACAACGGGGCGTATCACAGTGATTTTTACCAAGGAATCATGTGGTATTTGTTGAAGGCAAAACCGGAGTTGCGCATCACCACGATTTCTACGGTAACTCAAACCGATATCAATGCCTTAGAAAAAGAACATTTGGGTAAGGCTGATTTTATCATTTGTGTTCCCGAACAAATGACTCGAACGCATTAAACGCTATTTAATCCCGCGCTTCTTTTTGATGTTCTCGTAAGCGTCTTGTATTTGTTGGAATTTTTCTTTGGCGCCTTTTTGGTATTCCTCTCCCATTTGAGCTACTTTATCCGGGTGAAAGGCAATGGCCATTTTACGGTAGGCACGTTTTACGTCTTCATCACTGGCAGAGGCTTCAATCCCCAAAATTTTGTAATCCGAATCCGCACTGCGATAGAACATGTTTTTGACACTTTCAAATTCCATAGCTGGAATCCCGAGTTTATTGGCTAATTGTTCAATGATTTTCATTTCGCTATCATCCACATGTCCATCTGCTTTAGCCACTTGGAAGAGGTAATGTACCATTTGAATGCGGCCATCTACAGAAATTCTGTTCCGGATATCATTGCAAATGTCAGAGATTGGAATCTGTCCGTTATCTAAGAAATGCTTGAGTACTTGTAAGTGTTCCCGAGTGAATTGATTCCCAAATTGGGCAGTGAAAAAACTCTTGACGTAATCCAATTCCGCACGTTTTACAGAACCGTCTGCCTTCATAACTACCGCAGATAAGGCCATTAACATCGTGGGGAAATCGTATTGCGTCGCGCGTTGACGGTAATACTCAAAGCCGCTTCCTGAACTTTGTTGTGCTTGGGATTTGGTTTGATTCCCCCTACTCAGGAAATCAATAATGCTACCGATTACAAAACCGATAATGCCGTATTTAACTCTTCCAGTAAGAACGAGGAATCCAACCCCTAAAAACCACTTGTACAATTTCGTATTTTAATGCAAACTTACTAAGATTCTACCATACCGCTCACAGAACGTTGGATGAATTCGGTAAGTGCTTCACCTTTTAACAAGCCTTGAGATAACATGGCTAAGTCTACTAACTGTTTCACAGTTTCTTGCTGTCTAGCGCTTTTCATCTTCAATACTTTGCTCATTACCGGGTGATTTCCATTCACAACGAGTTGATACATTTCAGGAAAGGCACCATAAAAGCCCCCACCACCCATGCGTTGCTGTTCCATCATTCGACGAATAAACTCAGGTTGTGTTATCAGAATTGGCGCATCCTGTTCAGGCATTGATTCCAATTGCACTGTAAATTTCTCTTTGTTAACTGCGCCTTCAAACAAAGGTTTTAGTTTTTCCTCTTCGGCAGCACTTAATTTAGAAGGTATTTCCTCGCCTTTGTCAATTAGTTTATCTAAACTATCTGAATCCACTCTGCTGAATCGAACCTTCTCATTGCCTTGTTCCAGTTTTTGAATCCAATGCGAGGCCAAGGGGCCTTCTAAAATCAATACATCATATCCGCGGTCAGCCGCTTGTTTCACATAGGAGAATTGTCCTTCAGCATCAGAAGTGTAGAGTATAATAGTTTCTTCACTTTTATTGGTTTGATTGGCTTTTACCTTCTCCAGGTATTCTTCCATGGTAAAATATGCACCGCTTGTGTTTTTCAGTAAAGCGAACGATTTTGCTTTTTCTGCAAACTTCTCATCCGACAACATCCCATATTGAACAAAAATGTAAAGATCATTCCATTTTTCCTCAAAATCTTTTCGGTCTTTATTGAACATCTCTGCCAATTTATCCGCTACTTTCTTGGTGATGTGCGCAGATATTTTTTTCACATTGGAGTCGCTCTGTAAATAAGAACGTGAAACATTCAATGGAATATCTGGTGAATCAATTACCCCGTGAAGTAAGGTTAAAAATTCAGGGACTATTTCTTCTACACTGTCCGTAATAAATACCTGATTGCTATAGAGGTTGATTTTGTTTCGCTGAACTTCTACATTTTCTTTAATCTTAGGGAAGTAAAGAATCCCGGTTAAATTGAATGGATAATCCACATTCAAATGAATGTTAAACAAGGGTGCATCAAAAGTAGAAGGGTAAAGTTCACGATAGAAGGATTGATAATCTTCTTCACTTAATGAAGACGGAGCTAAAGTCCATGCCGGTTTTATATTATTCACCTGGTTAGGCACTTCAATGGCCACGCGTTTCACATTTCCCTTGTCATCTTTTTCTCCTTCCGGAGAGTCAATATATTCGGTCTTGGTACCAAAAAACACCGGAATTGGAAGAAATTTACAGTATTTGGAAAGGATTCCCTGAATTCTATTTTTATCATTAAACTCCAGGGCATCTTCATTGATGTATAAGATGATGTCCGTACCTCGGCTCGTTTTCTCTATTGGTGTAATGGTGTATTCTGGTGATCCATTACTTTCCCATTGCACCGCTTGTGCACCTTCATGACGAGATAGGGTTTGGATTTGTACCCGTTCTGCAACCATAAATGCGGAATAAAATCCTAATCCAAAATGACCAATGATTTGTTCAGCACCCTCTTTGCCTTTGTATTGGTTAACAAATTCTTCTGCTCCTGAAAAGGCAATTTGGTTGATGTATTTATCGATTTCTTCCTCGGTCATACCGATCCCATGGTCTCGGATGGTTAACGTTTTGGCTTCACGGTCCAATAGCACTTCTACTTTTAATTCACCGAGTTCACCTTTATATTCGCCATTAGTAGCCAAAACCTTTAGTTTTTGAGAGGCATCTACGGCGTTGGATACAAGCTCTCGAAGAAAAATTTCATGATCCGAGTAAAGAAACTTTTTAATGATTGGAAATATATTTTCCGTTTGAACATTAATTTGACCTGTTTTCATGTGTTTATTTTTTTTAGACGTTTAACTTTTTTCAATTTACATACCAAAGCGCTCAAGGTGACACTTTGGCATAATTAACGGATATTCAAGCCTTACTTTCCAATAAAACTGACATATTTTGGTACTTTTGTCGCTGTGATGTTTGCCTTATCTTTCGGCCTTGGAGTACTGGTATTTGGTGGCTTCATTTATTTGTCACCTTGGTTTAAGGGCTTGTCGGTATGGACTTTACTTTGCTCTTGGGGTATAAAGGGTTTAGCGGCAATAGTGCTTCTTTATGTATACACGAGTGTATATCCTTCTCGAAATGAGGCCGATATATTTAAATACTATGATGATGGGATTATTTTGAGTGGAATTGCCGCTGAGCAACCCGCTGCGTTTACGCGGATTATGCTTGGTACCTGGAATGAAAATGATATGGTTTATTTAAATCGCTTAAACTACTGGTTTCGTTCTTATGACCATGGCATTGCGAATGATAATCGTGTGGTTATTCGAGTGAATGCATTATTGAATTTGCTCACTCGCGGGTCTTACGGATTTAATCTCGTCATATTTTTAGCCTTATCTTGGCTCGGTTCATACTGGTTGTTTCGCTTGTTCATAGAGCTTTCCTCCTCAAAAATCACTTCGTTTATAGCTGCATTCCTATTGCCTTCAGCCATGTTTTGGAGCAGTGGTATCCTAAAGGAAGCCTTGTTGTTTTTTGCGCTTGGTGGGTTTCTTTACAGCTTGTTTCAGTTGTATCAGCGGGTTAGATTGGGATTTTTGTTATTGGGCATGCTGAGCCTATTCATGCTGTCGTTTTTAAAGATTTATATTTTGATTGCCTTACTTCCCGTGGTTGTGATCACTTGGATATGGGCACGAACAAAGTCCTGGCGTATCCTATGCATTAGCGTCATTGGCTTCCTTAGCTTGTTTATGTTATGCCATGTGCTGTTTTTTCCAGAATGGAGTATGCTTTCAACCCTTCAAGGAAAACAATTTGATTTCATTCAAATGGCCAAGGCCGTTAATGCGGGAAGTATTGTACCAATTATTCCAATGGATGGACGATGGACAACGGTCTTAGCCCTAATTCCGTTGGGCATTTGGAATGTTTTGGTTTATCCGAGCATTAGCATGTTAAAAAATGTACAGTCCTTATTGGCTTTTACCGAAAACATAGTGATTTTAATAGTCTTACTTGGTGCGTTGTTGCGCTTAAGGGATATATCCTGGAAGCTGGATTGGCGTTTTCCAATGTTGGTTTTTAGTTTGGCGGTGTTTTCCCTTGTAGGGATGACCGCACCGGTTGTTGGCGCGATGGTGCGATACAAAGCGCCGGTTCTACCTTTTTTATGGATGAGTTTATCGCATTATCAAGTACCCTATGTCAAACGTTTGTTCACGTCAAATAAAATGTATCAATGGTTAAATACGCACTTATAACAGGCGCATCGTCAGGGTTTGGCGCTGAAATAGCTTCTTGCTTAGCAAAGGAAGGATATGGATTGATTTTAACGGCAAGACGTTTAGACCGTTTGATTGCACTCAAAGAAACGCTCTCCCAGGAATCGCCAGACATCATCATTGGCAAGCTGGATGTGCGTGACCGTGCAGCAGTTAATCAGTGGGTAGATGCGTTGGGGAATCATGTTAAGCAAAACTTAAGCATATTAATTAATAATGCGGGACTTGCTGCCGGAAGATCCACTATAGATCAAGGCCTCGCTTCGGATTGGGAACAAATGATTGATACAAATCTTACGGGCCTATTATATGTTAGTCAAGCTGTGATTCCTTTATTAAAAGCACGCAAGGAGGGATTGATTATAAATATTACCAGCATTGCTGGAAAAGAAGCCTATCCTCAAGGCAATGTATATTGTGCCACTAAGGCGGCTGTGGATCAACTTACAAAAGGTATGCGTATGGACCTGCTTCCATTTGGGATTAGGGTGAGTTCCATTGCGCCAGGAGCTGCTGAAACTGAATTTTCGTTGGTTCGATTTAAGGGGGATGAAGATCAAGCCTCAGCCGTTTATCAAGGGTTTACACCTTTAGATGCCAAAGACATTGCTGATACGGTTCAATTTATTGTAACCCGTCCTCCCCATGTTTCTATCCATGATTTAGTAATTATGCCTTCCGCTCAAGCTTCTGCCACACTCTTTAAGAAAGATTAAGGAAGGAAAAGCAAGGTATTTTTTCCATCAAGGGTAAGCACTACGAATCCATGAACGTAGATGTTTAATCGATTGCTGGATTCCAAGTGTATCGTTCTGCCCTGTATATCAGATAACTTGAACTGATTAAAAGGCATTGGAATAATCAACTCGGTATATCCTTCCTCCAAATGCGGGATAAGTTGAAAGGGAGCCTTCGGTTCTGTGGGCTTAACTGATGCGGTCGGCTCAACGAATTGTGAGAAATTAAATTGAAAAAGTTTAGGGGCAATGGTGATTACAGAAGCTACTTTTTCTGAACTTATATATCCCTTGTTCGAGGCGTTTAATGCGATCCCTTCGGTTTGCGCTAAGTTTAGTACGTTACCGACCTCTATCCTCCGTCGGTTTCCTGAAAATACGTCCTGGTTTTGGTAATCCCACAAACACCAAACAAAGCTTGTGTAGAAATTACTTCCGTTGTTTTTATATCCGAGTAAATAACTTCGATGCGCTATGGTATCTGTACAGGCATCTGTAATTAATCCGTCCACGTTGAAACTATCCGTTAATTGCGCTGCAATGGTATCGGTCCAAAACGTTGGAAGGCGATACCTTCGGGTCTGTAGATCTTCCCAATTTTTCGAAAAGAGGGTTATTGAATCCGCATCCGCAACGATGGCTTCACAATCGAAGTTGTTTGCATTCGGTAGTGAGGTGAATTGCGTTTGGTCTGACCAATAAAAGGCCAGTTTTTCTGCTTGGATCGTATCTAAGGTCAAGTCCGATTTAAGGAAACGATAGAGGCATAGGTCATGCCGATTGCCATTGTTATTTCCTACATCTCCAACAAATACATGGGTAGAATTTGAAGTAATGGCTTCCCAATCCACATTGGTGGCTCCGGAAATCACAATCGTTCGAAGTACTGTGCCCAAGGTATCAAGTTCGTAAATTACAGCACCTGAACCAGAATCATTAAAGGTATAAAGAAGGTTTCCTACACGAATTAGCCCTGAGTTTTCTTGAAGTACATCGCTCAGATTATTAATTAAACTTAGGGTGTAATTTGTCGGGGAATAGATACAGCTTCCATCGTTAATGGAGGCGTTTACATCATAATTTGTCGCTTGGGGGTCAGTGCAGCCCCACTGAGAAAAATAGGAGAAGGGTATCGAACAAAGTGCGATTAAAAGAGTTTTGTATCCCATGATTCAGCATCTTTTGCAGTAATTAATTCGGAATCTAAGAGAAAATCAACGGTCGGTTGAATTGCAGAAATAAGATCGATCGATTCCGTATTCCAAGTGGTTTCACTAAGCCATTGCGTAACCTCCGGTATACTCAAATGGTACCTCCATGCGATTGCTTCCGCAGTTTGCCTATCAGCACTAAGGGCTGCGGCTTGCCTTTTAACGATGGCTATGATTTGACGAATCACTTCCGAATCTTTTTGCAGTAATTCCTCCTTACATGCGATAACAAAACAAGGCCAGGGCGTATCTACTTGGCCGATGCGTTGGCAACTCCCTTTATCTACAAACGGTTGAGTAGTATACTTTTCCCAAAGAAAGTAATCGGCTTCGTTGTTTTCCAAGGCCCAAATCCCACCATATACATCCCCGATGACATTAAATTGAAGGCTTTCTTTTCCCCAGTGTTCCTTTTCGGCAAGTACGTATGACATCAAGTGCGAACCCGATCCGTAGCGTGAAATAGCAAAGCGGTGATCACTTGAATTTGCTTGTACCCTTGGTTTCGTGGGTACATGAATACCCCATTGTAACGGTGATTTTACATAAAGGTCCACAATCTTTGCTCGCGTTCCCTGTAAAATAGCTTTGCTAATACCTTCTGTAAGTAAAACAGCAATGTCTAAACTTCCTGTTTCTAATCCCTTGATCATCTGTCCGGTTCCTCCGGTCATATCGGACCAATGTAGGGAAACATTTAAGGAGTCAAACGCTTTATCTTCAATGGCTACTCGCCAAGGATAGTTAAAGTGTTCTGGTACACCCCCAATTTTAAACTTTTTCATCGAGTTCGTTAAATTGTTTTTCAAACAAGGTTTTATAAGCACCTTCTACAGACAATAGCGAAGCGTGCGTTCCGGTTTGAATGATTTGGCCTTTTTCCATTACGTGGATTTGATCGGCTTGTTGAATTGTTGATAAGCGATGCGCTATGATAATGGATGTTCTATTTTTTGTTACTTCAGCAATGGCCTTTTGAATTAGAATTTCTGATTCACTGTCAATACTCGACGTTGCTTCATCGAGGATTAAAATCATAGGTTCATAGACCATGGCTCGAATAAACGCAAGCAACTGCCGTTGTCCCACCGAAAGCACTCCGCCTCGTTCACCAATCACATGGTCGTAGTCTTGAGGGATTTTCATGATAAAATCATGTGCTCCGATTTGCTTAGCTGCCTGTATAACTTGTTCTCTTGATATCGCTTGATTTCCGAGCGTTATGTTGTTGTGAATGGTATCTGAAAAAAGAAATACGTCCTGTAATACAAACCCGATATGCTTATTTATTTCACTTCGATTTAATTGACTCAGGTCAATTCCGTTAATGGTGATTTTCCCGGCATTAATCTCATAAAAACGTCCAATTAGGTTAATAATGGTAGTTTTACCTGATCCGGTAGCGCCAACAAATGCTGTTGTTTTTCCAGCAGGAATAAATAAGTTAAATGATGAAAGTAAGGGGTTGTCGGAGGTATATGAAAAAGACACGTTGTGGAATTCAATATCCCCATTGCTAAAAGTTGTTGGATGTTCCTCATTGGGTTCAACCTCTTCTTCTTCATCTAAAATTTCGAATAAACGTTCTGCTCTAACTACCCCGCGTTGGAAAATATTAAACTTATCTGCTAACTGTCGGATGGGCCGATAAAGTTGATTGATCCATAAGGTAAACGCAATGATCTCGCCGTATAATTGCGTTAATTGTTGTTGGCTTTTGCCTTCTACCATCATTGCTCCCCATACCAATAAAAATGCTATGGACAAGGAGCTTAATAGTTCTACGACTGGAAAAAATATCGAATTTGCCCATACGGCACTGATGTGTGCATCCCTATGTTTTTCATTAATTGATTTGAAAGCCAGGGCTTCTTTTTCTTCATGGGCAAAGAGTTGAATTAAACTCATACCCATGAGGTGTTCTTGCACGAAGGTGTTTAATCGAGAGACCTGTGTGCGCTCGCTTTGAAACGATTTTTTCATCGCTTTGGCGAAAATTCGAGTAGCGAAAATCAGGATGGGAATAGGGATTAACGTTAATAAACTTAAGCGCCAATCCACCCAAAACATAAAGCCAAGAATTGCGATAAGGGAAAGTAAATCTCCAAAGATTTCCATTAACCCTGCCGAAAAAACTTCAGAAATTGATTCAACATCAGATACCACACGGGTTACTAAAGAGCCAACAGGCGTCTTGTCAAAATACCGCGTTTTGAACGATAATACTTTATTAAAAACTCGGGTTCTTAGGTCACGAATTACGGATTGAGCCAGTAAATTAGAGGTGTATGCAGAAGCCCAAATTACAACGGTTTCAATGAGAAGTATGCTTAAAACACCAAGCAAGGCAAGCATCAATTTGGATGCATTTTGTTCCTTAACTATAAATTGATCAACTGCTTTTCCAATGAGGTATGGCCTTAAAGGACCTAACACAGAAAGGGTGATTACTGCGAATAAGGCGACGAAGAACAACTTTTTGTAAGGTCTTACGAATGCAATAAGTCGAAAAAATGAATTCGCGGACAACCTTTGTTTCATAGTACAAAAGTACCGAAAACCAACTGCAAATTTATCGAATAGGCACGCCTCGGGAACTTAATTGTACATTTTTTGAACTTTTTTCTAGTCCAAAAGTAAATTTAGTTCCAACCCCAACGGTACTCCGCATGGTAATGTTTTGGCCGTGGAGTTCAAGAATATGTTTAACAATAGACAACCCAAGTCCGGTTCCCCCTTCATGGCGGTTTCTACTTTTTTCTACTCGGTAAAATCGTTCAAATAAGCGCGGCCAATGCTTTGGGTCTATTCCAATGCCGTTGTCTTTGATTTCTATTAGGATTTGGTTGTCTATGGGTTCTAGTGTAATGATAGTAGATCCATTTTCATTTCCATATAAAATGGAATTTTTTACAAGATTGGTGAAGACTTGTCCGATTTTATTTCGATCGCCAAGCACGAAGATGTTTGAGTAATCTTTTTTAAAACTCAATTGAATTTTTTTCTCTTTTGCAAGAAATTCCAACGAATCAAACGTTTCCTTAATAATTTCCACGAGATCAAAGGGGCGCTTATCAATGGTGAGTTCAGGGTTTTCTAGTCTTGTAATTGCATCCAAATCTTCAAGTAACTGGATCATTCTGTCGCTGGCTTTGGATGCGCGTTTTAAAAAATTCAGGGCATTTTCTTGGTCGTCTATTGCCCCATCAATCAGCGTATCTAAATACCCTTGAATCGCAAATACAGGTGTTTTTAACTCATGGGCAAGGTTGCCAATAAATTCTTTTCGAAAGGAATCTTGAGATTTTAGCTGTAAAATTTCTTTCGTCCGGTGTTTCGACACTTGATTGACTTGTTGTTCTGCTTCATCAATTATTTCATTTAACCGTTGCGCTTTTATTATGGGAGGATTTTGAAGGTTTTTAAAAAGGTGATTGAGGCGATTTTGTAAGAATATTTTTATTCCGAAATAAAGCACTAGAAAGGTTATTACTCCCAAAAAAAGCGATAGTACGAGTGCAGAAATAAGTGGGCTAAACGGAAGATTGAGGCTGGCTACCTCAAACCAAAAAGCCAAAAGTGCCACAAGGGCACTAATCAAGGCAAGTAAATATTCTGGTTTTAACTTTTTCATTTTCGGTTAAACGTATATCCAACCCCTTTAATGGTACGAATATACGATTCTCCTAGCTTTTCACGCAGTTTTCTGATGTGCACATCAATTGTTCGCTCTCCAACGATGGTTTCATTTCCCCAAACAATGGTTAGTATCTGTTCGCGATTAAAGACTTTGCCTGGACGGCTAGCTAATAATTCTAATAACTCGAATTCTTTTTTTGGTAATTGAAGTTCCTTGTTGTTAACTACAACCACAAATTTTTCTCTGTCAATTACGATTCCCGCTGATTCTTGCTCCTCTTCGGTTGTCCGTTCAGGGTTTATTCTTCGCAATAACGATTCTATTTTACTAATTAGTAATCGAGGTCTAATTGGTTTACTGATATAGTCATCCGCTCCGGCTTCAAATCCTGCGATTTGCGCATAATCTTCCGCTCTTGCTGTTAAAAATGCAATGATTGGTTGGGCAAGCTGCAAGTCTTTTCTGATGATTTGGCACGCTTCAATCCCATCCATTTGTGGCATCATCACATCCATTAAAATTAAGGATGGACTTAATTGGTGCGCTAACTTTACTGCTTCCTCTCCATTGTTTGCAGTAAATACACGATATCCTTCTTTTCGAACAGTATAAGATAGGAATTCTAGGATGTCTGGCTCGTCATCAACGATAAGTATGGTATGTCCTTTACTGTTTTCCATGGTAAAAAAAAGAGGGGGCCCTGAGGCCCCCTAATTAATACTAGTTATTTACGATTAACTTGCGTACGCTAGTCCCTTTATTTGTAGAAACTACTACTGTGTACATTCCGTTAGCAACTTGGTTTAAGTTAATGGTTGCTTCTGTAGCATTTAATACAGTTCTACCAAACGCATCGATAACTGTTACTAATTCTAAAGACGCACCAGTTAAAGCTACATTGAATGAAGTAGTAGCAGGATTCGGTACCAAGTTTAATTCAACACCCGGTAATTCATCTAAACCTACTGCGATATTTACAGTAAATGTGGTTACATCACTACAGTTTCCGTTAGTAGCTGTAAGTGTTACTGTGTAAGATCCATTCGCTGCATACGCATGCAATGGAGCCGCCGCACTGGAGTTGGTCATGTCACCAAAATCCCAGGAGTATGAAGTTGCACCTGTAGATGTATTCGCAAACGTAGCAACGTTTCCATTGGTTGTAAACGAACCAGCAGCTGTAGGGTTAGCGTTGAAGGTTATGCTTGTTGATGAAGATGTGCCAACACCATTACATGCATTAGCATTCGTTGTGGTAACAGTAATTCCCGGTGTAGTTGAAGTAACCGAAATCGTTTGAGTAGTGGCTCCTGTAGACCATAAGTAAGAATCAGAGGCAGATGCTGTTAAGGTTACAGTATCCCCGTCACATGCTTCAATCGCCGATGCTTGGATCGTTGGTACTGGGGCGTTACTAACACTTACGATGGTTGGTAATGAAGTAGAAGTACAACCGTTAGCGTCTGTATGAGTTACCGTGAAAGCACCTGTAGCATTTACGGAAATTGTAGCTGTATTTTCATTCGTTGACCAAACGTTTCCACTGTTGTAAGAAGAAGTTAAGTTAACTGAGCTTCCTGAACACAATGAAGTTGAACCGCTTGCAGTAATTACTGGTGTAGCCGGACTTGCATTAATGGTAACAGTAATCATAACTCGTGGGCTTTCATCACCTGCGGCATTTTTTTGACTCACATAAAAGTTAAAAGTTCCTGCATTAGATGTAGAAGGTACAGGAGCAGTTGTTGTACCAACACCACCTGTAGCTGTTGCATACCAATATAGCGTATTACCACCGATTGCTGTAGCATTTAATGCAGCTGCAGTAGCACCCTGACAATATGTAAGGTTAGCAACACCTGGAGCAGCTACTGAGAAGAATTTAGGATTGGTAAATGTAGCACCGTTCGCAGCAACAGAACCTGCATTCAATCGCGCATCTGGAGTTACACCTAGCGCTGTAAATAAATTAACCCAGTTAATTTGAGCAATAGTTTCAGTAGAATCATTTCCGTCTGGTGTCCAGAAAGACTGATAGAATGCTGGCGTTACACCGGAAGAAAGAATTGTGTTAGCACCACCTGCGAAGTTAGTTAAACTGTTGTTAGAAAATACTAATGTATCTCCGTTAACATTCGCAACAACTGCTGTGCCTTCAATAGATAATCCCTTTTCCCAACCAACTACTAAAGAGTTGAAACAAGAAGTAGCAGTATTTCTTCGTAAACGGAATGCTTTTTCAAATTTCTCACCTACAGGTAAAGTAATGCTACCGTTTCCTTTTGGCCCTACAATGGTCAAGTTAGAAAAAATTGGACGCGTTTTAGGTTGTGCAGTTGATCCAGCCGCATCATTATCAGATTCAAAGCAGTTTGAATCTCCCGCAGCATCTGATAAGTCTTTATCGCGGATTGCTAAACCAAATTGAATCTTTCCTCGGTAACCGAAATCCGTATCAAAATCATCGTCTAATCCTCTGTATGCTATTAAATATTTACAATTCACCGTACCTCCAAACCATTCGTATGAGTCATCCCCACAAAAGGAAACTTGACAGTGATCAACGGTTGTTCCTGAACCAACAGAACCAAAGGTGATTCCGTTAATTTCTTTGTTTGGCTCTAATGGAATACCAGCGAATTCTACACGAACGTATTGTAATACCCCTGAGTTATCCGTATCGAAGTTACCACCGTGTTGTGTATCGGTTGTTGGTGGAATCCCTTCGATATTTACAACGCCACCAGGTTGGTTATTTTTCGCCAATCCTAGGATTACTAAACCGCCCCAATCTCCTTCATTTCGGTTACCGATTGCTTCATTTGAAGTAAAAACAATTGGGTTTGCAGCAGTACCTGCCGCGTTAATTTTAGCGCCACGTGTAATAATCAATGTGGCCTGTGTTAACTTATCTCCACGGATTATGGTACCCGGTTGGATCGTTAAGGTTGCATTGTTTTTTACATACACTTTGTTTTGCAACAAAATAACACCACTCCATGTAGTGTTTGTGGTAATGTCAGTTGAAACTGTAGTAACTGTGGCTGGATACACAGTGTTTTCCGGGTCAAAGTTAGACCATCCACTCGTCCAGTCTGTTGCAGGAGTACCGTCAGTAATCGGGAAGGCTCCTTGATACGTCGTTGGAGTCCAGAATGCATCTTGTGCCGATGCGGTGAATAATGCGCTCACTAGAGCAATAGATAAATAGAACTTTTTCATTGTTTAGAATTTTTAACAAAGTTCCGATGACGAGGCGCTTATTGTGTTATGACCAACTTAAATCGTGTTTATTAAATTGTTAAGCGAAGGTTTCGTTAACGCTATGAATGTTACGCTTAGAAATTGTATTTCAAGGAAAGTGATACGGTTTGACCAAATGTTACATTTTGCCATTCATTGTCACCTTCATCAAATTTCTGATTTTTGTTTAGATCTTGAAAGAACACCAATTCGTTAGCCAATGCATCTTTGACATTCAATCGCAGCTCGAATTTTTCACCAAAATTACGCGTTAACTGGAAGTCAACAAGGTTTCTTCCGTTTTCCCACACGCTTGGTTCTTGTTCGTTACCAACAATATAAATACGTTGTCCGACACGGTTATATGCAGCACTAAATGCCCATTTCTTGTCTTGAGATTGGTAATAAATACCAGCATTAATAATATATGGTGATTGTCCTTGCAATGGTCTGCCTTCGGGATATTCATTTTGTCCGAATAAAGAATCACCTAATTCAACTCGTGATCGAATTAATGAAGCATTGATATTCATGGATAATTGATCCCACAATTTGTGATTTTCTTTTTTGCTTAAAAAACCAAGGTTGAATCGATATTCGATTTCCCCTCCAAAGGTGGTTACACCCGGTACGTTGGTATAATATAATTCTGGAGCGCCAGAAGTCCCCGTACGGTTTACTAATTCAATCGGGTTGGTAAAGTCTTTATAGAATCCTGAAATATTAAAGTTTTGACCATTGCCAATTAAATACTCATATCGCAAATCATAGTTCATGATGGTAGCACGCTGTAAATTTGGGTCACCTGAAATAATATTGTCAATTACGAAGTTGTAAAAGGTAAATGGTGCTAATTCGCGGAATTCAGGACGTGAAACTGTTTTGTAGCTACTTGCACGGATGTTCATACGTGGATTAAGTGAAACAATTAAATTGGCTGAAGGAAGAAGGTCTATCACAGTAGTTACGATACTTGTGTCGTTATTGGAACCAAATTCTATATAATTAAACGCTTGTCGGTACGATTCTACCCTCAAGCCACCGTTCAAACGGATTTTTTGTTTCCAATTTCCATCTATTTGCACATATCCTGCATTCAAGAATGAGCTTGCTTGGTAACTGTCATCTACATTAGTTGCTTCATCTAACTTAAATCCACCACGTCCGTTCTCCATTAACCCGAGATTTTCTTCATTAAAAATTGAAGAAGGAGACGCAAGCAATAAGGAATCATAAAAATTCACTCCTCCGCCGTTATATTTAGAAAACCCAAAGTTTCTCGCTTGAAAATCGCGGTCTCTAAATTGATGCATTGCCCCAACTTTAAGATTAATATTGAAGGAATCAAGTTGGAACCTTTTTTCAACATCATAAATAGCGCTGTATATGGATTCATTGGCATCTGACCAGAACATGTTTCCGGCAGCTGTTGGAATCGTTCCGTTATTCTGTATGACGGCTATATATTGCTCATTCGGATCCTCTTCATTCAGGCTATATTTTCGGTGGATAACACGACGTAATGCAGGAATAACTCTGTCAACATTACTATATCCAAGGTTCCAATTGAAAACTAATTTTTCATTGTCATGCGTTCCGTACAATTGACTCGAAAGCGCTTTGTTTTGTGTGTACCAAAAGTTAGTAGCTTTTTCCCATTGTCGGGGATCATTATCCATTTCACGAACCCCATTTCGCACGTTTATTTTATCTTCGGCATTGACACTGTACAAATTTTTGAATTGAATATTGCTTTTCGGTGAAAAGGAATATTTAAGATTCAACATGCCTGTGTTAAGTACACTCTGGGTGAATACAGAGTCACGCAATTCCATTCGTTGTACTACTCCTGTTGCTGATTCTTCGAATTCACGACGTGTATTTAAGGAAAATGTTTGGTTGTTTTGGTAACTGTAGGCGGCCACATAACCCAAGCTTTGTTTGTTTTTAAAATCAAAGGTTTTTCCCAAACTATATTGGATGCTTGAGTTTGGCATGGCTGTGCGTTGCTCGGGCGACCAATTGTAATTCATTTTTTGCGCCCAGCGTGCACGCTCATGGACATCTAATGCCGCATATCCCGCAGATCCTGGTATTCCTGTTGGTAGTAAGCGGTCTTTTCCACCAAAACCTAACACATCTAACTTGCTATCACCACTTCGGTAGAAATTTTTAAATGTAGATATAGCATTATACCCAGCTGAAAGAGAAAGTGAATTAATCGGCTTGTCACTTGGTTCTATCGTAGTAATATTAATTACCCCACCAGCAAATTCGCCAGGCATTGAAGGAGATGCCGTTTTTACGACACTAATGCTGCTTAGTACATTGGATGGGAAAATATCAAAAGAGAACGCTTTTCGGTCTGATTCTGAACTTGGTAAACTGGCGCCATTCAAAAAGGCATAATTGTATCGGTCAGATAAGCCGCGAATGACAATGAATTTATTATCTTGGATACTTGCTCCAGAAATTCGTTTCATTACATCCGAAACTTTGGAATCATTATTCTTTTTAATGTCTTCAGCGCTAATTCCGTTGGATACAACACCAAGGTTGTGCTGAACTCTTATGAGTTCTACAACGCCATCTTTTTTTACTTTTCTAGTAACAACCACAGGGCCCTTAACCAAGTCTGCGGCTTCCATGGCAATAGTCAGTTCTTTAACTTCATTTTCACCAACAGTGACCTCGCTTAACACATAAACATTGAAGGTAGAGGCTTTAATTTCGAGGGTATATTTTCCTTTAGGTATTCCAGATAACTCGAAAACGCCATTGGCATCTGATAAACAACGTTTTTCAGAGCCTATCAACGTGATTTTAGCATTTTCTACCGGATCACTATTGCTTGCATCTTTCACAATACCCTTGACTGTGGATTGTGCATATTGAATGCTGTTTACCCCTAACAAAAACAATAAAACAAATGAAAAACGTACCATTCTTTGCAAATTTTATGCAAAGTTCGTCCTGTTATCTCACGTGCGGATTAAGCCAATATTAAGTAAACATTAACATTGCCTAGATTATTCAAAAACAACCTTCATTTCAACCCTTCTGTTTTTTGCTCTTCCTTCCGTGGTACTGTTGTCTGCAATCGGTTTGGTTTCACCATAATAATTAATTACGAAGCGCGTCGAAACAATCCCTTTGGAAACTAAATAGTTCTTAACGGCTTCTGCACGTTTCTTGGATAAAATCAGATTTGATTCATCGTCACCGGCATTATCCGTGTGCCCAGAAATCTCCAATTTCCAGGTCGGTTTTTTCATTAATACGCCCGCTAATTCATCCAATGAGGTGAATGATCCGGCAAGAATCACGTCCTTCGCAACTTCGAATTCTAAATTATCAAAGGCAGTTTTTAACACTTCAATTACTTCCTTCTCAATTACAGGGCATCCCTTGTTACTTTTTGGTCCAGGAGTGTTCGGACAATCATCGTCCTTGTCTAGCAATCCATCCGAATCGGAATCTTTATATGGGCAACCCCCATTCTCTTTTGGTCCTGCTAATTGTGGACAGCCGTCATTCTTATCAAGTAAGCCATCTCCGTCTGTATCTGGCCATGGGCAACCTCGATTTTCCATTGGTCCCGCCACCAGTGGACAATCATCAATGTAATCAAATAAACCATCTTTATCTGAGTCTGGACAACCTTTGTTTTCTAGAGGACCGAAGTTATCCGGACATAAATCTTCCAGGTCTGTAATGCTGTCATGGTCACGATCGGGACAGCCCTTCAAGTATAATTCACCGGCAATTGTTGGACATTGATCTTTGGAGTCTATGATTTTATCTCCATCCGTATCTGGGCATCCTTTAAATTCAGGTAATCCAGCGATCTCAGGACAATCATCCAATTTATCAATGATTTTATCTCCATCACGATCTGGACAACCGTTGAATTCTGCCGTGCCAGGTTCATTGATACACTCGTCTTTTAAATCTTGAATTCCATCTCCATCGGTATCAGGACATCCTTTAAAGGCCCACACCCCGGGGATCTCTCTACAATCATCCATTTTATTTGACACCTTGTCTTTATCGTCATCTTTCACCTCACCATATAAAATGGGTAGGCGCAGCCCAGCAAAAAGTTCAAGTCCTTTGACTTTTCCTCTGGCAAGTAAGGGGCGGTAATCCGTAACGCCCACGGTAAGTGGACCAAGTCGTGTTGCAATCCCTGCTCTGAAACCGCTGTATTTATTGTAGGATAATGGGAGATGAAGTCCAATTCCAGCAATATCAAAACTAGGCGTAATACTGAATTGGTTGGCTACTTTTACTTTGGAATCTGTTTTCTTTCCGATGAGGTTAATCATGGAGGTAGCATTTACATAGAATCCTTTCCAAATGTGGTAATCTACCTGAATGCTGAAAGCGCTTGGAGTTCTCATGTAAAATGTAGATGAGGTGTCTTGTTGAGCAATCCAATCTTGTCCAGGATTTTGAATTAAGGAGTCAATTACTTGGTCGAACTCTTTCAAATCCGTAGCGGATTGAAAAACAGTGAGATCAAATGGGCTGGTTGAATTTACTGTAAAATTTCTACTAAGTCCTCCTTTGGTGAAACGCATTCCACCCAAATCTAAAAGTGATGCACCAACCCGCAGCTTGTATTTATTTTTATGGCGCGCCCAAATGCCGGTTTCTCCATCCATATCGTACTGATAGTCCTCATAATTCCCGCGCCATTCATAAACCGCACCAAGGTCTATACCAAGGCCCCAATTTGAATTTCTTTTTAAGATATCCATGGCTGTGATATCGGGTGAATTAATATACTCATCAAGATTCCCTGAATATCCATAATTGAAGTCCCCTTTTAAAAGAAAAGAAGTGTCAGAATTTTTTAGGTTGTATTCAAAGTTATTCGTGTAAAAATAGGCGGCGGTGTTTCCACTTAGCAGCTTAATCGAACCACCAACTTTAACAAAGTGTTCTTTATTATCAAGGACTACTTGCCCGTAATTGAATCCATATTCATTCCAGGTAAGGTGGTTTAGGTTGATTAATTCCTCATTCAATTTTTGGTTCCATAAAAGCGAGTAATCTAAGCCATTTTCCGCAAGTACTGCCAATTTTGGATCCATGTTGTCGATGTTTGTAATCGAACGCACCCTCCCAAATAACCCAACAGCGATTTTGGGATTAATGTGAAAGTTAAGATTGAGTAAATCAATTTGGGTATTGCTATATACACCAAGAACTTTTTTCGTTTCAGCTGAGTAATTTCGAACGATAAATCTGTCCATAAATGTGGAGTCTGGACTCGCCCAGGCATCATAGATGATATTGTCACCAAAAGATTTTTTCCACCAATAGCCGCCGTTACCTTGAGCACTTCTCATGGCTTTCGCATCGAAATATCCGAAGTTCTGATAAGTACTGTTGTTTAATCCAACGATATTAAGATCAAAAACAAATCGACCATCTACAAAACTTGCTGGTTGCAATTGTGTTCCCATGCTCCCGGCATAGTTGCTTGTTGAGACTCCTAAGTATTGTTGAGAAAGAAAATAGCTTGAAATAAGCAAGTTTAAGGCGAGTGTAAGGTATAGTTTCATAGTAGCGTTTGTATAAATCTAATAATTAAATTGAATAATGAAGTCATTGAGATACGTTGTAATTGAGGATCCACGTAAACCCAACGGGGTAAGTTGGATTGCGCGCTGTCCAGGTCGTTCCTCTTCATCTAGCAAATTACCTTGAAAATCCCAGAAATATAGTTTGTTTTCTAAGGCATCTCTTACTATAAATAGCGATTCATCATTTTGAGGCAAAATGAGCTCTGAAATTTCCGAATGATTAATGGCTTTATTCCATCGGACTTTTCCTTTTACAGTTAGAACAATAGACTTCCCATCATGAAATAGCTGACCTATGTCTTCTCCTAATTTAACTTCCCCACTAAATTTCCAATATGATGGAACCTGTATATTTATGATTTTTGATCCCATTATTTCTTGCATTCCGGTTGGCCCACGTTGAATAAACCCATTACGTGTAAATGAAATAAAATCAGCATTGTTTGCTTTAATAGTTTGCCGTTTACCCGTTGTATAATCTATGTTGAGTAATTGATTATTAGTCTTTATGCCAATCGTTAATTTCCCTGAGGATGAAATAATATTCCAAGCGGCAATCTTGTCCATGATTACAAATCGTTTAAGTTGTTTTCCAGAGCTCGTAGCATAGAAATAGATTCCTTCTTTTCCTCGAATCCCGAATGCAGCTTGTTTGTTAACGATACATTGAATTGGGTCCCCTTCAAAAGCACCTTTGATTTCATACTGAGGGCGGCCCATTTTATCTATTATTTCCAGGTGATTTTCATGAGGAAGTAAGATGAACTCATTTTCTAGATTATTTGTCGCTAATGATTTTGGTTGATTTGATAGGCTCGATTTAAGGGTTTTTCTCCATTTTAAACTGCCGTTTTTATACCCTATAAGTTCTTTTTCTACCTCCATAATCACATTACCCCTGCCTGATAAAGCGCAAAAAGATAAGACCGGTAGGCCGGGATTCATGGTAAAATAATTTTTAGTCTCTTCGATTTGTTCGCTTGATTTTTGAGAACCAAGAACTTCTATTTTGGTTTCAACAAGCCTATTTTCTACCCAACTTATACTGCTTGAATTGCGGGCACTTAAACTTCGATGGGAAACTGCTCTAGGCAAGGGCGCTTTAAATAATTCGATGTTATCGATCGCTGTGTTTACGGATTTTCGCATTTCTAATTCAAGCAATACCGCGTCCAAGGCGGATTCATCCGTCGTAAGAAATCCAAACCCATCCACACTGTACGCCAAGATATTCTTTGCCTTAATTATGCCTGCTCCTTCAAGGGTTAAATTGAACGATTTGCAAATTGGGAAATTAGCAAAGTGTGCTCTTTCCTGGTTATTCTCCATCTTATGAAAGAAGTCATTTAAGTATTCGCTTAGCGTTATCTCTTGATTCATATCGAAAATAAACACCGGCTTTTGGTCCACTTCAATTATTATTACCCCATTCTTGACTAGGTTCTTAATCGGACTCCGTCTAAATTCCGTATCTGTTTCAAGCAGGTAATTGCGTTCATAAAATTGATACGATTTAGTTTCTTTTGGAATTAAACTCCCAAACAAGCTTAAATCACCAATTAATATTTTCTTTTGCCGCTTGAAATCTGAACTTGTGTAGCTGATTTTATAGTCAGATTTGACATAAACATCACGCGTTTTATTTAAGGAATCAAGTAAATAAACAATACTATATGTAGATTGTGGGTCTATACGCCAAGGGGAAAATGATTTCTCCTCGTTTAAATCCAAATCGTAATAATATAAGATAAGTTCATTCCCTTTAAACTTCCCTAAATATTTACCAAACTGTAACGTATTTGGCCCGGTAAGGTCAAAGGAGTAAATTCCACGTTCAAACGTGTTTTTCACGCGTTTAATTGACCATTTTTCTTGAGTTTGAAGCACAAGTATATTTCGATTTTTACTAAGAAAAGCGGAGGATAGATCTTTGATGTTGGGCATCAAAGAAGTAAACACATCAAGGTTTTTCTGATTACAATCAACTTCTAGGTTTTCGAGCTCAAAGTCATTAGGATGGTGAAGGGCGATTATTAATTCATCCGCCTTCGGATTAAAAAGAGACAAATAAGATTGTTCTTCAGATGAATCTATCAAAGAGTAAACGGCAAAACTCGACCATCCAATAAGTATTAAAATGAATACAATTAAAAGTACTTTTCTTAACATAAAGCAAATCTAAATGTAAACATCCACCGAAAAATAAGCGCCGAATAATCTAATGAACATTAAGGTGTTTATCTTCAAATAAACAAGGTGGTTTGCGCCATTTGGCGAACAATACCGAATGTTTTTCTATGCATTTCGCAAAATCCATGTTGTTGAATCGCTAATACATGTGCTTTTGTTGGATATCCTTTGTTTACATTCCATCCATAAACAGGAAATTGTACATGTGCTTTTTCCATGAATGTATCCCGCGCGGTTTTGGCTAAGATAGATGCCGCGGCTATAGACTGGTAAAGACCGTCTCCTTTTATGATGCACTCGTTAGAAATATCACGATATGGTTTGAATTTATTCCCGTCTACAAGGATATGTTTTGGGCGAATATTCAATCCATCAAGCGCTAAATGCATTCCCAAAATACTTGCATTTAAAATGTTGATTTCATCGATTTTGATTTCATCTACAAATGCAATGTGGTAGGCGAGGGCCTCTGCTTTTATTATATCAGCTAGTGCTTTTCGCTGTTTTTCATTTAGTCGTTTCGAATCGTTCAGCCCGGGAATCGGATTCTGTAAAATTACAGCTGCGGCCACTACGGGTCCGGCTAAGCAACCTCGTCCCGCTTCATCACAACCCACCTCATGTACAAGCCCTGATTTTGAAAAAAGCAAGCCCCTGTTTTTTATACTCTCCATTTTTGCTAAATTCGCAATAAAATAATTATCATGCGAACTATTTTACTTGCGATTTTTATAACCTTTGGGTTCTTAAGTTTTGCGCAGCAAATCACAGTAAGTTCCAAATTAACGGCATCTGAAATTACTAAAGAGGCAAAAATAGGGCATTTTCAATGGATTTTTCCAGCCCAAACAACCGCTGAGGCAATTCAAAATGCGGCGAAGTATTACACTAGTTCCTTTACCTATACGTATGACGCCACCACGCAAAAAGTAGATGTATATCCAGTAGTAGATTCAGATGAAGTTAGACGAATCATGTTGCGCTTTCTTGGGGCTAACCAAGTAAATAAAATAGTTGTTGGTGAGGAGTCTTACGAGTTGTATTCCTTTTATGAGAAGTTTATGAAAATCAAAGGCGAATAAAATGAAATCAGTTAGTTTACTATTTTTATTAGGTATCTTAATAAGCTGCGCTAGCTTAAAAAGTGAATACGGTATAGTTAAGGTTGATGAAACGGATGCGATAAGCGTGGCTGAATTAGTGACTCGAATGGATAAATCAAAAGAACCACAAACTGTCACGATAAAGTCGCCTCTTTCTGCCGTTTGCCAAAATGCGGGATGTTGGGTGCAGGTCCCTATACCCGATGGAAAACCGCTTATGGTGCGATTTAAAAATCACTTTACTATTCCACCCGCAACGCCATTGGGTACTGAATCATATATTCATGGGGTAGCTTATTGGGATACGGTTTCTGTAAAGATGCTCCGTCATTTTGCGGAGGATGCAGGGAAATCACCAGAGGAAATAAACAAGATTACCCAACCAGAATTCAAGTTGAATTTCGAAGGAGACGGAATTAAGTTGGTTTCCAAAAAAGAAAAAAATAAATAACGCCAGCGGATATCGCGGTGATAGATAATCCCCACATCCAATGTGAGGCAAGAAACCACGCCATCAAGTTGACCGGAATAAGTAAGACAGCCAAGAGGTGAAATTTCCCTTGATGTCCTTTGTCATTTAAATTCATAAACACGATTCGGCGTTATTAAATAATCTAACGGAATATCTGTTTTTTCAGCTGGAATTGTAGGGATTGGTTCAAAGAAATTTAGTCCAATTTTAATAACATCTGGCCGACACAACGCCAAATACCGGTCATAGAACCCCTTTCCATATCCCAATCGATTTCCATGAACATCGGCTTGTAATAGGGGGATAAATATTACATCTAACTCCATTGGATTAATTGGGGGTTTTTTATGAATGGGTTCAGGTATATGATATGAATTTAACTCTAAAATATCACCCGGTTCAAATGGGACAAGTTGCATAGAACCATCCAAGAAGTTGCTCACTGGAACGAACAATTGATTATGCATTGCAAGCTGTTTCAATATATATTCAGTATGCACTTCGCGCTGAGTTTCCATGCTTAAAAAACAAGATATTTGCTTGTCGAGAAAACTAAAGTATGCACTTACTTGTTTAGCAATCTGTATCGAGCAGTATTCTAATTCATCATCGCTAATTCCCTTACGTTGGGTTTTAGCTTCTTGTCTTAGGTTATGTTTTGATGTCGAGAGGTTCACAGGCGTGATTTAAATTAATACATTTGATGCATCAAATTATACAGATGAAGGTTAAAATTACTTACTTTTTATGGATGCTCATTTTTCCTTTGAATTTCTTTGCACAGAAAGAGGAAGTAGAATTTACTGATGAGCCTTTTCAGCCTAAAACATTTTCTTCAACTCGAATCATTTGTGGGCATTCTGTAGAGACCTTGCCTGCACGAACCATGGATTTTAGAATCGAACATCGTTTTGGCGATATGTTTGGAACTAATGGCGGTGTGCAGAATATGTTTGGCTTTGATAATTTAGCGGATATTCGGATCGCCCTCGAGTACGGTATTACTAATGAGTTTATGATTGGATTTGGTCGTTCTAAGGGAACAGGCTCGCCTTATCGGTCCTTATTAGATGGTTTTGTTAAGTATCGAATTTTGAAACAAGGCAAAAAAAGTCCGATGTCCCTCACTGGGATTGCTGGTTCAACCTTTACTTATATGACCGCCTCGTCAGATATTTCACAAGTAAATCATTTTCCTAAGGTAAGTCATCGTTTTGCTTATTTTACACAGTTAAATGTAGCACGGCGATTTGGTGACCGATTATCTGTAGCTCTTATGCCAACGTTGGTACACAGTAACTATGTAGCAGCAAACGATCAAAATGATTTATTTTCAGTAGGAGCGGCAGCACGATTCAAATTAACTGGAAGTTTTGCTTTAATTACTGAGTATTATCACCCTTTTGCCTCCAAGGGATTGCGCCCAAATGACGTCTATAAAAAAAGTTTAGGCATTGCACTTGAGTGGTATACGTTTGGCCATAGCTTTACTATAAATTTAACGAATGCGCAAGGTATTGGTGAGACCCAGTTTATTCCATATACTACATCCGACTGGTTAAAAGGTCAATTTAGGCTTGGTTTTTGCGTCGGCAGGAAATTTACATTTGAAAACGAATAATTAATTACACATGAAAAAAGCAATATTACCCATCGTTTATTTCGGTTTATTAATCGCATCAACATCAATGGCAGTTGCGCCAACAGGCGACTTCGAAGTGGCTGAAGGTCATTCGATTGCCTTTAAGAGTGACCATCCTTCTGGGAAGTTTACCGATATTAGTGGGGATGTGACCTATTCATCTGGTTCGCCTACAGATGCCACGTTTAATTTAAAAATTCCGGTGAATACGATAAGTACAGGGAATGGCATGATGAACAAAAAAGCCCTCACCAAAGAGTGGTTCGAAGAAGAGACCTATCCAAATATTAAATTTAAATCTTCTAGCGTCACTAAAGACGAAAATGGAGATTTACAAATAAAAGGAGACTTAACCATTAAAGGTACCTCTAAAGAATACACCATTCCTGCAAAAGTTTCGGGAAGCTCATCAAAATACACATTCAAGGGTACATTTTACGTTAATCGAATAGATTTTAAGGTAGGTAAGAAAAGTGAAACAGTACCTGATAAAATGAAGATTGTGTACGAATTGCCAGTTAGTAAAAAAACAGACAAATGAGAAAGTTCATGATTCATGGCTTAATTGTAGCCGTTATATCCTCTTTAGTTGGAGGGTTTTACCTCCATTATTTTTATGCATTGGAATTAGATGAGAGCTACAAGGTTTTGCCTATTTGGAAGGTGATTTCTATTTACATCGCTTTGTCTTTGTTCTTGTCATTAGTATTAATGATTGCTAGCCGAATATTAAAAAAATGGGGTGTAATTGTGTTAAATACAGTATTAACCATAGCTTCCGTTGCGAGTATTGCTCTTCCCATTACCTATATTAATCAGGAAATTGATACAACCTTTATCGCTGTTGCCGCGATTCCTGTACATTTCATTATGCCAATTATTTGGTTGGCACTGCAGCCTTTAACATTTAGTTCAAGCCATGAAGCTTAACTATATACTCCGTTTAATTGCATTTACAAGCATCTCCGTATTACTTGTAAATTGCACAAAAGACAAGGTAACTGTTGTTATTCCTCCGGATTGTCCAGATACGGTTTCATTTAATGCCGAAATTCTGCCGTTGATTCAAAATAATTGTTCTGGGTGCCATAGTTCTGGGAATGGTACAGGGTATACCCTAACTAATCATACGAATATTAGCATCTCGGCGGATGCGATTCTTGGATCTATGCACGGTGCTGGGTATCAATTGATGCCTCAAGGGGGTCCTGCATTACCCGATTCTTCGATTCAAAAAGTTGAATGTTGGATTTATCAAGGAAAAAAAAATAACTAATTTAGACACGAATTAAAATTTCGAAAAGATGCGTATTGTTTTGATTTTACCGGTAGCTGCATTATTAATGTCCGGTTTCGCCTATTTTTCCGTTGATGCTTCGCAGCATGGATTCCTTCGGTCCCCGTTAAATAGCGGCGGCGCTTCTCCAGGTATGACGGGGGCTCCCAACGAAAGTAATTGTACGCAATGCCATTCAGGATCTGTTCAGAATGGTGACACAGAGAATTTATTAACCATATTAAGCGGTGCAACCCCTGTAAGCACGTATGTTCCCGGCCAGCAGTATACAGTTAATCTATCAATGTCATCTAATCCTGCAAAGCGAGGATTTCAGTCTACTGCATTAACCTCAACAAACACCATGGCCGGCGGATTTACAGGGCAAGCGGGAAATACTTCAATTAATGGAGGCGCAAAGAAATATGCAAATCATACCTCCGGAAGTAATACAAGCGTTAACGCGCCATCTTGGTCATGGACATGGACTGCTCCAGCAGTTGGTTCAGGCCCGGTTACTTTTTACGTTGCGACTAATAAAACAAATAACAACGGCAACGATAATGGAGATATGATTTATTTATCGCAGCATGTTATACAGGAAGAGTCGGGTAATGGGGTTTTGGAAGGAGACGAGCAGGTACTACAGCTTGTTCAAATAACAAGCGAACGCGTAACATTCAAAGCGCCTAAAAACGTTGGACAAGTTAATGGAATAACGATATTCAATGCAACTGGTAAAATGGTATGTTCTATACCATACCTAAAAGTAAATAATAATGAGATTGTGATTGAACGAACTTCATCTATTGAATCTGGATTGTTTTTCATTTCAATGAGTATCAATAAATCACTTTACACTAAAAAGATTGCATTACAATAGGGTGTATTTGACCCTTTACAATTTAAAAGTTTCTGTTTAAGTATTTCATTTGCAGGGAGTTTCGGCTCCCTGCATTTTTTTGTAACCTTTTCAAATCAATTCGCGTTAAAAAAACCTGAAATTTTGTGCGTTAAAGTTTGGTGAATGCAAAAGAGTGTGTATCTTTGCACCCCGCAATTAAGAAAAACATCGCAAACGAGTGAGGTTAATTGAGGAGAGAAAAAAGAAAAAAATATTTTTTGGTTTTTTCTTGGAGAATAAAAAAGAGTGTGTATCTTTGCACCCCGCTAAGCAATATTAGAGGGTTTTGAAAAGCAGAATAAGTTTAGAAAGGTTATCTGCAGCGAATGAAGTTCATTGACGTATTGAGAAACAAGGAAACAGCGTTTTAAAGAATAAAACGACATCTCGAGCTCTTACAAATTCAAAGTTATTATACAACGGAGAGTTTGATCCTGG
>Ga0315907_10001061_pt1 | contig 37749 bp, 26 predicted proteins | sample LakEriMetagenome_3_FD_203525 | JGI IMG/M metagenome (GOLD analysis project Ga0315907, IMG submission 203525) | Freshwater fungal communities from buoy surface, Lake Erie, Ohio, United States - Buoy 12 MA123 | ecosystem: Environmental > Aquatic > Freshwater > Lake > Lake biofilm | place: USA...
TACTGTACATTGGGTAGCAGTAGTGGGGCCCAGCGAAGATGGAAAGTGCTATGTGCGCGTTGATAGCCGCGGTTCAGCCGGTGGGGGATTGCCCGCTGTAAATAAACAACTTCCACGGATGCACAACTTATACCCAACCTTAACCGCCGTAAAGTTGCTCGAGTTTAATGAAAACGTAATCAAATGCTATGATTGGAATGGGAATCCCTTGGATTCGGTATGTTCCTTTGTGAATATTCGGCAGCACTTTTTTAAGTATTACGATAACCAAGTAGGGAATACCATTACCTTGGAAGATTACGTTGCCAAGTATCCCTATACCACAGACGGTGAGGCCTTGCCAGGAACTAAAAAGTTTGTTGCGCCAAAATATCGAACATATAAAGTGAAATCAGGAGACAGCTTATCCACCATTGCAGCGAAATACCATACCACCGTTTCTAAAATTAAAAAAGCCAATGGCTTGCGTTCTGATTTAATCCGGATCGGACAGGTATTGAAGATTCCAACATAGGGGCTCGCTATGATAGATTCTCTAGAACTCGTACACCGCAAACAGCAGATTTTTGATCACGGTCCGATGTATAATGAATTTGTGCATGACACCCTGATTCATGAACCGTGGAATGCCTATAGCTCCTTATGTTTCTTTATCCCAGTTATTTTTTGGTTGATTTATCTGCGCGGCAAATACCGAACCTATGGCATCATTACCGCACTTTTACCCTTACTGTTCCTAAATGGCTTGGGGTCTACCTTGTTCCATGCCTTTCGGGCATCCAATTGGTTTTTACTCTTGGATTGGCTACCCGCGGCGTTAATGACTTTAATTTTATCCATTTATTTTTGGCATCGAGTAACACAAAAGCTTTGGAAAGCCATTGGCGTGGTCGGTGGGTTTTATGCCTTGGCCTTTACGATGGTTAAGATTCTTTCTCAACAAACAGGTCTTTCCGGGCCAAGCATTGGCTACTTCTTCACAGGTGCAGCCTTTCTGGTCCCAGTAATTATCGACTTAAAACGCAATCAATGGAAACATGCGGGGTTATATGTGTTTTCCTTGTTCTGCTTAGTGCTTGCGCTCCTCTTTCGAATCCTGGATTATCCCACGCCAAATCCCTTTGCATGGCTCCCCCAAGGAACGCATTTCTTATGGCATGTTACGAGTTCGCTTGCCGTTTTTACCTTAGGTTTTTATATCTATAAAACATCCAACGATAATCGATTTAAGAACTGAGGATCACCTGAATCAGGGCTTTGTCAAAACGGCACATCGTCTTCATTGATGTCACCCAAGGTGAAAATCCGAAAAGACTCATCTTCCAAATAGACGCGTTTACCCGGTTGTTTAAAGGTATATTGTGTCTTAAAATTCGTGCATTCAAAAACACTTAGAATTCCTGCATCGTTGCGATGAAATAATAGATGCATGTGCGCCTTACTTTTATTTCCAACAAAATAAAAACCAGAAGAGGTAGGGAAACATTTGGTACATTTTCCTTCAATAACATTGAGTTGTTCATCCCCTTGGTCCTTGAAGTAGTTAAATGCGCGTTCCAAACGACGAAGTAAATCTTGATGTTCCCCCTGGTCGTCTTCAGGCATTTCTTTAAGTAAGAGCTCAACCATTTCTAGGTCGAGTTGCTGAATAAAATGGCGCAGGGCGTCATCAATGGTTTTGAGGGGGCGAAGTGTAAATGGCATAGGGGAGTGACTACTTCAAAAATAGCAAGGATGGGTTTTCGTTTGCTGCCCTACCTACTAAAAGATGTTAATATGTTGAAAAATATCACAAGATGCCAGCTTCGATTAAGGCTTGCTCAACCGCCAACCAATCAACCATAAATCCATTGGCAACCATACGGTTTGGGATCAAAGGTATTTCTTCGGCAATATCATCAAGGAATAGCTTTTCAAATCGAAGACTTTCCCTTAAGTCAAACGGACCGGGATGAATTTTCTTAGCGGTATGTTCCGTGATTGGAAGTAAGCCATTGGATGGTGAATTCAAATATTCCAGCGCCTCTGCTAAACTTCCGTCGTTGATGTCGGCACGATAGGTGTTCAAAATGATGTGATGTCCTTTGACTTGTAATGCATGAATAACCCGAAATGCATGTGGGTTTTCAGCACCTAATGCTGGATATTGGTGTTCCACCACGGTTCCGTCGAAATCTAAGTAAATGGTCATTTATTGTATTCGGATAATTCCTTTACTTATTTTTTGACCCTTATAGCTGCATTGTAACCAATAGGTTCCTTCAGCCATTCCAGAAGTTTCTATGGTAAATGGAGATGCAGGATTGGGAAATTCTTTCAGTTTTCTTCCGGATGCATCATAGAGGGTAAAACTAAAGGTTTCGTTCTGTGGAATGTTGTGTGTGATGATTGGGTTGATTATGGAAGGGTTCGGCTGAATACTTACCTGTATTTCTCCATCGGTTATTTGAATTTGTTTGGTGGATTCTCCGATACATCCTAAGGTATCGATTACCGTCATGTGCACGTCGTAAATCCCCGGCGTTGCATAGATATGGCTCACCGTCTGTCCACTTGATAATATGGTTTGATCTCCAAAATCCCAAAGGTATTGGCTATTCGTACCATTATTCCCAGCGAAAATATAATATACATCGCCCGCCACGTGCAATCCTTGAGTGAAGGTGGAATCCGGTGCAGAAATGCTCACCGTCATCGGAAGTGTGCGTTGACATCCAAAGTTATCTTTCACCCGTAAGTTATAAGTGCCTGGCGTATTTAATGTGATGGACGGTGTTTCAGGACCAGGAATCCAATTGTATGAATAACTCGGATTGTAAGGAGCGGTATATGTTATTCCTTTACAAACGGTAGTATCTGAAGGAATTGTAAGATTTGGTAGCACGGCACCAAAAGGGGCCAATTCATTATCTATCCAGGCTAATCGTTGGTATAGAAATACTTTCATTTGCTGCACCTGAGCATTATACGTACTTGCACCTAAGGTTTGCCAAACCGCAAAATTTCGATCGGCAGGCCCTTGGAATAAGGGAGCAGAAACGCTATCAATAAAGGCCATAAACCGAGGAGTTTTCAATACATCTTCGCGTAAACTAAACCATCGGCAAGCTAATTCATGTCGATACACTGAATCCGTATATAATTTAGACCACCAAAAAGGAAAAGGCCAATACGGATGCGTGTTTTCCCAAACCCATCCCGAATTTGGATCATCTGCCATGGCACGGTCGTAATCCCAAGGTGGACCGATGCATAGCTTGTTTCCGTCGGTATCCTTTTCTTTGTACATGTAGGTGCTGCGGCCGTAACTGTCATAATTCATACTGAATTCATTAACAATTAAGAAGTCGATGAAGGTTCCTAGGTCAATCCAGTTCCGGTACCCCAAGGTATCGTTCGTGTAATTCGTTCCGTTCAAGGCGTTTTCAAAGGAGTCTACATAGGTCTTGATGTAGTTAGCTTGCACGGGTAGGATCGAATCTGCCTTTGGGTAGACATATTTAAATTCAACCGCATGGGGTGAGGTTGCACTATTGATTGGCGGATATACCGAATTCCATGCCGCTGGGTCGCCGTTAATGTTCATTTCTATGATATATCCTCCCGTTAATTCACTTCCTGCCGTATCAGCCGATGTCATCTTGGCGATATCTAAGCGGTTATTGTCGCGTTTCACTTTTTCGGTCAAGGTATATACACCAATATAAGTTCCGTCGAGAAATACCTCACATTGCCTTGTTCGCGGAGCATATTGTCCCATCCGCCTAGAAAATTCATACGTAACCGAATTAACTAACAAGGAGTTATCTAAGTATTCCGCCTTAAATATCCAATCATTTTCAGCAGGCATGCCCAATAAGGAGGTATCAATCTTATTTCCGTTCGCATCCACCAAATCAAAGTCGTAGTTTTTCTTGGGATATCCCGGCCCTGTGAATCCTTGCCATTCCGTCATGATCGTCCCTTCATAACTGTATATCGTATCGGCTGTGGAGTTAAGTAACCCGGGTCCATTATCAATGATTTCCATAACCACAGGAACTTTCACATCGTTGTTGATTGCATTATTCACCGTAGTTAATTTTACGATTGGAAGTACCGAGGTCATAGCACCCTCATACGTTATTGAAAAAGGAATGCTCGCAGCACACGCAGTATTCGCTTTTAGGCCAATTTTGATAATGTAGGGAATTCCTGCAGTGAGTAAGGGGTGCAAATCGGCTTGTAGTCCGCACAACGCATTATCATCGTTGTAATAAAGAGCGCCGGTAGCTGAACCGCTGAAGTCTACATTGGCACAGTTGTTATATACCCAGATTCGTGTATCGCATGCGCTCAAATTACACGTAGATATGGCGAAAATTCCGGTTGTATCTGGGGTGAACGAATAGAATAAGTTTTCTTGAGGAGAAACCGTTACACCGGTATCTATTGGAATCGGGTTTTCGCAAATGGTTCCTGGTCCACAATTAAAAGAATGTGAAGCAGTAAATGCAAATTGTCCGCCACTCGCTACTTGCGTTCCATTCAAGGTGATAACATACGACCCAAGTCCATAACCACAACAAATCCCATCGCCATAGCTGTCGTGGATATCAAAACGAATACAATCCGCGGTATCAACACAAACCACCGAACCGTTAACATTGCCGTTGGCAACTTCATTCCCATTGCTGTATAAATTCCAGGTGGTTTCTCCAGGGTAATCATCAGGAACAATAGTGATTCCAACGGGCCATTGTCCGGCTGGACATTGTGCCATTAAATGAGGTACACCTAGTAGGATAATTAATGCAATGGCAAGTCGGTAAAAAATAGTCATAAGCAATTCGGTTCTTAACAAAGATATAGATAATTAAACGATTGTTAACTTAGGGCATCCAAACCTAAACTCTGTGTTATATGCGCCATCAGAGTCATCCCCTCCGACGGAGTCTGATACTCGTCAGAGTCATCAGACCTTTGTCCCCCTTCCAAGGGGGAAAGAATACATTATCCCTTTCATCCTCATCTTTTACGTTGAATCTCGCGAACAAAACAAACAATTAAAGGTTTTACTTTATCTTTAGAACATGAGAACACGTATTTTTCGTTTCTGCTTTATGTGCTTAATCTTGCCCTTCGTTGGATTGACCCAAGATGTGCATGAGCTTGCTAGAACTGGAACTGTTGAATCCATGACGGCTCTTCTAGATAAAGATCCATCATCGATTAACCGGCTATCAGAGCGCGGGATCACACCCTTTGTATTGGCTTGCTACCGTGGAAATAATAACGTCGCAAAATTGCTTGCACAGCGTGGTGCAGATATTCGGTATTGTGCCGCTGAAGGCTCGGCGCTCTATGGGATTATTTTTAAAAATAATCTAGAAATGCTTTCATTTATCTTGGATCAAGGGATATCACCCGACGATACCTGTCAGTTTTCACAATTCGGTTCCCCTTTGCACATGGCCATGAGTATGAAGCGCTATGAGATGGTGGACCTCCTGCTCGCTAAAAATCCAAACCTGAAGATGAAAGATCCGAAAGGCCGAAGTATTCAGGAATTATTATTGTTTTATCAAGACGAACGACTTACCGCTATCTTTACATCGCATGAAAAAAATTAGTTTATTTCTTTTATTGATTGTTTCGCTAACGGCGTTTTCACAAACGTATACTACAGGAACAGTGACTTTAACAAGTACGGCTGGATTGGCAATGTCTATCAAATTGGATGTTGGGGCTAATGTTACCTTGACCTTAACTGGTCCTTCCGCGCGCTGGTTTGCGGTTGGTTTTGATGCCGGTTCAATGGCGGCAGGCACTGATGTTGTTGCTGTTCATAGTTCAGGTGCACTGACAAGTTTCGATGGAAATTTAACTGGTTATTCAGCGCCAGCTACCGATGTACAGCAGGATTGGTCCATAAGTTCAAACGTAGTCGCCGGAGGCGTTAGGACGGTAATTGCAACACGTGCCTTGAACACAGGGGATGTAAATGATTATATATTTTCCGCTGCTCCAGGATCTATTTCGTTGATATGGGCAAGAGCGAGTTCAAATACGTTTAACTACGCCTATCATGGAAATACAAATCGCGGGATTTCCTCGGCTACATTTACTTTAGTTCCGGTTACTCCACCACCAACAGGTAATTCACCACAAACCTTGTGCACTGGTGCAACACTTAGTCAGATTCAAGTAACGGGCTCAGCGATTCAATGGTACGCCAACGCTTCCGGTGGTAGTCCTTTATCCAATTCAACAACGCTTGTAAACGGTACAACGTATTATGCATCACAAACTGTAAATGGTCAAGAATCACAATCCCGCTTGGCAGTTTCAGTAAACTTAATTAGCCCGCCATCCAATGCACCTCAAACTGCAAGCTTCCCTCAGAATATTTGCAGCAATCAAAACATAATAACACTCAACTCAAGCAATGTACAAGGAGCCACAGGCTACCAATGGACTATCAACGGGGTGAATTCAACGACGCAGCAACCTACATTAACGATTACTCCTCAAGCTGGTGTATCGCTAATCAACATTCTGCTTGCGGCAACGAATGCCTGCGGTAATGGACCCTCATCGTCCGCGCAGATTCAGGTGGTACCAGCATATTCTGTGAGCCAGACCTTGAGTGCGTGTGATTCCTTGAATTGGAATGGCCAAAATCTAACACAATCAGGAAGCTATACATTTCAAGGACAAACCCTTTCAGGATGCGATTCAATAGTGACCTTGCAATTGAGTATTTTATCGAATTCTCAAACAAATTTGGCGTTTTCTCAATGTATTCCCCTAACCTTAAATGGACAAACGTATTACCAAAGTGGCACGTATCAACAGATTTTACCAAGCAATTTGGGCTGTGATTCCATTCTAAATATCCAATTTACCATAACTCAAGGAGATACGGTATTGGTGCCGATAAACAGTTGTGATTCCGTTATTATTGGGGGACAAACCTACAGCAATTCGGGTATTATTTCCCAATTGTTAACTAACGTAAATGGCTGTGATTCGTTGGTTTTATGGGATATAGTTATTAACCAATCGGCGCCTTTAACTGTATTTGACACCACTGTTACGAGTTCATTTACATGGAATGGTCAAGTGTACACAAGTTCCGGTTCATTTACACAACAATTGAATACTGTGAACGGGTGCGATAGTTTAGTGACTGTTAATTTGACTGTTTTAACCGGCGGAATTACGGAGGATGAATATAAATCACCATTTCCGACGGTGTTGCATCGGGGAGGGGAACTTTTGTTACCCTTTGGGAATTGGGTCTTGGTAGATATGAATGGTCGCGCATTATGGAAAGGTACCTTTGCCGATAATCGATTGAGAATGGATGTGGTCCCCGGGATTTATTTCATTCGAAATGAACGAAAAGCGGTACAAATCATTGTCATTGACTAACTATGAAACATGTAATATGTAGTGGGATTTTGTTGTTGTTGCTCAAAGGGACTTATGCGCAGCGAACGGTCCAAGCGAAATTTGGGGACACCTTATCCACCAATTGGATAGGAGTTAAAATCACCTTGTCGGACAGCGTATTTGTTCAAATTGACGGTCCTTTAAAAAGTTGGTTTGCCTTGGGTTTAAATACGAAGCGTATGCAAGCAGGGGTAGATGTTATTATGGTTCCAGCGTGGAAGGAGGCTTTTATGATTATCAAACCATACGATGCCGTATTAACTGGGTATGCACCCGCTAAACGCGACAAACTTGAGCATTGGGTAATACAAGCTGAAGAGATGAAAAATGGTCGGCGGAAATTTTCAATGGCTAGGGCACTTGCCACAGGAGATGCTGAGGATTTTGATTTTACGCAACTCGCTACAACGGGTGGGTTGTTAGATGTAATCTGGGCCTTAGGATCAGAGAAAGAGAATAATCCGGAATATCATGAAAACAAACGGGGGAAGAGAATCCTTCAGTTTTAATTTCGAAATGGATGTAATGCTATTGCACTAGGAGTGCTTGATGTTTGAACATTCCACGTTGGAAATCAATGTCGATGCGTCCTAGAAATAGTCCTGCCCAGCCCGTCTGATTAATCAAGACGGGTTTTTTATTGGCATTTTCCATGATTAAGGGTTTTTCCATGAAGGTATGGGTGTGCCCTCCAAGAATCAAGTGTATATTCGCGGTTTCAGCGGCAAGTACCTTATCTGAAACTTGCGAACTCGAATATTCGAAACCTAAATGCGACAAACAAACCACCAAATCACAGCCTAAATCACTCAGTAATTGGGCCATATTATTAGCCTGCTCAATCGGGTCTATATAGTTCATCCCTGCAAAACACGATGCAGGGGAGAGGCCGTCCAAATTCACTCCAATGCCAAAAAAACCAATCTTAACTCCGCCGCGTCTTAGGATATGATACGGCAAAGTTTGGTTCGCTAAGGTGGTTTTTCTGAAATCATAATTGCTGCAGACAAAGGGGAAATTCGCAAAGCGTTGCGCATTCTTGAATCCTTCCATCCCAATATCAAAATCATGATTTCCCATCGTAGCGACATCGTATTGCATGGCCGACATCAGTTTCATCTCTAATTCACCATGGTATCGATTAAAGTAAGGCGTCCCTTGGAAAATATCGCCGGAATCCACTAAAATCACATGTTCTTCTTCCCTTCGGATCTGTTCGATTAAAGCGGCCCGTTTTGCCACGCCCCCCATTCCCGGATATTTTGCATGGTTCAGTGGGAACGAATCAATGTTCGAATGGGTATCGTTTGTGTGAAGAATGGTAAGCTTTTTACCCTTTCGCTGCGCAGAAGATCGAAGTTCAAAGGAACTTGTAAGTGCACCTAAACTCGTTAATCCAGCTAATCCTACAAAGGCTCTTCGATTCATGGGATAAAGCGTTTTTCGGTATTATTAACTAAGGTGCCCTGTCGTTTAACTTCTTCGATAAACACATCGCGAAGATTTTTTGGCTTCAGTTGGTATGCTTCTGGCGCCAAGAAAAATGTCATCTTATCTCCACCTTGGGCCAAATAATCCGAGGTGATTACCCAAAAATGGGTATGCGTTTCATTAAGTCCTTGAATCGTTAGCTTGCCTTTTTCAAACCGAGCATTCGCAAGCGGAACGCCTTTGGGTTGGTTTTTCATAAACGTTTCAATAGCTTCAATACGCGACACGGGCAAACGAACCCAAGCTACACTATTGTCGAAGGGCATAAGCTTGAATAAATCACCAACTGTAATTGGACCCTTATTTAGGCTAGCACGTAAACCGCCGGAATTTAATATACAAATCACAGGTTCAGCTAAGCGGACTGTCTGTGTTTCTTGTAGGAGTAAGGCATCTGTGGCCCAATTCATAAGGTTTGAACTTGGGAAAACCACTTCAAAACTGGTGTCTGCCATACCGATTACCTCTCCCATTTGAAGGGCTAATGAATCACGGTAAGGAACGATGAATTGCTCGATGTGGTCGGTTCCTTTAACATTTGAGTCAACTCCAAGATTTTTCGAAGTCGCCGAGACATGTGCCTTAAAGGAACAACCATGGGTTCCTGCAGCAACAAGCGCACAGAGAACCAGCTTACGCATTACTCTTTGATAAAGCTTCCGCGCGTGTTTCCGAATGGCGTGCTTACTTCAATCAGGTATTTACCAGATTTCAAGTCGTTTCCATTAACGATAAGCACATCCTCATTGATTCCAATAGCGGATTTAACAATACGACCACTCAAATCGGTAAGGGTATATCCTGTAATTGTAAGACCATTAACTTGAGCATATACGTTACCATTAGATGGAACAGGGAATACTGATAAATTAGCGGCTAATTGCTCTTCAATCCCTACGTTACATGAGGTTTCTAAATACGACATGTTGTCAAAGTTCACATGGCACGCAAAGTTTACCGAATCAATGTATGGATTTCGGTTACCCTGAACACTAAAGATATATTCTTGACGTGCAATTTCATATGAATCCGGTAGGTCAGCAAAATGCCAAGTTTTTAAGGTGGCTTGATCTTGATTCGCTGCAATACCCCAATTCAGGTTGTTCTGCATGTTGTAGCATGTGGCGTGATAAAAAATTGACCGCGCGGCATTTCCTTTTTGTGCATCTCTTGGTTCATAGCACATTTGATTCCCATTATATCCAACGCTTCCTTCCAGGAAGGTATAAAGCACGTTCCCTGTAATTTCCATTAAGGGAAGATTACTTCTATAAGAATTTGCATTCGCTAGGTTAGTAGGGTAGAGGTTGTGTTGGTCTGTATATTCGGGTTGCTCTGGATTATCGCAAGGGAAGGTAGGCATCCAAGAATGGCAATAGGTATGTTCTCTTGAATAACCGGTTGCCGTCCAATCAAATGGATCGTTAAACACCTTGTTCTCACCCGAATACACACAGGTAACAAACGATTGTCCATTGGTTGTATCACACACCTCAAATTGATTCATTACGGTTTGCTTGTAATTGAAATAGGAAATGAAGGTATGTGGATTAATTAGTGCTGAAAGATCATTTATGAAGGTAGGGGAAGTGGAGTTGATTCCTGAGTAATAATTCCCAATATTCAAACCGGTTGTGGTTGATGTTCCGGTAGCCGGCGTTGTTGTTTTGTAATTTTCAAATCCAGCAGGACCATTAAAGGCATATACTGAAAAATAATAGGGTTGATTGGCACGAACACCTCTTGGTACAAACGACGTTGCACTCCCTGTGTAAGCTACTTTGGCATTGCCAATGATGTCCCCTCGTTTGTAACTGGTACCATCTACAGGAACCCCAGAAACTGGTGCGTTTTTCGACCACAACACAAGGTATTTTTCAGCTCCCGCTCCCGCAGTATATGAACCCGAAAGCGTATATGCTTGAACATTCGAAAACGTTAAATTACTTGCGTTGGAAGTTGGTTCAGTAGCTAAATTATCCAATCCTACAGCGATTAAGTTAATAACATAGGGATTCTCGTCGTTGTCGTTATTAGCAATGGTTAAGGTTGCCGTACGTGTACCGTTTCCAGTAGGAGCAAAATTAAGTGAGTAATTTTGTGAACCTAATCCAGCGACAGTAGAAGCATTTAAACTCGTAGTGAATTCTGCCGCATTGGCACCAGAAAGCGTTGCCCCTGAAATTGTCAGGTTTTGTACACCACTATTTTCTATGGTAAGGGTATTGCTTGCCGTATTTCCAATCACGTATGTGGTATTATTTAATGCAGTCATGCCATTGATTTTAACATTAATCTCTGTAAGCGGAGCAACGTATGGGATAATGTCCGCGGTACTTCGGGGTACAATTTGGTAATTGGCATTGAATTGTCCTACCAATCCAATGATAGTTACTGGTCCGGCTGGAATGGCACTTCCGTCAATGTTTGTGGTTCCGTTGATTCGAACATCCAAGGTGTTAGCTCCGTTGGTGATTTGTACGGTACTGTTACCCGCCGCAAAGTTTCCGCTTTGTACGAAAGTTACATTTTCAATACGAACTAGTTGTGCTTCTATGGCTTCTCCTGCACTTGTAATCGGAATTACCTGGGGTACATTTGGAGTAACAGGTCCATGGTCAGTAAAGCTGTTCGTTGGCGATAATTCTAACAAGCCACTGAAATCAAATAAAACACCGGTAGCAGTTACAGAATCGCCTGTAGTTAAACTTGAAAGCGTGTTTCCATAAATAGCAATACCAGCTGTTCCATCTTGTAGGTAGCGTATCGATCCAAGTTCTGTTCCGTTTGAAACCACACCTTTTACAGTAACAGTTGCTCCAATAGACATGTTTCGTACTTGCTGAATGGTTTGTGCGCCCAGTGTTAAGGTACTTAATGCCGCAACGAGTGTAAAAATTTTCTTCATAATTAGAATTGATAAGACAAAGATACATTAAATCGCAACCCTTGACCAAACATCACCGCGGATGAGGTTGCATCGAAATTTTGGTTACTTCCGTTCATGTTATTAGAAGCATCTGATATAAAAGCTCTATTAAGCAGGTTAATTACATTACCCGAAAGAATTAGTGCATCTTCTTTGAGTTTAAATCGATACCCGGCATAGAAATTAACCAAGGTGTATGAAGGCATCATCCAAGACTCTCTTCCACCATTTGCGCCTTGCAAGGAAAAGGGATTAAAGTCTGAATAATATCGGTCGAAATATTGAATTTGACCTTTGAAATACAAATTTTTAATAGGTTCGTATCGAAGGGTAGCTGATAACGCAGTTTGCGCTGCATCCCCTACATGAACGCCTTTGGCATCAAAGGTATATTCCAATGAATCGTATTGAGGTATGACAATCGTTTTACTGGAATTCCAGAACCAATCCCCCATGGAGAACATTAATTCTGTAGATAGTTTTTTAGAGATTTCCCAAGCCACATCAATTTCCCCACCAACGTGCACAGCATCCATGCCGTTAATGTTCACGTAAATGTTTTCACTTGGATCATTTGGATCTGGCACGGCTACACCGTATGGGAAGGGTTTGTTTTTCCAATTGGTTGCGTATGCGTTTACGTTCACACCAAATGTTTTCGATGCGTAAGAGAATCCTTGCTCTAAAGCAAGAATTTTCTCATTATTTATAACGCCAAAGAATTTATTGTAGTTGTTATCAATTACGTTGGAATACATCGGTGTTCGGTTCAAGTATCCAATGTTCATAAACACACTCGCAAAATCGCTCAACTTGATACTTGCACCCGTTTTAAATGTAAATCCTGGAATGAATTTCCAAGGCGTTTTTACGTAATCTACGCCTTCAGAATAGCTGTGGTATGTTTGACCATTATATGTTAATGTGTCGCCGTATCCAAACTGCAAAATGGTATCCCCAAGATTCAGTTCACGTTTTTGGAAGTAATCGATTCCTCGATACCCATTGCCGATTCCTGTGAGATTCACAAAGGCACTTACGGTTTTGGTCTCGTATGAAACCTGAGAAAAAGCACCTAACCAAGAAACTAATCCGTCGCGGTTTGAATTGAATAAATTCTTGGCAATTTTATCGCCTACGCGCTTCATTGGACTGGCAGCATTCTTATCAGATAAATCAATGTAGTAATCGCCGCCGATTAAATCTTTAACTTCTTGATAATGTGAACCCTGATAATATCGTGCATCTAAACCTCCTGAAATTTCAAATCCTTTCTTGATTTCATAGTTTACCTGTCCTAAATACCCAACCCAAAAGTGATTGTTTACGCTGGATAAAAGGATTTGTGTACTCTTGATTTCTGTAGCAGAGTATTGCATATCAATGTTGGGCGTTCCGAAAAGTGGATTAACTTTATTCGCTTCAACCATCTGATCCCAATCAATGAGCATATTCGAATCACGAATAATTGCTGATGAATTGTACAGCGCTGTACCTCCTCCGCGTCCGATGGATAGGTAAGCGAGATTCGAAATGGATAATTTCTTATTTACTTTCCAAAAATCCTTCAGGGTGATTTGTGGTTTATTATAATAGTTCAAGCGCTCACTCATCACTTCCTTCTGGCCATCTACAGTGCGATATCCCCAATGTTGGTTGTAACGAATTCCAAGGTCTGTCATGAAGGCATTGGTATCAATCGAAGCACCGATTTCTTTGGCTTGATCTTCACTCCAATATTGAATAGGCTGACGAAATGATCGCTGTCCATGCTGTTGTGGAGCAGAAAATCCAGAAAGTGTAAGTAAATGCTTTTCAAATTGTTTTGAAACTTTGAGGTAGCCAAAGAACCCTTGACTCGGCGTCCCGTCTACCCAACCCGTCGCTTGTTTATAACTGGCAGCTGCGGTAAGCCCCCAACCACCTTTTAAAATTCCGGTGTTATACGCAATCGAGGTGCGCATCAAGTTTCCGGTACCGTATTCTTGTTTTAGGCTTCCTCCTTTCTTATTTCCGATACCTTGCGTAATAATGTTAATGGTTCCACCAATCGATGGCATTGCGATTTTGGTAGCTCCCAATCCGCGTTGGACTTGCATCGTTGCCGTAATGGCATCCAAGCCAAACCAATTGGACCAATAAACCCATCCGTTTTCCATGTCGTTCACGGGAACGCCATCAATCATTACCCCCACGTTTCGTTGATCGAAACCACGTACATTGATTCGAGCATCACCATCTCCACCACCAGACTGTGTAGCATACACGCCCGCTGTTCCGTTAAGCAACATCGGTAAATCTCTGGAGCCCAATTCCTCTTGTATTTTTTGCGTACTTATTTTAGTTACTGCAATCGGTACTGGTCCATCTTTAACCACATTACCAATCACACGAACTTCGTCAAATTCCAAACTTCCTGACATGCTTAGGTTGACTACATGTTCGGTTTTGAAAATCTTCACCTCTTTCACAATGGTATCAAATGAAATAAGGGTTACCGTAAATCGGTAATTTCCGAAGGGCACATCCTTGATTTCATAGGAACCGTTGGATTCAGATAGAACACGATTAACTACTGTACCGCTGCTCAGAGATTTTAATTCAATTTTTGCTCCACTTACGGTTTGACTTGAAGAACCTTCTGTAATTGTTCCTGTGATGCGGGCTTTACCTGTTTGTCCGTAGGATATTGAACAAAGGGCCCCTATAAATAAGCTAACGAAGAATAAATGTTTCATAGAAAAAAAATCCCGCCGAAGCGGGAATTAACTTATCGAATGATTACTTTTCGAATCTCTGATTTACCGTCTTTGGTGGTAATGTTTACAAAATACACACCCCGAGATGCTTCAATTTGAAAAACTACCAAGTCTTGGTTATTTATTTCTTTAGTTGAAAGCACTTGTCCGAAAGCGTTCATAACTTGAAAACGCTTAATGCTAGCAGCATTCTTAATATACAGTGTGCCTGAAGATGGGTTTGGATAAATGAAATAAGCCAATGCATCCATGTCGTTTGTTGATGCCGGATTACATTGACAATCGTGTGTTCCAAGTGAATTCCAATTACCATCTAAGATAGGGTTTCCGCTTCCACCTAAGACTGGATTACCATTTTGGTCTAATCGAACAATTACTGCAGGAATTGTATCCCACTCTAATAGCGGATCAAAGAATGCAACTTGTGTGGTAACTCCTTTTTGAATGCTTGCTTTACGAATCATAGAATGATCTTTGGATACAATCACCCCTTGTCCGTTGTTGAACGGAAAAGTTGTAGCCCAACCTCCGTCATTTCCTGCAGATGAACCAGTTTCATTTGCGGGGTTTTCTCCAATTTTACCAAAGATATCAACGAGAGCGAATCCAGGAACATTTGCTGGACTGATTACCGTAGCAGCATTCGCTGGTAGGGTTCCTTTCGCTAAAACAACGGCATCATTTCCATTCCAATAAAATGCATTTGAGGTATTGTATACTGGGCAGTAGAACCCATCAGCTCTCACTTGTAGTGAATCCCAGATTGGCGCTTCTTGTCCTGTTCCAGCAGTATCTAATTTCTCTAACACAGCAACATAAACATCATGCGCTTGGACTGTTCCCGTTAATTGAACTGCATTCGCAACCGTTGCAGTGCTCGCTCCATTAGAATAACGAACAACGAAGTACCCATTTAGGTTAATCGCTTGATTCGTCGGGTTGTAAATTTCAAGAGCCTTATTGTTCGACCACCCTTCTACATATTCTGAAATGAATAAATCTGCACAATTCGTCTGACTAAACGATAAGGTTAAGAAAGTAAGAGTAATTAGGGTAAATAGTTGTTTCATGCATTCAATTTTATAAAGCAAAATTAAGTTCTTTTTTTTAAAAATAATTAAGCTGTCTAGGTTACCATTCTGTTAATTTCAACAATCTGTTGAAATATATTAAATTCGCATCAAATCAAACGCATGAAATATATACACACAACCTTAATTTTACTGGCTTTTAACGCCTTTTTCGCCCAAGAAATCAGCGTTGAAAAAATTTGGAAAAAATTTGAGTATCGAGCTCAAGGAGTACTTGGATTTAATTCACTCGCAGACGGGGATCGATATACCAAATTAGATGATGAAGGCAATTTAGTCCTTGCCTATATTTCCAAGCCAAACGAAGCCCCAAGTGTACTTATCGAAGCAAGCACCTTAACCTGTAAAGGCAAACAGGTAATCATTGAAGATTACAGTTTTGATAAATCGGAACGAAAGATTCTTATCATGAATTCCATTAGTCCGATTTACAGAAGAAGCTACAATGCGGTCCATTATTTGTATGATTTAGATACCAAAGAAATTAAAGCGTTGTCTGAGGAACATAGTCCGCAAACTTTAGCAGAATATTCTCCAGACGGAACAAAGGTTTCATTTATTCATGGAAATGATTTATTCATAAAGGAATTGGCTTCCGGTAAGGTAACTAAATTAACCACCGATGGAAAACGAAACAAAGTGATCAACGGAACAACCGATTGGGTATACGAGGAAGAGTTTTCTATTACAAAAGCTTACAGTTGGTCTCCAGATTCTAAATATATAGCCTTTCTAAAATTTGTAGAAAAAGGGGTGAAAGAATTCGGAATTGATTTTTATGGTGATTTGTATCCTGAGCGGTTCGAATATAAATATCCTAAAGCGGGTGAAGATAATTCCGTAGTTACAGCGCATTGGGTAGCCGTTGCTAAACCTACTAAAATCTACCCAATCACCTTAGGAAAATATGAGTATATCCCAAGAATTCAATGGTCCAATGTTTCCAATCGCTTGTTGTTACAGACCATGAATCGACACCAAGACAGCTTGAGTTACCATATGGTAGATTTTACTGCGGGAAAAAAACCAGTGCACAGCATTCTCTTTACAGACGTTAGCAATACCTATGTCGACGTGAATGAGTCCTTACATTTTATGCCTAATGGCAACGGGTTTTATTTTACTTCAGAAAAATCAGGGTATAATCAACTGTATACCTTGGATTATTCGGGCAAACTTAGTTCAATTACTGACGGTGAGATGGACTTGATTGATTCATACGGTGTGAGCCAAGCAGGCACGCATTTTTACTACACACGATCCCATCAGTTTGGTGTTTCTAAAGTGCTGTGTCAAATTAATGTTCAAACGAAAGAGGTAAAAATATTGTCGCCTTCTGAAGGTTGGATGGATGCTTCTTTTACACAAGGCATGAAGTATTACGTTGGTTCCTATTCAAATGGAAATACCCCACCTGTACACAGCTTGTATAACGAAGATGGTGCTTTGGTAAAGGTTTTGGAAGATAATGCAGCATTAAACAAGGGTTTATCTACCTTACATTTGAGTGAGAAAACGTACCGCACCATCATGGTAAATGGTACTGCGCTGAATGTATCAACAATCTTTCCTCCGAATTTTAATGAATCCAATAAATACCCAGTTTACATGAATGTCTATGGTGGGCCTGGCCATAATGAAGTAACAAACCAATGGGATGGTAATGATTTTATGTTTCATCAGTTATTGGCATCGAAAGGGTATGTTGTAGTCTCTGTTGATCCAAGAGGAACCCAATATCGTGGAGCAGCCTTTAAGAAGGCCACCTATTTGCAATTAGGCAAGTTAGAGGTAGAGGATTTTATTGGTACCGCTAAGTATTTTCAATCCTTACCATACGTGGATGCAAATCGAGTGGGAATTATGGGGTGGAGTTACGGTGGGTTTATGACGTCGCTTGCCATGACAAAAGGTGCCGATGTATTTAAAATGGGGATTGCTGTGGCACCGGTCACGAATTGGAGGTACTATGACAATATTTACACCGAACGATTTATGCGAACACCCCAAGAAAATGGCTCAGGGTATGATGATAATTCTCCAATCAATCACGTAGATAAATTGAAAGGCAAGTTCCTTTTGGTGCACGGCATGGCAGATGATAATGTGCATTTTCAAAACAGTTCGGATATGATAACTGCGTTGGTTAAAGCGAATAAGCAGTTTGATTTTTTCGCATATCCAAATAAGAACCACGGGATATATGGTGGAAATACGCGAAATCACTTGTTTTCAATGATGTACGACTACATTTTAAAGAATTTGTAATTCGGTAAATGTAACCGCCTTTAAATTTTGTTCAAGATTTTAGTGATATCTATTCCATAACCCGATTTTCTTTAGTAAATTAGGCGGAAATTTTACTAGAAACAGATTAACAGACCATGAGCGAAACTGCCAAAATCGAATTAGACGGAAAAGTATACGAATTACCTGTAATCACCGGTACTGAAAATGAGAAAGCTATTGATATCTCGAAATTAAGAGACTTAACGGGTTATGTGACCTTGGATACAGGGTACAAGAATACGGGTGCAACTAAAAGTGCAATCACATTTTTAGATGGTGAGGAAGGAATACTTCATTACCGCGGTTATCCGATTGAGCAGTTGGCGGAACAAGCTACCTTTTTAGAAGTCGCATATTTGTTAATCTACGGTTCATTACCAACTCAAGCGGAGTTGAATGACTTTGAGAACAGCATCAAAAAACACACCCTAGTTCATGAAGACATGAAACGATTTTTTGAAGCGTATCCTGCGAAAGCCCATCCAATGGGTGTATTGTCTTCGATGATCTCTTCATTATCTACCTTTTATCCGGAATCTTTGGATCCGAATCGAAGTGCTGACATGAAAAACCTTACCGTACATCGATTGATCGCCAAATTACCAACACTCGCCGCTTGGTCATACAAGAACTCCATGCGTCACCCTTTCATGTATCCAAGAAACGATTATGATTATGGGAAGAATTTCTTGTACATGATGTTCGGTATGCCTACTGAGAATTATGAAGTTGATCCTGTGGTTGTATCTGCATTAAACACTTTGTTAATCTTGCATGCAGATCACGAACAAAACTGTTCTACTTCTACGGTAAGAATTGTAGGTTCTTCAAACGCTAACTTATATTCAACTATTTCTGCGGGGATTTCTGCCTTGTGGGGCCCGCTTCACGGTGGTGCGAATCAAGAAGTAATCGAAATGCTCGAGCAGATTGCAAACGATGGAGGAAATGTAGATAAATGGGTAGCTAAAGCAAAAGATAAAGAAGATCCGTTCCGATTAATGGGCTTTGGACACCGCGTTTACAAGAATTTTGACCCACGGGCTCGAATTATCAAAAAAGCGTGCGATGAAGTATTAAACAAGTTAGGAGTTAACGATCCATTATTGGATATTGCTAAGAAATTAGAGCAAGTAGCCTTAGAGGACGAATACTTCAAAGCAAGAAACCTTTATCCGAATGTAGATTTCTATTCAGGAATCATCTACAAAGCCTTAGGGATTCCAACTGAGATGTTTACTGTAATGTTTGCCTTAGGAAGACTTCCGGGATGGATTGCGCAATGGAAAGAAATGACAGAGAACAAGGAGCCAATTGGTCGGCCACGTCAAATATACACGGGAGAAACGAAACGTAACTACGTTCCAATCAGGCAACGCTAAGATTTTAAAATTTACAGATAACTTGATTAAGCGTAAGGTTTCCTTACGCTTTTTTTGTGTCGATTTCTATTGCCGCAGCTTTACTTCCAGCAAAGGTGTCATATCGTCTGAAGCTACAACGTAAGTCGCCATTGAATACCTCATATTTTTTACTTGGTTTTAATCCAATGGCTTTCCAGCCTTCCTCGTTGCTGCTAATTATCCAAGCTGGTACCCCTTGCATTTTGTGTTTTAACCAGGTTCCGATTTGCTGATACAATGCTTCGTCCTCCAAGCTTAATCGCTCATCATACGGTGGATTACACATGAGAAAATCAAATTCCGGATTCGCTTCAATGGTATTAAAATCGAGGGATTGAACATTAACAAAGCGACCAAAGGAAAATCCCCGTAAGTTACGACGGGTTTTAAGTACCATTTCGTCGGAAATGTCAGAACCACCAATTTTGCATGGTAATTCCTTTACAATTCTCGGCGCTTGATCGATGATTTCTTGCCAAACGTTCGCATCGAAGGTATTGAGGTTCTTGAATGCATAATGTGTTCGCTCAATGTTTGATGGAATTCCCGTTGCGAGCAAAGCGGCCTCAATTAAAAACGTTCCAGCACCACAAAAAGGATCGTAAAACGCTTGCTTTCTGTCCCAACCCGATAATCGAATTAAGGAGGCAGCTACCACCTCATTGATCGGAGCGATCCCGGTTGCAATCCGATACCCGCGCTGAAATAAGGGCAATCCACTGGTGTTTAAAGATATTACCCCTTCGTAATCGGTAAGATACAAATCAAGTCCAATTTTTGGATGCTTGGTATCAATCGAGGGGCGTTCCTTGTTAAGTTCTTTAAAATGATCTACCACGGCATCTTTTACTAACAGAAAGGGGTAGTGGGTATTGCGTATTTTCTTGGTTTGAATAGCTCCTCTTACGGCAAAGGTATTGCGTTCATGGAATAAATTGGACCAATTTACAGTGAGCGCCGCATCGTAAATATCTTTTTCATTTCTAAACGGAAAACGGGTGATTTCAACTAACACGTTAATTGCACAGCGGCTATAAAGGTTTAAATAGTAAACATCGCGCCAGCTTCCTTTTAAGGTTACTGCACGATTCCCCTTAATTAAATCAGTATAGCCTAATTCTTGGAGTTCCTCCATGAGAACATCCTCGAAACCATAAAAACATTTTAATGTAATTGTTAATTTTTTGTCACTTTCTGCTGTCTGTTTTGCCATTGACACTGTATTGCACGTATTTTTGTACAAATGAACAAACTTTGAAGGGGATACGCACCATTTTATTTTTCTTTTTTTTATGTGGTGTCTCACTTCAATTCCATTCCCAACAAAAAATCGGTCTAGTCTTAAGTGGTGGTGGAGCCACAGGTTTAGCGCATATTGGTGTACTGAAAGCCTTAGAAGAAAATCACATTCCAATTGATTATATCTGCGGTACATCGGCCGGTGCTTTGGTAGGTGCGATGTATGCCTGTGGATGGTCACCTAAAGAAATGGAAGCTTATGTCACATCCCCGGCCTTTCAAATGATGACAGCGGGAAGTATTCCTTCTGATCGAAGGTATTTATATCGAGAAAGCGACCCGGATGCGAGCATGCTTGAATTTCCGTTCAGTACGGATTCTCTACTCATGACTTCAATCCCTATGAATGTAATACGTCCAAGGTATTTGGATTTGGAAATGCTAAAAATAATGGGTGCAACAAGTGCCTTAGTTGGAAAGGATTTTAATAAATTTTTAGTCCCTTTTCGTTGCGTGGCCAGTGATGTGATTCACAAGAAAAGTGTTGTTTTTGACACAGGAAATTTAAATGCAGCGGTTAGGGCCTCTATGACCTATCCCTTGTACATCAATCCCATTAAAATCAATGACATCATATACTTCGACGGAGGTTTGTACAATAATTTCCCCGTAAACGTACTCTACAATGAATTCAATCCGGACTTTATTATTGGAAGCAATGTTTCTGATAACAGCCCTTTGCCAGACGAACATAATTTTATTGGGTTACTAGATCATATGACTAGAACGCCAACTGACTATACCTTACCATGTTCACAAGGGATTTTAATACAACCAAACAGCAAGGTTGGAACTTTTGATTTTTCAGAAGTCAAGCAAGCCATCGATAGCGGGTATTATGAAACGATGAGGTTAATGGACTCATTAAAAAAACTTGTTACAACCCGTTCAGATGCAACCCTATTAGGAATACAACGAAAAGCGTTGAAATGTGAAATGGACACCAAGTTAATTTCCGATATAAACATTTCGTTTCACGAAAAGAAATCACCGAGTTATGTCACTCGCTCTTTAATGAAATCGAGAAAACAAGATCCTATTACTTGGGAACAATTCGAAAACAGATACTATCGCTTATATGCATCGCAACAGATTGATTATTTATACCCTACATTATCTGCAAACCCTGACAGTAGTTTTGACTTGGATTTATACGTCCGTAAGGCTAAACCCTTTCGCTTAGAAGTCGGCGGACATTTATCTTCTCGCCCAATCAATACGGGATACCTTGGGCTAACTTATAGAATAATGGGAAAGGCCGCAGCAACTCTTCACGCAGAAAGTTATTTCGGTAAGTTCTATGGATCGGCAAAGGGAGAAGCTACGATTGATATTCCAAGTGTCTTTCCTTTGACAGCTTCTGCTTATTTTGTAATGAACCGATGGGATTATTTCCGCAGTTTCGCAACATTTTTCGAAGATGTTAAGCCTTCTTTTCTTGTACAAAATGAGATGTACTATGGGGTGAAGCTAAAGCATCCGATACTAAATAATTCCAAAGGTGTTTTCGATGTGAGATTATTTAATTTGGAGGATGATTACTACCAAACTTCAAATTTTTTAAGCACCGATACAACAGATGCAACGCATTTGAACGGAAGTTTGATGTCTTATGAGATAACAGACAATTCGCTCAATAGAAAACAGTTTGCTAACGAAGGACATTTCTTCACGTTTAAGGTTAAGTATTTGACGGCTTTGGAACGAACAGTACCAGGTTCAACAGCCTTGTTTGATAGTACTGTTACCAAACAGCACGATTGGTTAAATATAAACATTGAGGGACAGTATTATTTTTTAACAAAACCGCATGTTCATTTGGGCCTTCACGGTAAAGCCATGTTCAATTCCCAGTCTTTATTTGCGAATTATACGGCAAGTTTATTATCGATGCCAACATTAAATGTTATTCCCGATTTGGAAACCTATTTCTTCAAGGAATATCGTTCTCCACAGTTTTTCGCAATAGGAACTAACTTTGTTTTTCCACTGGTTAAAGGACTTGAGTATCGATTCGATTTTTATTATTATCAGCCATTTTTAACGCTTCAAAAATTGGAAGATGGTTCTATTCAGTATTCAAAGCCCTTTAAAGGTGATACTTGGTTGGCTTCTACAAGTTTGTTATATCATACGCCGTTGGGACCAATTCGTGCGACCTTGAATTATTTTCCTTTACAAGCGATTCCACTAAATTTCCAAGTGAGCTTTGGTTATGTGCTGTTCAACGAGCGTGCAGTTCGTTAGAAAAATTAATTTTGCATAAAATTTATTGAATGAAGCCAATTATCTGTGGTATACAACAAATGGGAATCGGGGTGCCGAATGTCCAAGAAATATGGGCCTGGTATCGCACCATGTTTGGGGTGGATGTCCGAATTTTTGAAGAAGCTGCAGAAGCGCCTTTAATGACAAAATATACCGGTGGTGTAGTGCATGCACGTACGGCAACATTAGCACTTAGTATGGATAGTGGCGGTGGTTTTGAAATTTGGCAATTCACCAGCAGAAATACAGAGAAACCAAAATTTGAGGTGAAACTTGGTGACCTTGGATTGTATTCATGCAAAATCAAATCACGAAATGTTCGAGAATCCTATCGACACATGAAATCGAAAGGAGCTAAGGTGCTAAACGAACCTACAGCAACACCGGATGGCACATTGGCGTTCTTTGTCGAGGATCCAAATGGTAATATTTTTCAGGTCGTTCAAGGACTAGGTTGGTTTAGTAATACCGGGCATCCTTCGCATTGCGGCGGTGTTGCCGGAAGTATAATAGGTGTTTCAGATATGGAAGCATCGCTTAAGTTATATCAAGATGTACTCGGATATGAGTCTATTGTATATGATGAAACAAGGTCCTTTGAGGATTTAGGCGCCTTATCTACGGGTGTTTTTCGTAGGGTGCGATTGATTCACCGGGAAGATAGAAAAGGTCCGTTTGCCAAACTACTTGGCCCAACCTCCATTGAACTCGTACAAGCTATAGACCGCAAGGACGTCAGACGAATTTTTGAAAACCGTTTTTGGGGTGATTGGGGCTTTATTCATTTGTGCTTTGATATCCAAGGAATGGATGAACTTAAAACACGTTGCGAAAAAGCAGGGTTTCCATTTACCGTAGACAGCTCAGATACCTTTGATATGGGTGAAGCAGGCGGTAGATTTTCTTACATCGAAGATCCTGATGGGGCATGGATTGAATTTGTTGAAACCCATAAGGTTCCTGTGATCAAAAAGCTTGGCTGGTACATTAATTTGAAAAACCGTCCCGCAGGGAAATTTTTACCAAAATGGATGCTCAAAGCAATGGCCTTTAATCGGGTTAAATAGCGAGGAGGATACGAAGACATTTAGAGGCTAGGACGTTAAGATAATAAGATATTTAGACGTTCAGAGAATTTAACTTCCAAAAGTCCCGATGTCCAATAGTCCAAAAATCCAATAGTCCAAAAATCCAGATGTCCAATAGTCTAAAAGTCCGAGAGTCCAAAAGTCCAATAGTCCCAATGTCCTTTTACCTACTTCCCATAACGCGCATTGACAATCTCATACACTACATGCTGAATGTTTGTACGAATGCCCATATCACGTAGTTTCCAATTATCCTGGCTCGGATGAACCCGATTGGATAGAAACACAAACACCACCTCGTTCTTCGGGTCGGCCCATGCTAAGGTTCCTGTAAAACCGGAATGACCAAAACTCTGCTGAGACGCTAATTCATCACAGGTTCCGCCGCCTGATGCTGAAGGCCTATCAAAACCGATTCCGCGCTTATTCCCCGTAAATTGAGCTTTTGTAAAATAGGTCACGGTTGATTTATCGAAGAATTGTTGTCCAGCATAGCTTCCGTTATTCAAAAATAATTGCATGATACTCGCCAAATCTGTTGCATTGGCAAATAAGCCGGCATGACCACCAACTCCGCCCAACATCGCAGCGCCTGGGTCATGCACATGACCTTGCAACAATTGCTTACGAAAATATTGGTCGTTTTCCGTTGGGACAATTTGGTTCTTGTTGTAATGTGAAAGTGGTTTATAATTGATGTAACGTAGACCCATGAGGGAATAGATGTGGTTTCGGACGTATTGATCTTGTTTCTGACCGGTTATTTTTTCAAAAATCGGTTGCATGAAATAATAGCATAAATCCGAATACACATATTTCTTTTCCTTTAACGGATTGCGTAATATTCGAGCGTACATGCTGTCCTTATATGCCGTTTTTAGAAATAATTCATTCGCGACTTCTAACCCGTGTTCTTCATCCTTTGTTTTACTATACCAAGGGGCTATTGGTTTTTCCTCGGTTAAGGTACGCTTGTAAAATGGGATGAATGGTTCAAGTCCCGCTTGGTGGGCCATCATCTCCCGTATAATGATGCTTCGGTATGGAGTTTCTCCCGTGACGTCTGGAATATATGTACCAAGCGATGCATTTAGGTCCAATTTCTTTTCATAATGTAACTTCATGGCAATGAGGGTGGATGAAGCAATTTTGGTTATTGAAGCAATATCATACAGGTCTTCATTTTCTACGCTCTTTGACGTGGATTCGTAAGTGAAATTCCCGAATGATTTACGATAAATTATGGATCCTTTTACGGCTACTACTATTTGACATCCCGGATAAGCCCCCGAAGTTATTCCGTTTTTAGCCAATTGATCGATGCGGTTAAAATCTGCGCTTCGCATCCTTAATTCTTCCGGAGTACTAAAGCGTAATCGACCATTCACTGCTACTTTTATTCCTGTCCCACGCTTGAACACCCCAAGACCTTGCTTTAATTTTCCTTCAATTGGAATGGCACCCATTACCTGCTGAGAAATCCGATCTTGCATGTGTGTGTGATTTTCTGGTGCCATCAAAATTCCATCGAAGGTACTAATCAGCGAAGTCATTTGCGGAGGGATTTTACCAAAGGTTAATAGAATTCGTTCCCTTGCGGATGGAATACGCCGTAATGCTTCCCATATCCATCCATTGATCGTAAGCGAATCAGGATGCACCGGATGTATACTTAGTATAATCCGTTCTGTCTTTAGGGTATCCAATGTTGTCAAGTCTTCCTCAGCAAATACTTGAATGAATCGTCCGTCTGAAAAACGTTTAATTCCTTGGTGTAAGGCATCAGAATTTCCCCCTAGACTTACATAAACAGTGGGTACATTTAAATCATTTAAAGGCAAACATTGGTTGTTTTTTAAACAAACCACATGGGTGTCAATGGCTCGCATGAGTTCATCATATGCAGTTATACCCTGAAATGGCTCACTTAACCATTGATTTTGCGCTTGCGGTTTAATCGGAGCGTCAAGGCCCGACAGAGCAAATACACCAAGTAATGCAATACATGCAACAACAATAGTTAACAGCGTTCGCTTTTTCATGACTACGAATTTAATCATTCTAATCGATTCAATTAGGTATTGAAAGTGTATGTTTGACACTTACTTGAATATACAAAAAAAATAGACATTTTACAATTTATTTTCTCCACAGAAATATACGGGTGGTGTTAGTAAAAACCGACTGTTTTTAGCGTTTTTCTCTGTTCAATTCACGTAGCTTTGCCAAACAATTTTCAAGTAAACGACTATGTCGAAATTTGGTACGCTCGGAACATATTCCGATTTAAAAACTTCCCTAGGATTTGAAAACGCCTCGGCAGAATATTGGAATTTAGCACCGGACGAATTGGTTCGTGCCACACTTGAGCGCGGACAAGGTAAATTAGCAACCAACGGCGCCTTAGCTATTAATACAGGAAAATTCACTGGAAGATCTCCGCAAGATCGCTTCATCGTTAAAGATGCGCAAACAGAGGAGGCAGTATGGTGGGGTAATGTCAATATTCCCTTTGCTTCAGATGCCTTTGATCGGCTGTATGATAAAATGCGCGCTTATGCAGAAGGTAAGGAGTTGTTTATTCGTGATGGCTATGCCTGCGCTTCTCCAACGTATCAATTAAACCTTCGGGTAGTTGCTGAATTCCCATGGTCGAATTTATTTGCATACAACATGTTCTTGCGCCCCTCAGCAGAGGAATTGAGCACCTTTGATCCGGAATGGCATGTCATCTGTCTCCCTGGATTTTTAGCAGACCCCGCAGTTGACGGTACACGTCAGTCTAATTTTGCGATCCTGAATTTTACGCGCAAAATGATTTTAATTGGCGGTACAGGATATACCGGAGAGATTAAAAAAGGAATTTTCTCCGCCTTGAATTTTATCCTTCCGCACCAAAAGATTGTGTTGTCTATGCATTGCTCTGCCAACATTGGTAAAGACAACGATACTGCGATTTTCTTCGGCTTATCTGGAACCGGAAAAACTACACTTTCTTCTGATCCGAATCGCCGCTTAATTGGTGATGACGAACACGGTTGGGCACACGATGAAGTGTTCAATTTTGAAGGGGGCTGTTACGCGAAAACAATCGACTTAAGTCGTGAAAAAGAACCTCAAATCTTTGATGCCATCAAGCCAGGAGCCCTTTTAGAGAATATTGGGTTTAATGAAGGAACCAACGAACCGAACTATGCCGATGGATCGATTACAGAAAACACCCGGGTTTCCTATCCAATCTTTCATATCGATAACATCGCGCGTCCATCCATTGGAAGCGCACCAAAAAACATTTTCTTTTTAACCGCTGATGCCTTTGGTGTCTTGCCTCCAATCTCCCGCCTAACAAAAGAGCAGGCCATGTATCATTTTATGTCAGGCTACACTGCAAAAGTAGCAGGGACGGAAGTTGGAATTACCGAACCTACCACAACCTTTTCAGCAGGCTTTGGTGCGGCGTTTTTACCCTTGCATCCGGCTAAATATGCTAAATTACTCGGAGAGAAATTAGAAGGTACTGACATTTGCGTGTGGTTAATCAATACCGGTTGGACCGGTGGTAGCTATGGGGTAGGGAGTAGAATGAAACTTTCCTATACCCGAGCGATGATAACTGCAGCCTTGGAAGGTAAACTTGATGGGGTAGATTTTGAAACCCTTCCAATGTTTGAATTAGCCATTCCTACGTCATGCGAAGGGGTGCCTTCGGAGCTACTTAATCCAAGAAATACATGGGGAAATAAGGAGGAATACGATGCTACTGCAGAACGTCTTGCGGAAAAGTTCGTAACCAACTTTAAGAAATTTGAGGCGGAAACAGCGCCTGAAATTCTTGCTGCTGCACCAAAGGTGTTAAATTAGTCCATCAACCAACCCAGATAGAGCCCTGCGCAAGCGGGGCTTTTTTTATTTTTGTAAAAAAACCATTTGGACCATCTCCATTATCTCGAAACTGAAGCCATTGAAATTTTGCGTGAAACTGCGTTTCAATTTGAGCGTCCCGTGCTGCTGTTTAGTGGCGGTAAGGACAGCATTTGCATGGTTCATTTGGCGCGCTTGGCCTTTGCCCCGAATCCCATTCCATTTACCTTATTGCACATTGATACTGGTCATAATTTCACCGAAACCTTAAGCTTTCGGGATGAACTTGTTCATACCATGGGATTATCAATTGAGGTTCGATCCGTAGTTGAAGCGATGCGCAAACGTGAGATCCCTGAACCAAAGTTGAAATTCCCATCACGGAATGCGATGCAGAGTTTTGCCCTATTAGATGCCATTCAAGAGCTGAATATCGATGCCTGCATTGGAGGAGGTAGACGGGATGAAGATAAGGCACGTGCCAAAGAACGGATTTTTTCCTTTCGCGATCACGAAGGAACTTGGAACCCCTTAAGCCAACGCCCGGAGCCTTGGACTATGTTAAACGGAAGAATAAATCCCGGGGAAAATGTCCGGGTTTTTCCACTCTCGAATTGGACCGAACTGGATGTGTGGAACTACATACAGCGAGAACAAATCGCCTTACCAAGCTTATATTTTGCCCATGAACGACTCTGTGTAGAACTCCCAGATGGCGCATTGATGGCTTATAGCCCCTATGTGCGTTTAGAATCTACGGATGTTTTGGTTGAGCGTAATGTGCGTTTTAGAACCATCGGTGATATGACCTGTACTGCGGCAATTCCAAGTATGGCAGCTTCGGTGGAAGAGGTGATTACTGAATTGAATCAAACACAAATTTCTGAACGCGGAGCAACTCGTTTGGATGACCGCATTAGCGAGGCTGGAATGGAAGATCGAAAACGTCAAGGATATTTTTAAGGGAAGAACGAATATGCGAATACTGAAGGTTTTTACATGCGGGAATGTGGATGATGGGAAAAGTACCTTACTGGGTCGCTTGCTTTTAGACAGTGATTCCATATCAGTAGATATCCTACATCAGCTCACGGAGCAAGGAGGGGGAGTACCCAACCTAGCCTTGTTAACGGATGGTTTACGTGCAGAGCGAAGCATGGGAATCACCATTGATGTCGCCTATAAATTTTTTACCACGAAACATACAAAGTATATTTTAGTAGATACGCCGGGACATCAGGAATATACCAGAAATATGTACGCAGGGGCCTCGGAATGCGAAGTAGCCATCGTACTCATTGATGCATTAAAACCTATTGAAGCACAAACGAGAAAACACCTCGAAATCATGGAGGCGATCGGAATTAAGCACTTGATTATTGCGGTGAATAAAATGGATGCCGTTAGGTTTGACCAGACCGTCTTTCTCGAGCGACAAACCGAAGTGAATGCGGTCCTTAATCCGCAAGAAAATCATCGCGTTCATTGGATTCCGATTAGTGCATTAACCGGGGAGAATGTGGTTGAAAGTACCCCGTCGATGCCGTGGTATGCGGGTCCAACAATCCTTGAATGCCTTGAATCAATCCCACCGCGCCTCGATACGCACGGCACGTTACCATTACTTGAAATTCAAGGAATTTACGAGGGGACAGCCTATGGAAAAGTGCTACAAGGAACAATGGATGTTAAGAACACATTGTATCGCGGAACTCAATCTTTAGAAATTAAGGAATGCTATGTGAATGGAATCCCGAGGGCTGTTGCATCACCGGGAGATCAAGTTGCCTTGCTGGGAACTAACATAAATATGCTGAAACGTGGTCAGCAATGGGGCAAAGAAGCACCATTACAATGTAGTGAGTGTACCGTTGAACTGTGTTGGATGGGGGATGCCATGGAGCCTGGTACCATGGAGTTCATACTACGTAGAGGTGCGGCTGAACGAATAGCACGAGTAGACTTACCAATACGAATCAACCCGAATGATATCCAACACCTTACCCTGAATTTATCAGCTCCGATTGATCTGCTAACAGATAGAATTCAGACTAAAAAAGAGCGCATTATACTCATTGATAAAACAACAAACGCGACGGTCGCGGCGGGAATAATTAAACAGATTAACCAATGAAAGCAACTACGGTAGATCAATATTTACTAGACGGATGTGGGCGCTGCAGTAAAGGCGGTACCCCGAATTGTACAGTGCATAAATGGCACCCGATCTTAGTAGCCATGAGGGAATTAGCAACAGAGTGCATGCTAACCGAAGAAGTGAAGTGGTCAGTTCCATGCTATACACTGAAAGGAAAGAATGTCCTCATGGTTCATGCATTTATGGAATATTGTAGTATCATGTTTATGAAAGGTTCCTTATTAACTGATCCAGAAAACATCTTGCATCGGCAGACAGAAAATGTAACGGCGGGACGTCAATTGCGCTATACGCGTATAGAGGACTTTTTAGCACAACGTGAGCGAGCCAAAGCATTCATTTTAGAGGCCATTAAATTGGAAGAGGCGGGAAAAAAAGTTGAAAAGCGAACCCAAGAAGAGCCAGTGGTTGATGAATTAAAAGAAGCGTTTGCGCAGGACAGTGCCTTTGAAACAGCGTTTTATCAACTTACACCTGGACGCCAACGAGCGTATTTATTGCATTTTGCACAACCTAAGCAGGCAGCTACGCGGGCCTCACGCATTGAAAAATGCATGCCTATGATCTTGCGGGGCGAAGGCTTGCACGATGCTTATCAGAAAGGGAAAAAATAAAAAATATGAAACTTATACTCATTACATTTTGTTTTCTTGCAATCATTGGATTCGCATTGACCGTTTTTCTTGTAATATGGGCGTTCGCAAAGAAAATCACATGGGTTAAATCGATAGTATTTGTTTTTTTGTATGGAGTCCTTTGTATTGGGATACTTCTTTTTATGATTGATAGACGAAAGCCTGATTTAGTGAAACGAATTCCTATCGTACGAACCATTAAAAAAAGCGAATCTAAACGTAATTGCGACTGTACATGGTCTTCGCTGGCTTTGCAGAAGGATGATTATCCAACCAAACATAAACCTACGGCAAAACGCATTACCAATGGGATGTACATAAAAAATGAGTCATCTAGGAATAAATGGATTCGAAGACGAAGGTTAGTTCCAGTAGAAGAAGCGGAAGGCTTTGGTATTTCTAATCTTGACTACAGTTCTGCCCATTTAACGCCTTTGGCGAAAAAGCGACTTTATGAACTCGGTCAGCGTTTTCGGGAGCGCATTCAAAAACCTAATGAAAAAAAGAGCTATTTTATCGTGAGTTCCATCACTCGAAGCCAAGTTCAGCAAACTCAAATCTGTGATCGATACCCAAATGCGTGCACCAGAGACCATTCTCCACATTCTTATGGGGTGGCATTTGATATCTATAAATTAACGAGTTCCGATAAAAACTGTAATATCGGTATGAGTGCCTTGCAGGAAGTGCTCACGCAAATGCAACGTGAAGGTAAAATTTTACTTTGTCCTGAATCGAAGTGTATTCATGTGACGGTGTGTGGGTGATTTATTCAGAATAGGGATTTGGGGTTGTAATTGAAGAATTTACCACATTTCCCTATCTTCGTTCTATGCGAAGCGTTTTTTTCTTACTCTTCATATCCTTCTTGAGTGCTGGACATTCGCAGCAAATGGCTACCATGATGCACGACGGTGCGGTCCGTGTGTTTCATTATTACATTCCAAGCAACCTGCAACCTAATGAATCTGTTCCTTTACTGATTGCCCTGCACGGGCTCACCCAAACGGGTTCGGGCCTTATGGACATCACCCAGTTCAATGCCATCGCTGAATCCGAACGCTTCATTGTGTGTTATCCATCGGGCCTTCAAAATGCGTGGAATGCGAATATGAATGTTAGCGTTTCCTCCACTGACGACAAAGGGTTTATTGAAAAATTGGTAGATTATTTTGAGTTAACTTATAATTCGAATCCTACACGCCGATACTTGTGTGGGATGTCTAACGGTGGTTTTATGAGCCATAAAATAGTGTGTGAATCTTCCTATTGCTTTGCCGCCATTGCCTCCGTAGCCGGCGTAATGAGCGACACCACGTATAATAATTGCAATCCGCAACATGCGACTCCTATTCTACAAATTCACGGCACCGCCGATGCAATTGTACCCTACAACGGGGGAGGGGCAACCGGTGCTTCGGTAGGCGATATGCTTACCAAATATCAGCAGTTTTATGGGGCTAATCCCAATCCGGTTATTACCGCCATGCCCAATCCAAACCTCACCGATTTATCCTATCCTGAATTACACACCTACGTGAACGGTACTGCCGCCATTCGTCACGTGAAAATCTACGGCGGTGGTCACCAATGGCCCGGGATAAATACCTTGCTCGGAGGAGCCGGAACCATCAACATGGATTTCTATTCCCCTCAGTTTATTTGGGATTTCCTTTCAACGAAATCGTGTGCATCAGCTGATTCGCCCTTAATTACAAATGAAATTTCATACAGCCTCAACGGGACAACCCTGCTAATTAGTCGAGTAGATTCGCCAACTGAAGTGTCTGTATTTAACATACTTGGCCAACGAATCTTATTTTGTTCCATGGCTGAGCCAGGCAGTATTTCTCTGAATGGTTTACCATCCGGACGCTACCTAATTCGAATTAATGAATCACTTACCTCCCTTTTCATTCCATGAGGTATTTATTGTTAATCTTACTTAGCTTATTTTCTACATTCGGATTTACTCAGTCATTCTCCGTAAATCAAGGGCAGGCTATTTCTGAATCAATGTCCCACGTTCCAAACATTATTTCCATTCCGGTTTCTGGGCTACCCAATGTTATTGATCAATCGTTCGGTTTAGCGTCGGTTTGTCTTAACATCACCCATCCAGAATTGAATAACCTAACCATAAAGTTAGTGTCTCCCGACGGCACCAAAGTCACCATGTTTCATCAATTGGGGTATACTGATGATGATTTAGTTAATACCTGTTTTGATGATCAAGGTCCGCCCATTTATCTACAATCAGCCCCCTTTACTGGTACTTTTAGAAGTACCTTGCCCTTAGGACAAGTAAATAACGGTCAAAACCCGAACGGCACCTGGTCGCTCTGGATTTATGACGATTGGCTCAGTGCAGGAGGTTCTACCGGTTATTTTCAGGGTGTTACGTTGAATTTCAATGCCATGCCGGCGGTTCCTTTTAGTTTTCAGCAAAGTAACCTTCCGATCATAGAAATCAACACGCAGAATCAAGTCATAAATAATTACACAAAAGCATTGGTGGAATTCAAAACCTTTGACCAACAAAGTGGGGTGAACGACTTCCTTTTGGATGCGCCGATTTATAATGCCAAAGCCTTGGTGGAGTGGCAAGGATGGAGCAGTCCAGGACTTCCAAAGAAGAATTTCGACATTGATTTAGTGGATGCATCAGGTGCTCGTGTTGATTTTCCACTATTCGGGATGCCTGCAGAAAATGATTGGGTGCTCAAAGGGGAGTTTTTAGACCGTACTTTAATTAAAAATAGTTTGGTGTTTTCACTGTTCGAACGAATGGGGCATTACGCACCCAGAATACGCTTGTGTGAAGTGGTGCTGGATGGTGAATACATCGGCGTATACACCTTGCAAGAAAAAGTGAAACGAAATGATGAGCGGGTAAAGATTAATGCGTTAAACCCTGGTGAGCTTAGCCCTCCCAGCATCTCAGGGGGCTATATTTTTGAAATGAATCCGACCGGAGCTACCCCTGATTGGTATTCAAGTTATGCGCCAATTAATGATATAACTACAAATTACGATGTGGAATTTAAGTTGGTATATCCCAAACGTCAAACAATTCCAAGTGTACAATTACAGTATCTAAAAGCCTATACTGATTCGATGGAGCAAGCGATCGCTGCGCCTACTTATCAAGATTCAACACTTGGATATCGAGCCTTTGTTGATGTGTATTCCTTCATCGATTTTATGCTGCTCAGTGAGTTTTCAGCGAATTATGACACCTATGGCCGCAGTTTTTATTTGGTGAAAGAACATCAAAGCGATAACGGAAAAATAAAAGCCGGACCCCCATGGGATTTTGATCGCACCTTTGGCTATGATTGGCCCAGTCCATACGGGTGGGTTTGGGACATCACGAATTATTATTGGCCCTTCCCTTTCTGGTGGTCCCGATTTTGGTCGGATGAACTATACCGAAAAGAGACCGAATGCCGATGGAAAAGTTACCGCATGGAGGTGCTCTCTGATGGTATTATTCAACAAGTAATGGATAGCCTTGAAACTCGAATTGCTGAAGCTGTCCTGCGCAATGATGCCGTTTGGAAAGACCACAGTAACATTTCATATGCAACCTATCGAGACAGCCTTCACAGTTGGATAGCACAACGTTTGGCTTGGATGGATGACAGTTTGAATCAATATAATGTGTCGATTCCTTCCATTCAAAACCTAAGTGACACTAGCGTATGTGCAGGAGATACCCTAGATTTTCATTTATCCAATCAATACCGGTATGACTGGGATCCAGGTCCAAAATCACCCATCCTAATACCGACGGAATCTGCTGTGTATACACTTACGGTTACTGATACCTTGGGATGTTTTTCGAGGCAATCAATAGCCATTGAAGCCAGAAAACCAAACGTGGATTTTGAGGTTTCTTCAACCGTAGGATTTAATCAAGTGCTTTTTACCGCAATCGATTCGTCACTCTCCTATTATCAATGGAATCTAAATCAGTCGTTCATTTCACAGGATGTCTCCTGTTTAGCCACCTTTCCATCCAACGGCATCTATATCATTTCGCTAACGTCTACCGATTCTACAGGGTGCACATGGACAGAGTTTAAAGATATAGCCATAGAAACAATTCCTGTTTTGACCCATTCCTTTACTGTGTTTCCCAATCCAACAGCTTCTGGATGCTGGATTTATTCGAATGAGAATTTAATCGGTAAGTCCTACATAATTAATGATTTACTTGGAAAAGTTGTTCGCGAAGGAGTGATTTTATCTCCGTATTTCTATGTCGATATCCCCTGGGCGAATGGGGTGTATTCATTAACGATTGCTCGGGAAACCTTGAAAATACTTAAGTTTTAAGTAAATTCGCTATCTTTGTTAGATGAGAAGTCACTTATGCTGTTTGTTGTTTCTTGCGCCAATGTTTGTTTGTTTAGGTCAAGGGTATAACTTTTATTTCGGAAATATTCATGCACATTCTGGGTATTCAGATGGGAATAAAGACAGCCTAACGTCTGGGATGTATACGCCTTATCAAGATTTTCTCTACGCGAACGAATCGGAACACATTGATTTTTACGGGATATCCGAGCATAATCATTATGCTGCGGGAATGGTGACGAAACAGAACTATTACAACGGCATAGCCGATGCAGAGTTAGCCACTGTAGAAGACACGTTCATTGCGCTTTATGGCATGGAGTGGGGGATAATTTCTCAAGGAGGACATGTGCTGATTTATGGGTATGATAGCTTAATCGGATGGGAAAATAATTTGTACGATGAATATGTACAGCCTACTGATTTTCAAGGGCTCTGGAATGTAATCAACAGCAAGCCCAATTGTTTTGGCTATCTGGCGCATCCTGCAGCAGATGATTTTGACTCCCTCTTAATTAAACCATGGGATTTCAATGCAGACCAGGCGGTGGTAGGAATGCCCTTCCGAAGTGGTCCCGCGTTTTCTCAAAACTTTACATATAGCAATCCTTCAACTGGTTCTTATTGGTCGCGGTATACTCAGCTACTAAAGCAAGGATACCATGTTGGGATTGGTCTAGATCACGACACCCATTACAGCGTATTTGGTCGTTCACAGCAGGGGAGAATGGGCTTGTTAGCACCAAACCTTACTAAGAATGACATCATGTACGCCTTACGTAAAATGCATTTTTACTCCACTGATGATTGGAATTTTCGAGCGGATTTTCGCATCAACGAGCAACCGATGGGGAGCATCATTGAACAAGCGGGTAATCCTACGATATTCATTGATTGCATCGATTTAGATATTTCTGAAGCCATTAATTATATTTCCATTTATTATGGTGTGCCGGGAAGTGGGCAACAGGCAACCTTACTCACTCAAATTGGGGCACAAAATACGGCATCATACAATCACAGCATTCAAAATGGTGAAACGTATTATTACTATGCTCGTATTGTGCAAATGGACGGGGATGAAATCTTTACTTCTCCCATTTGGTATACGCGTAACGATGGTCAAACTGAAGTAGTACCTACCGCCCACTTTTCGGTGCTTTCAAATCCGGTATGTGTTGGTGAACCAGTTGAATTAACCTACGACGGTACTGCAGGAACGAACGCATATTTTTGGTCTTTTTCTGCTGGAGTAACTCCTGAATATTCCACTCAAGCGAATCCGCAAGTTACCTTTGCCCAAGCGGGTACCTATCACGCCACCTTGTACGTAGAGAATAGCGCAGGATCTGGTTTTTATACCATGCCCATCACGGTAGAGGGATGCGCCGGGGTGCTTGATCATGGACTAGGGTATAAAATTTATCCAAATCCGGCAACAAGCCAACTTACCATTGAAGTGGATGCCGAGGTAGCCATAGAAGAAATCGCCTTAGTTGATGCCATGGGAAGAATGGTATTGCGTGAGGCGCTTGGAAATCAAGGAAAAAACACCATAGATATCAGTGCATTACCTTCAGGAATGTACGTGATTCAATTGTTGGGATCAACACAACGTATTACAGAATCGCTCTGGATTCAGAAGTAAGGAGATAAGCAGAATAGTTAAATTTATATCACTGGGGGCCCTTCGACATGCTCAGGGCCCCCCAGTATTATTCTAAACCGGTCCCTGAGCATGTCGAAGGGCCGGTCCCTGAGCATGTCGAAGGGCCGGTCCCTGAGTCTGTCGATTTGCGGTCCCTGAGTCCGTATTCTAAGACTTCTCCAAATTTTTATGCAGCGAATTTATAAATTTCAACATATTTTGAATTTCTATTTGCGCAAGCAAAAATTCTACTCACAAGTTTGTTGCGAACAATATTGATGGTAGACATTTTACTTTTTCCTTCACTTATTCTTCTTTGATAGTAGATTTTTAGCTCTGGATTATAAGTTATACTTGAAATTGCGGCCATTGTCAGCAATGATTTAAGATCCCTATTTCCCAAACTACTTATCCTATTTTTTCCTCGATAACTTGTTCCTGAACTGTGTTCAAACGGGACAATCCCAGCATAGCAAGCCAACTTTCTGGATGTTTCAAATGATGTGAAATTTCGGGTAATTACAATCATCGTTGCTGCGAGGATTGGACCAACTCCTTTAATGCTCGATATGTTTTCAAAGGTGTTTTTTAGAGCTTCGTCCGTATAAATTATTTCCTGAATTTGTTTCTCAATCTCTTTTATCCCTTTTTTCAAGGCGTCCATAATTTCTGCTGTTACCTGCTCTATTTGATCGTATCCTTTTGATTCAACAATCTTTCCGAATTCTTTTCGGTGCATTTTAAAACTCGCTAGCTTTTTAACTAAGTTGCTTCTGAATGATAGGTGCATTTGAAGTTCTTGGATTGCATCTGAAGCAAGTTCTGTTGGCTTTATGGCATAATGATTTTGAAATAGGTACTTCGCAATCTCCTTGGCGTCAGTTTTATCCGATTTCCCTCGTTTTAAGCCCATCGATCGCTTTATTGCAAGACCACTCACGATATAAATTACCTGGCTATTCTTCTTGAGAAACATTGCAAGTTCCAACGAGTAAATACCCGTGTGCTCAAAACAAAAACGCAGTTCTTCG
>Ga0315907_10001063_pt1 | contig 37718 bp, 34 predicted proteins | sample LakEriMetagenome_3_FD_203525 | JGI IMG/M metagenome (GOLD analysis project Ga0315907, IMG submission 203525) | Freshwater fungal communities from buoy surface, Lake Erie, Ohio, United States - Buoy 12 MA123 | ecosystem: Environmental > Aquatic > Freshwater > Lake > Lake biofilm | place: USA...
CCCCATGAACCGGTGGAGCTCATACAACTGTATCCCAATCCGGCGAGCGACATCATCAACCTGGATTATACCGGACAACCCGGGCCTATTCTCATCTACAATAGCATGGGGCAGGAGGTTAAATCGTTTTATGACACCAGCGATAAGCATCAGTTTGACGTAAGCGATTTGCCGACTGGCACATACTTCCTGATTATGCGCGGTTTCATGTATGAGACAGAACCGGAGCAATTCAGAATTGTGCGATAAACTACATACGCCAAAAAACGCAATCTTGGTTCGTTTCATCCGGAATAATTAATGAACACCCCACCTCGCAAACCGATGCAATTAAATTATGCACATGTTCATTTTTTCTCTGTGAAATTTTAGGATTTGGATCATACTCCCTCCAACATTTGCATCCCTGAATCGATAGCGTAGTGACCACCCACGAGTAGCACCCACGCATGCGCTTTCAGGGCCGTTGTGCGAAGAGATCGATTGATGAAGAGCAAGCGCAACGGCATGTTCAAGGCTTAAACTGCCCCCTAAGAAATACAAAAACAAGAATGGACCCTGGAAGGGTTTTGTTAAACTGCGCCAGCAGCTTGACCGGCTTTTGTATTGCCTGAATTGAAGCTTTATTTTAATTAAATACCTTAAACAAATGACCACGAAAAACACCGTTGCTATCGCCAAGCGGCCTCAACCCAAGAAAGAACTCGAACTGCTCGAAGTAGAACTCAAGAGGATCGAAGTCCAGGAACGACTGCGCGGCATGGAGCACACCCAATCCTTCCGACCCAAAAGCGAAGAAGACCGACTCAACCTCGAAAAGATCAACACACTCAACTTCCTGCTTATGGCAGCCGTGGTCGACAACGACCGCACCCTCCTGGGCAGCGAACCCGTTTACCGAGCGGTCTACACTGGCTTTGAAGAGGAGATTATCCGCCACAAGGTGCTGGAGATCGTTGGGCGGTTGTGAGGGTTACTCTCTACTTGTGATGGTGTTTCCTTTCTTGAGATTGAATGTTGAAAGTTGAAGGTTGAAGGTTCGCGTCGAACACTCATTGATACTCTTTCTAGAATGAGAAGCAGCATCAGAAGTGAAAACTCACCCTACTCATGTCCCAATTTCGAATGGACTTATTGTCGGTGTTTTATTTAAAACCCTGTAATTATGTCTTGCGGGAAGAGGTTTGAATAAGCGCACAATTATTCGGATTATAATTCAATAAAAGCGCTGCAAGCAAAGGCCCCGACTAATTGGAGGTTGTTGAAAAACGCACCAATTGCCAATATGCTAGACTGACATTTTTGTCAACTGGCAAGGCAATTGATTTCGTCGGTAAGCTAATTCAGGTACATCCCTAAGCTGTGCATCGATTGCCTGAATAACAAGGAGTAGCGACATTTTATAGATAACGATAGGGATCGTTATCAGCCTTCAAGAGCATAGAAAGAAGCAAAAATTTTAACCAAATAAAAATAGAAAAATGAACAACAAACATCAGGTGCACAACCTTATCATTTTGGACGAGAGCGGTTCCATGCAGTCCATCAAAACCACCATTATCCAAGGGTTCAACGAATTGGTGCAATCGATTCAAGGAATTGAGAAGCAATTTCCGGAGCAAGAGCACTTCATTTCATTTGTCTCCTTTAACAACTCAGGTCAGAAGGTGCTTCACTTTATGGATCCCGTGAGTAAACTGAAGCAAATAGACGATAAAAGCTATAAGCCGGCTGCTTTGACACCGTTATTGGACGCCATGGGTTTCAGTATTCATAAACTTAGGCACGCGTTGCAAGGACAATCCAACTACAATGTACTGGTCACAGTTTTGACCGATGGAGCTGAAAACGCTTCGAAGGAATATTCCGGAAACGACATTAAGAAGCTTGTAGAGGAGTTAAAACAGAACAGCTGGACATTTACATACATAGGGACAGACCATGATGTAGAAGAAATTGCATCGTCACTTTCAATTGATAATACGTTGCGGTTCGAAAAAAATGAAAGAGAAATAAAGAAAATGTTTCTGAAGGAAAAGGAGGCAAGAGCAAGATACAGCAGTAAGATTCACCTACATGAAGACACGTCTTCAGCCTATTTTGATGACACCGATGAAAAGGATGTAAAACAGCAAACGCCGCCTTCTAATCCGACGTTTCCAAAATCGAAAAATTCCCTTTTGCGAAGGCTATTTGGATCTTGATTGTTAATCGGGATTATTGTGAAAAGTGACTAATCAACACCTTTATATTTGAAGGTATTTATTGGTGGGATGAAGGATGATATATTCAGTAATTTATGAATTACCCTTTTGAAATTTTAAATCAACTTCGAACGTGTATATAACCTATTATCAAGTTAAACGAGCCACTTACGATGTTCAGCGTGACTTATATAAGTCGGGTTTTTGGTTTGAAGATACCCGACTGAATGAAGTAACGGTCCATTGGACAGTATTGCCATCTAAAGAAACAGCAGGTGTTTTCTACCATGGCACCCGTTGGCTAGATCGTATTGCAGGCTTTAAAGAGGGCCATATTTTTATTCCATCTATCACGCTTTCGAAATTGCTTCAACCGCGAATAAGGGTTTCATTGAGAGATGTAATCCGCCATGAATATGGCCATGGGTTTGCTCATTACTATCCTGAGCTGATTATTCGAAGCAAGGAGTTTAGAAGGGTGTTTAGCGGTCATTACTATGCTGATGAACCAACTAAAGTCTACGATTCAGCCAGCTATGTTTCGTCTTATGCGCAAACATCCCCCATGGAGGATTTTGCGGAAACATTTATGGTTTATGTACGCAGGCATGGTAAGCCGCTGAAAAATATGAATGAGCGGCTGGAGGCGAAGTGGAAATTCATGGAAGCCCTTCGGGCGTCGGTGTGATTATGGACGCTATTGCAATCAGCAAGTCAAGTGCTTGCGCCATTGCGAATTTCGCCTAACGGATTATATTTGTTTGCACAAGCTAAACAAATTGGAATATTGTTTCGCATATAAATGAGTTACCAGTAATTTTAATACGACATTAGTCCAAGAAATAAACGTTAATGGCAGACACTTATTTTTGCTTTAGTGATGAATGTGGCGACTATAAGCCACGCATGACTGCAAAACAGATTAGGATTCATCCTTATTTTATCAGGACGACTTTATTACTGAATTCGAACGAATGGAAAACACTCAATAATAATTTCAGACAGTTAAAAACAAAATATTCACTTCCTTTAGACAAAGAGTTGAAATGGGCCAATCTTTGGACACTAAGAAACTTTCAAATAAATAAAAAAGAAATACCAGCAAAATATGACATAAAATATTTAGAGAAAGTCGACTACCATATTCTAATTAACTTCGTTGACGAAGCCTTAGCGCTAATCAACAGTTTGAACGAGAAGAAAATAATTGCGACCTATACTAAAAATGCAACTGTTGCTGCCATTAATGAAAAATCAATGATGGCATTTCATTTACAAGAGCATATGCAGCGACTTGAAATGGAACTTCAAGTTGACGAAGGAAATCTAGGTGTTCTCTTTATAGACCCTATAAGCAATGAAAAAAACGAAATGTTTCGACAAATCTATTACGAGCTTTTTGAAGGTGGTGACTTTATTAAGAAATACAAATTCATAAAGGACAGTTTGAATATTGAAAACTCTCATCATTCAGTTGGAATTCAAATTGCCGACTATATTTCTGGGGCATTTAGTTCAATTCTGAAAGTTTCTAGTGACAATGACTATTCAATAGGAGTAAAAATGTTTTATGATTATGTTTATCCTAATTTGAGAAAAGGTTGGTCAGGGGCAATTCAGGGTTACGGTATTCGTGAAGTGCCGAGAAGTAGAATAAATAGAGATTGGCTAATTGGACAAATGAATAACTTTAAACCGAAGACAGGATGAGATATACCACTGGTAACAGCTTCTACCCAAAAGGCGGGATTTCATGTTCCAAAGACAGTTATGTGGTTAATCAATCATTAGTTTTTCAAATCAATTTTTGTGATAAAAGTACCGCCCTTCGGGTAGCTGCAAAACGTTATAAGAAAATGCCCTCAAAAACTTCAATTCAAACAAAATGAAAGATACCATCATAAATTTTGATGATTTCCACTTACAATTTGCATCTGCAACGAATGAAGGCGAAGTCGATGAGGAAAATTCGGATTCAGATTCTGAACTGGATTTCGATGAAGATGTCGATGCAAGTGAATTGAAGGAGTATATGGAATCATGTATTCCGACTGAGGCCATCTTTCTTGGCGGAATTGAAAAGGAAGTTGAAAATTGGACCTCTTGGATTATTCAAGATGACTATTACATAATTCCTCTTCAGGATGATAAATACGATTGGGCATTGTTCAGATTAAGCTGGGACGATAATTGGGGAACCTGGAATTGGTCTTTCGATGCAAGGCTTGCCGGTTACAAGGAGAATTATCAAGATGCTGCGAAATACATACTGAAAAACCTTTGGGGGAAATGGGGAATTGATTTTAAGGACCCGGAAAATGAATCCTACAACGATTTAATTAATGAGCTATAGTGGAATCTTCCTGTAACAGCGTTTGTGCAATATTGCCTTAGCACAGGCGGAACACAAGGCAAGATCGCCTACAAGCAAACTGACCGTCTGTGAAGTAACCGCGCAATGCAGGCATTCCGCTGCATTATCCAATCCGATGACGTCCTTAGTAACTCACTCATTCCAATAATTAGGCTTCAAAACCTTTCGGTAAAAGCGTCGATGATGCCCCCCACCTGATCATCCAAACTACCAAAAGTGGGTTGAGACGATGACGTGGTTCAGTGAAATTCATAAACCGGAAATGTGCCAGCCATTCATATAGTGAAGATATTTCCAGCACAGCTGGAGTAACATATCTGAACCTCTGTAATTTATTGGGGCTTTACTTCCGATGATGTTGGATTCTCCGGATTCATAATTTGTCGAACCTCTTTTTCAATTGCTTCCAAGTCTATTTCGGTACCATTGCTTCGAGCTTGCTTGGTTAGCACCCGTAACATAACAGATAGAACAAATCGGCTTTCACGCGAATATTTGAGCATTTCGTACATCCAGTTGATTGTATAAATCAAAAGCGCTAGGGACGCAAGTCCGATGAATAGGGTAATGTTTTCTGCTGACATGAATTGTGGTTTTATGTATGCAAATATGTTTTTATTTCTTTATCTGAATGCTCCTCTGACCTAAGTTGGCGGAATATTTTCTAATTATCTGAATTATAAGTCTATTTGTTATTGATTGAGATCGTGTAGAGCAAAGTCTAATCTCTCAACTCCGGTTATTCCGGCATCTTTTCAATCATAATTTGCGAAATTCCGGAAGGCCTTGGCATTGTAACTCCGACGGCTTGAGCTGCTCTGGCTAATCTTCGACTAACGGCATGGTGTGAAGTAGATAAAGGAGGTTCTACTCGAATGTTTGTGTTTGCGTTAGACCATGCTGAAATGTGGATGCGGAGTTTTAAGGACTCCCGTGAGCGCAGTGAAAGTACCTCCAGCCTTATAGGCAACATCGGTCAAGTTTTCAACATTCCAACTCTCTCTTATAATTCTGAAACATCTTTCGAACATACCGTCTGTTTATGCTTTGCCTTCCCATGGCTGGTAACACATTGATATTCGCCATTTTCCGAGGTTTTAAAGATTGAGTTAGGCACCATCAAAGTGATTCAACTTTTTCAATTTTTATCAAATCGGCACTTAGCACTGCTAATTCGTGTTGTCGAATACGTCTATCATATTCCGGAAATTTCATAAGTGATACATCCAATAATTCTCTTTGAACCGCAGCCTTTCCCAGTTGAATAAGCGTCGGTGTAATTTTGCGGAACTTGATGAAAGCATAGAACACAGTGGCAATAATTATTTGGTCTAGCTGCACAGAGAATGCCGTAAGATGCGGTTCTTTATGTTCAATCGCAAAAAGTGCCTTTTGTTCACTTGGGAATTCAAAATCCTCTTCCATCTCTTCCTTGAATTCAACCCAGTCTTGATATGTGTTAAAGTACCTCGGACCTGAAAAGTCTTCATTATTTAGATTCTCAATGCTATTCGAATCTTTTGAGAGCAAATCGAAGGTTGATGGAAAAAGGTCGTTTAAGTAAACAAGTAGTTTATCATTCAAATCGGGGAGGGAGATTGAGTTGGATATGACGTCTATTACATCTAAGGCGGGGTCATTATAAATGGGCAAGCTCGAGCCAGATGAAGACCAATAAATATCTGATTTTAAAATAATTTGAGCGTCGTTGTTTGGGTTGTTAAAAGGAAGCTCCATTGTCGTACATATATTGATTGCATGAGTGTTTTGATAGGCGATTTCAAATCCTTAGGATTGTTATTCAGTTTTTTAGCTTTTTTATCTCATCATTTAGGAAATCAAATATTTCAGTTTGAGTTAGTTTATCCATTACAAGTTTATCAAATATTCCTTTGTTTTCTGAAAGTCCAAAAATATTGAACTTGTCAAAATGCGTGTCAATAAAATCCCAGGTCCAATCTAGCTTTTCACAACGAGAAAGCTTTTTCCAGTTTGTTTGATCGTTCAACTTACTCACTAGGTCCATAGTAAGCGGGAGGTTATAAAAGGTGTAGTGTGCAGGATTGAAAAGATGAATATTTCTTTGTAGGAACTCTTTTGAAATAACATCTCGATGATTCCTGATAAATTCAGATTCTTTGAAATTCAACTTGACTTTATGGTTTTCGATAAAATCTAGCGTTAGTCTGGTATTACAATATGCACAAAGAATTTTCCATGGCAGTTGTTCTAGGAAATTACCTTGCAAAAAATAAGTGATGTCGTTAGTTTGTCGAATAAATATACGAGTGAGAAATGACGATAATGCCATTTCTGTAAAAATTGGATTTTCAAACTCTTTAGTTTCATAATGTCTCTTGTAATGAGTAAATACAAAGTCAAAGGATTCTTTATTGTAGCTGATAGCTGGATTCAAAATAACTTTATCCCAATTCCATTTTTTTGATGTAGGATACTTGTATATAAGTTCAAGGCTTTTAGGGTTTTCTGATAAAGCATCAAAATCTAATTTCTCTCGATACTTTTGAATAAATTCAACCGAAATTGGGATGTTTTTATTCGCTGATAAACTCTTCCAATCCCATTTTTTTGCAAATTCTTGAAGTACTTCATCTGTGAATTCAATATTTATATTTCGAGATACAATACTCCAATCAAGTGTATTTTTGTGTTGTCTTAAATTTTCAACTGTTGAAAATGGCGATTTTGTAATAAGGTACCGGTCCCAAACAAAATTGTCACCATATTCGAATAGTAAATCGGCCGACCATTCAATGTTGTTCGAGTGATGGATTGAACTAAAATCGATGAGCGATTCGTGTTTTTTGAAAAATGCAAGATCTAATCGTATGTTCTTGATTTTCCAAAGAGCTGACCAGTCTATTTTTTCGCATACATTAGTTAGCAATTCAAAGTCCCACTGAACCATTTCATTGTTCATTAAATGGTGTTGGTCAAAGTTTAAAACTGACTTGTATTGTATAACTTGTTTTTTTGTAAATGGATAGAAACGGGAAATCAAGTCAATTTTGAGTTGATTCAAAGCAAATTCTTTTTCTTCTTTTTCAAATAGACTTCTCATAATTTAATCTTTACTCTCAAAATTCTTGTCATAGCCTTGTCGGATAAGAACTCCATCAATTAACTTTACCTCTTTTCCTTTGTCTCAAAGAGATTTTGTAACCTGCCTGAATTTAGGCGGGTTTGTAAATATACAATGCGTGCATTCGTTAGTAGTGTTCCCCGGGGAGTGAAAGCTCCCCCGAAAACTGAAGTGTTTGAAAATAGAGTGTCAATCAATTCAATAAATTCGGGACGTCTGAAAAAATATGGAAGCTCATTTAAATACAATTGTCAAGATTCTTGGCGAGAAGGGACAATGCAATCGAGGAGCAACATTTGCTGGAAGCGCCATATGAGCCAGTCAATAATTTTATGGTTGTAAGAGCAAGTTCGATGGTATTGATGTCAATCAACTCAAGCACATTTAAGAACTTTAAGCGGATTTGACACAGTTTATAAAGATTGTTGCAGTGCAAACTTTGAGTTTTACAGTTCTCTAGGATGGAATCGAAAAGAAAGCTTTAAGGCCTGATGAAAAGCGTGAGTTCGTCCGGTATGCTAAGCATGTGTCCGAAATGAGAGTTCATTGGTTCTGCGTCCTTTTTCAGCTTAGCAATCCGGTTTATTATTACAGATCCAATTCGAAAGATGATGACGGCTTATCTAAGATAAACAGCGGTATTTGGCTGAATTGATTACGAATTGGGGCTTCTGGCTGATGTTCTACAACCTACGAATGAAACAAAACACCTGGAATCATAAGCCGGCAGGTTGGCAATACTTTTCGTTCGTTCAATTTTATTACGGCTTTTTAGCGGGAAGCCGATATATGTGCCGATTCTTATTCTAAATCTTTAGATTTGCGCAACGTGTTATCTAATTCAGTTCTATCGATTAAACTTCTTGAAATTATTGGTTGGAATGTCTCAAGTACCTAAATATCGCTTTTCATTCACCGCAGCGTCTTTGCTTCTCAATGAGCTCATATCTTTCAGCAGAATGATGCTCGAGGACGAGATTCAACTTGAAGACCTTAATCCTGAGATGATGCATCGGCAAAGAGCTAAAACCAATAAGCGGGAATTTGCAGAGCTTTTTCTTCGACTAAGTGTGCTTGATCGACCTTTGATGGAAAAATTGGTGTACGGCACCCAGGATGACCAAAAACAGATTGCAATTATTGCATTTGGACGAACGTATGCTTTCTTCAAGGACTTCGTTGAAGAGGTTATGCTGGAGAAGATAGCTCTTTTTGACTTTAAGCTCGAGGAACGCGATTACAACTCATTTATTAGCAAAAAGTCCATTGAACACGAAGAATTGGATCAGCTTGCTGATTCAACCAAATACAAGATAAAACAAGTATTAATTAAAGTTTTGGAGCAAGGTGGTTTAATCGATAACATTAACGAAAGAAACATCATAATTCCCGTTGTTGAAAGAGAAATTGAGAGAATTATTGCTCAGAAAAATGTGGAGGATCTTAAACTTTTGCTTTATACGGAACAAAAGATAGCATCAATATGACAATCCAAGAAATAACACATAATAAGTTCGTACACGTACTGAAGGTGGTCAGTTCGGATAGCTTCCTCAAAATGGATGCTCTGGGGGGGGAAATTCCATTCTGGATTGCTCCTTATGACATTGAAGCACATAATCAGGTGGAAGTTGAAATTAAAAACCTTCAAACCAAACTTGCCAATATGGGGATAAAAACAGAATTGATTGACCTGTTTGAATTATCCTGTTCGATAACCGAGGCGAATATTGGCCTTGAAAAGATGTTTGAGGTTGAAAAGCGAAAAGACAAAGAGAAGTTCAAAAGAGCTTTACAATCTACCGTAAACATTCATGATAGATTGATTCCAGCTATCATAGAAAGACTGAACGCAGTTGAACCACAAATTCTTTTCATCAAGGGGGTGAGTTCCGTGTACCCATTCATTAGGTCACATACTGTATTGAACAACCTTCAAAGTGCGGTTAAGCACATCCCAACGGTGATGTTTTTTTCTGGCGCCTATTCAGGAAATTCATTGAACCTTTTTGGCTTAATGAAAGACGACAATTATTACAGAGCATTTAACATTGATAATCAAAAGATATAACCAATGAAAAGGTTAAACGACATTTTTAGAAAGGATTACGCCAGGACTATTGAAACCGTAATCAAAGCAGATGATCAAGAACACATCTACCAAGAGGTTGATGAATACGTAATAACCAAGGATGTTTCAAAGAAGCTTAGTGATTTCTTTGAAGCATATAATGATGCAGGTGGGACTAATGGTGTTTGGATTTCTGGTTTTTTTGGGTCAGGAAAGTCTCACTTATTGAAAATACTCAGCTATGCTCTTGAAAACAGAGAGTTGAGTGGTCAAAAATTGGGTGAGCTTTTTTCCGAGAAGTCCATTGATGATGTCAAGTTAAAGGCAGATATCCAAAATGCAATAAGCAAATTTCAGTCTGAGAGCATATTGTTCAATATCGACCAACAGGCACAGATTACCAGTAAAACAGATGCAAATGCCATCTTACAGGTGTTCTACAAGGTTTTCTATGATCACCAAGGGTTCTATGGATTTCAACCACACGTTGCTGAATTTGAATCTTATTTGAGCAAAGAGGGTAAATACGAAGCCTTTAAAACAGCATTTGAAGCAGACTATCACAAATCATGGGAAGAAGCCAGAAAGGATTACGTTGATCCCCTGATTAGCGATGCCATTGCTCAAGCTTGTGGTAAAATCTATAATCAAGATCCAGAGAAATATGAAGATTATCTTGATACTTGGGAAGATAAGCAAAAGTTCTCAATTGAGGACTTTGCACTGAAGGTAAGGGATTACATCAAATCAAAACCTGGGTTTTTCCGATTGAATTTCTTTGTAGACGAAGTTGGTCAGTACATCGCTGAGAATACCAAGTTGATGTTAAACCTTCAGACTATCGCGGAATCATTAAACACAAGATGCGGTGGCAATAGCTGGGTAATTGTAACATCACAAGAAGATTTAGAAAGTTTGGTTGGTGATGATTCTGGTATCCAATCTGATGACTTTTCTAAAATTCAGGGCCGTTTCAGGGTTAGAATGCCATTAACCTCTTCCAATGTTGATGAAGTAATCGAAAGAAGACTTCTGGAGAAAAATGAAGATGGAACGACCAACCTTGATCAGTTTTACACGCAAGAAGGAGACAATATTAAAACGCTTCTTTCCTTCACAGAAGCAGGTATGCAATTTAAAGGGTACCAAGGCAACAAGGACTTTGTGCGCAAATATCCTTTCATACCCTATCAATTTGACTTGTTCCAACAGTGCATAAAGGCATTGTCCCGACACAACGTTTTCCAGGGTAAACACCAATCTGTGGGAGAAAGGTCAATGCTTGGAGTATTTCAGGAGGTCTTGAAAAACTCAGAATTCACAACTGTTGATTCTATTGTAAGCTTTGACAAGATGTTTGAAGGAATTCGTGCATCGCTAAGAGCTGAATCCCAAAACTCTATTCTCTTAGCTGAAAGACAACTTACCGATCAATTGGCTATTAGAGTTTTGAAGGTTCTGTTCTTAATCAAGTATTATGACAGCTTTAAATCAACAGCCCGCAACATCAGTGTTCTTTTGTTAGATACACTGAAAACCAACTCTGTGAATCACCTTAAAGCAATAGAGGTCGCATTGAACTTATTGGAGCAGCAGACATACATACAACGAAAAGGAGAGATATATGAGTTCTTGACCAATGATGAAAAGGATATCGAGGATGAGATCAAGAACACCGAAATCGACAATGCCCAGGTTGGTATGTTATTAAACGAACTAGTATTTGACGGGATTATCAAGGACCAGAAAATTCGTTACACAACCAATAAACAAGATTTTGAGTTTACCAGGAAGGTTGATGGCGCATTGTATGGACGTGAAAAAGAGCTCAAAATAGAAATCGTATCTCCCAATGGCGACAACTACAGTAATGACTCTTATTTCTCAGGCACCTCAATGGGGGATAATACCCTTATGATTGTAAAACTCCCCGAAGACAAACGTTTGATTCATGAGGTACGATTGGCTATAAAAACGGACAAATACATCAAGCAAAACCAATCCTCTTCTAATAATGAAAGTAAAACACGCATTCTCTATGACAAAGGACAACAGAATCGTGAACGTAAGCGCTTACTAGAAAATTCATTAATTAGTTTACTTGCGCAGTCCGCCATTTTTATGGGGGGGAGCGAATATCGTGGATCTTCAAGTTCAGATGGAAGGGTTAAACTTTTGGATGCTGCTCAAAGCCTAATTCAATTAGCCTACCCAAAACTAGAACAGTTAGGTTCCAAGAATTTGGATGAGGCACAGTTGAGATTGATTATGGCCAGTGGCCAACCAGATTTATTTGGTGGCGATGATAGCATGATATCCGCTCCGGAGAAAGAAATGCTGAATTTGATTGAAAGAAGAAAAAATCAACACGACAGAACCTCCTTATCTGACCTTAGAGACCACTTTTCTAAAAAACCATATGGTTGGAGCCAAATGGCTATTTGGTGCGTTTGTGCTCTATTGTTTAAGCGAGGTAAAATAGAGGCAAAGCAAGATACTAATATCTTGGATGATACCGCATTCATGGATGCGCTGAACAATAATAGAAATTGGTTGAATACCTTGATTGTTCCTCAAGTTGAATTTGATCGTAACCAAATTAACAACTTGAAAATGTTCTACCAAGAGGCTTTTGATGAAACAAACCCGTTCAGCGAAGCCAAGGAAGTTGCTAGCCTGTTCAAGCAAAAAGCACGATCAGTCGAACAAGAAATAAAAGCACTTCTTGCTCAAGTGCAACAATACCCGTTTCTGAAAACTTTAGTACCGCTCGCATCGAATTTAGGCAAGTTAGCGGATATGGATTACGCTACCTTGTTGAATAGTTTCAAGGATTTCGAAGAGTCCGTGCTACATGATAAAGATTATATATTAAATCCTACTCGTCTTTTCTGGGCCGGAGAGCAAAAAAAAATATATGATAGAATTAGAGAGTTTCAGACAGGTAATCAAGCAAACTTCGATTACATAGATGCCGATGAAATATCCTTGCTTTCGATAGTATATGATAGCCCAGCCCCATATGGTGGAAATCTGATGCGTCAGGCAAAGGATGCCATGGATGCATTGGAACAGCGAATCACAAAAAAAATTGACGAGGAGAGAGTAGCTACGGTAAACGAAGCAAACAATAAGAAGGCACTTATACAACAACAAGAAGGATTTAACAACCTTACTCCAGCTCAGCAAAGTTCGTTAATACAACCATTTTCTGATATTATCGCCAAGGCTAAGAACCAAGTTTACATTGCAAATCTCATCTTGGATTGTGATTCTCTAGGGGCCATGTTGACAAGGCAACTCAATGAACTTCAAAGGTTATCAACTAAGAAATCTGAAGGTGAAGGCACTTCCGCAGAACCACCCAAGGATTTGTTTATCAATGTAAGAAATGTCGAGAAGCACATTCAATTCGGGAAGATGCAATTAACGAATGAAGAAGATGTTGAAAATTACATCAAGCAGTTAAAGTCTGAAATGATGAAGCAAATTAATGCTAACCGAAAAATCACCTTGAATTGATGAATACATCCCAACTCAAGAAATTTGCTCAAGGTGCGCGATTAAAGCTTTTGGAACAAGTCGAAGCAAAGTTGAACTTTGTTCTAACACACGACACTGCTGAACTTCGAGGTAAGGCAGATACGGTCCGTAAACTCAAAGAGGAACTAACTAAAATTGGGCAAAAAGCGCTTGTAGATAAGGTCGCTTATACTTGGTTCAACCGGTTAATTGCATTGCGATTTATGGATGCCAATGGATATCAACCATTGGGTATTTCTATTGTAACTCCATCTGATTTAACCAATAGTGTTAGCCCTCAAATTTTAGAAGAGGCTCATTCTGGCAATATTTCTTCTGAGTTGAATATCAACAAGTCAGAAGTCCTAGATTTATTAGATGGAAGGGTGACCAGTAATAACCCTGACAACGATGCGTATAGAATTTTACTAGTAGCTTGTTGTAATCAACTCAATAGCATTTTCCCATTTCTATTTGAAAAGATTAATGATTACACTGAGCTTTTGCTTCCTGATGACTTGACGTCTCAGTTTAGCATAGTTAAAGATATCGTCAATGGTATGTCAAAAGAGGAATGTGCTGAAGTTGAGATAATTGGATGGTTATATCAGTTTTATGTGTCTGACCTTAATGAAGAGTTAATTAGCTCCAAAAAGAAATACGACAAGGATGAGTTAGCTCCAGCTTCTCAGTTATTTACTCCTAAGTGGATCGTTCAATATATGGTTGATAATACGTTGGGGCAACTGTGGACGGAAATAGACCCCCAAACTAAAATCACTGAAAAGCTAGAATTTTACATTCAACCGGCATATAAAGAGAGCCTTCAACCAAGAACCAAAAAAAGTATTGAAGAGGTCAAATTCTTTGAGCCTTGTGTAGGATCTGGGCATATACTTTCTTATGCATACGATGTTTTTTACAGCATATATGAGGAACAAGGTTACAATCCAGTTGAAATACCAACCTTAATTCTAGAAAATAACTTATGGGGTATTGATATTGATCCTCGTGCTGCGCAAATGGCCAGCTTTGTTTTGATGATGAAGTCTAGACAAAAGCAAAAGCGTTTCTTCAATACTGTTATCACAAAGAAACTTCAACCAAATATCTATTATTACGAAGATTTTGATTTCGACAACAAGTTCAAAAACGCAACTGCCCTAGGGTCACTAGTCAGTGTGGAACCTCATGAAAGAAATTCAATAAAGATTGAAACAAACTCATTGTTTGGTGAGCGTCAACTGCAACTGAGCAAATTGTATAATTTACTTGGGCAGCGATATGATGTAGTTGTAACCAACCCACCTTACATCAACTCATCAAGACTTGAAGGGTCAGTCAAACAATTTATTGAGGCAAAATACCCGGAAGCCAAAACGGATCTATTTGCGACATTTATTCTGCGCTGCTTAGAACTATGCAATGAAGAAGGCTTAACAGGCTTTATGACACCCTTTGTATGGATGTTTATATCGAGTTATGAAAAGTTACGTGAAGTAATTATTGACAAACACTTCATAAATAATCTTATTCAACTAGAATATTCAGGCTTCGATGGAGCGACTGTACCAATTTGTACATTCACCCTTCGTAACAAATACATTCCTGAGGGGAAAGGCAGTTATATTCGATTGAGCGATTTTAAAGGAGCACAAAATCAAGCCCCTAAAACATTGGAAGCTATTCAGAACCCTAATTGTGATTGGTTTTTCAGGACTGAACAATCGAACTTTAATCAAATACCAGAACGTAGAATTGGTTATTGGGCTACTAAACAAGTTCTAAACTCATTTAACTCTCAACATAAAATTCAAGATTTTTTAGAAACGAGAGAAGGTTTAGCAACAGCAGATAATGATAGATTTTTACGTTTATGGTGGGAAGTAAAATTCAGCGATATAAAATATGATGCGAAACCATTTAATGGATTAATCAAAGGTAGTTGGTTTCCGTATGTAAAGGGGGGCGAGTATAGAAAGTGGTTTGGTAATCTATATTACATAGTAAATTGGTCCAATAATGGGGAGTCAATAATCAACAATATAGATAATAATACTGGAAGAATTAGATCACACAATTATAATGGAGACTACGCTTTCAGAGAAGGTGTAACGTGGACAGGAATTTCTTCATCAAACTTTTCAATGAGGTATATTCCTGAAGGGTTTATGTTTGATGCAAAAGGGCCTATGGGGTTTTGTTATCAAACTAATTATTTAAATAATGTCATTTGTTTTCTCAATACAAAAGTAGCTTCATCACTTTTGAAAATTCTAGCACCAACACTTGATTTTAAACTCGGCCACGTACTTTCATTACCCTATGCCGAAACAAGTTTTAATAGTATTGAAAATATTGAAATTTCGAAAGCGGAATGGAATTCCAAAGAAATGTCCTGGTCGATGTCTTGCAATGATGTTATAAGTAAGGGTTTAAATGATATAGAGGAATGTTATGATTTGTACCAACAATTTTGGAAAAATAAATTCTTTCAACTCCACAAAAATGAAGTAGAACTAAACCGACAGTTTATTGAAATCTATGGTTTGCAAGATGAGTTAACCCCTGATGTTAAATTAGAAGAAATAACCATTCTCAAGGAAGAAACCAGCATTGAAAATGGTGAATTGGTTTTTCATGCCGATGAAGTATTTGCACAGTTTGTTAGTTATGCAGTGGGTTGTATGTTTGGTCGTTATTCTTTGGATAAAGAAGGTCTAATTATAGCCAATCAAGGAGAAAGTCTGCAAGATTATTTAGCGAAAGTTGCAAAAAGCCAAGATGAACTCTCTTTCGTTCTAGATAAGGATAACATCATTCCAATTCTAGATGACGAATGGTTTGAAGATGATATTGTTGCACGTTTTTATGCATTCCTTAAAGCCAGTTTTGGTGATAAGGAATTTCAGAAAAACTTGGCTTTCGTTGAGGAATGTTTGGGTAAGGATATCAGAAAGTACTTTGTCAAAGATTTCTACAACGACCACATTAAACGTTATAAAAAAAGACCTATTTACTGGTTGTTCTCGTCACCCAAAGGTTCATTCAGTGTATTGATTTATTTGCACCGATACACTCCTGATACTTTGAATAAAATTCTCAATTCATACTTAAGGGAATTTATCGAAAAGTTGAGCTTACAACGCAAACAATTAGAGCATATTGAAGTTAATGGCACTCCTGCAGAGCAGAATAAAGCAAGAAAAGAGATTGATAAAATAGATTTCAAATTAGCTGATTGCAAACAGTATGAGGCTGAGATCCTATACCCACTGGCATCAGAGAGAATAGCCCTTGATTTGGATGATGGTGTTCTTGTAAATTACAACAAGTTAGGCGCTACAGTGGCAACAGTAGCGGGATTAAATGATAAAGTAACCAAAAAGAAGGTCAAAGAATTTGATTGGATAGATTCAACGCAAATTAAATAAGTATTAAGATCATGAATACTACCCAACTCAAGAAATTTGCTCAAGGTGCGCGTTTAAAATTGATTGAACAAGTTGAAGCAAAGTTGAACTTTGTTCTGACCCATGACACTGCGGAGCTTCGAGGTAAGGCAGATACAGTCCGTAAACTCAAAGAGGAACTCACCAAAATAGGGCAAAAAGCGCTGGTCGATAAGGTCGCTTATACTTGGTTCAACCGCCTTATTGCATTGCGATTTATGGATGCCAATGGCTATCAGCCATTGGGTATTTCAACAATCTCTCCTTCAGGATTAACCAACAGTGTCAGCCCTCAAATACTAGAGGAAATTCATTCTGGGAACTTTCCAAGTGAGTTAAAAATAAACCGCATTGACATTCTGGATATCCTAGATGGTCGGGTAAACAGCAATAACCCGGACAATGATGTTTATAAGCAATTATTGGTTGCCGCATGTAACCATTTGAGTTCTTCGTTACCATTTTTATTCGAGCGAATAGATGATTACACGGAACTGTTGCTGCCGGATGACCTTACTTCCCCTTTCAGTATAATTCGAGACGTTGTCGATGGAATGTCGCAAGAAGATTGTTCTGAAGTCGAAATTATAGGTTGGCTTTACCAGTTCTATATTTCTGAGAAGAAGGACGAAGTATTTGCGTCAAAATCTGCGGTAAAAAAAGAGGATATACCAGCTGCAACTCAGTTGTTCACCCCAAGGTGGATTGTGGAGTACATGGTTCAAAATACGGTTGGGAAATTATGGCTTCAGAACAAACCCAGTTCTAGGTTGAGAGATCACATGCCATACTTTATTGATTCTGCCAGTTTACAATCAGATGATTTTCTTAAGGTCCAATCAGTTGAAGAAATTAGACTACTTGATCAAGCATCTGGTAGTGGGCATATATTGGTTTATGGTTTTGATCTTTTCTACAAGATTTATGAAGAAGAGGGTTACAATCCGGTAGAAATTCCAGAATTGATTGTTAAGAACAATCTATATGGATTTGAGATTGATGAGAGAGCTGCTCAACTCGCTTGTTTTGCAATCTCAATGAAGGGTCGGTCATTCAATCGCAGATTTCTCAAAAACCAAATTGAACCCAATATTCTCTGTTACCAGGATGTATCGTTTACAAAAGATGAGTTAACTCAAGTTCTAACCGCTACTCACCTTGATAAATCCTTTGAATTTCAACATGATCTTAGATTAATTGAACAAGCAACGAATCTTGGCTCACTCATCCTCCCTCATTCCAGTGAATTATTCTTAACGCAGGGATTGGTCGAAATTGAAAAAGCACTTGCAAGAGCAGACATTTTCCGTCAAGACCAACTATTTCGTCTTGAAAAGGCAATTAAGCAATTGCTTCCTTTGAGTCGAAAATATCATTGCATAGTCGATAACCCGCCATACATGGGTAGTGGTAATATGAATAAGACTCTTGGCGATTTTGTTAAAGCCTATTACCCAGATAGCAAAGCTGACTTAATGGCCTGTTTCATGGAAGCGGGTTGGAACATGCTGCTGCCAAAAGGCTATCTAGGAATGATCAATCAACACTCGTGGATGTTCCTATCATCCTTTGAGAAGCTGAGAAAAAAGCTTATCGAAGGTGTATTTTTTGAAACGAATCTTCACCTGGGTCCGAGGACCTTCCCTGAAATCGGTGGAGAGGTTGTTCAGAATTCGGCATTCACTTTTTGGAACAAGCAACTTGAAGATTCAGGTGTTTATTTGAGATTGGTTGATTTCAACTCAACTGAAGTGAAACGAAATAAAACAATTGAATCGACACGAAACTCCAACTGCGATTGGTCCTTTTCCGCCAACCAAAAAGACTTTGAAAAGATTCCTGGAAGTCCGATTGGGTACTGGTTAACAAAGAGAATGATTGATGTTTTCTCTAAGGCACAGAATCTCAACAGCCTTGCAGCTGTTAGGCAGGGCATGGCAACAAGTGATAATAATAGATTTTTGAAATTATGGTATGAAGTTAGCTTCCAAAAAATTGGCATTTCAATTTCTAATCGAGAAGAAGCTATTCTGAGTAATAAAAGGTGGTTTCCTTATAACAAAGGTGGGGGTTTCAGAAAGTGGTATGGGAACGCAGAATTTATTGTAAACTGGGAAAATGATGGTGATGAAATAACAAAGTTCAGAGAATACAAGAACAATACCCTAACATCAAATATGGGTGTAGCAGGGTTACCGTTTATATTTAAAAAAAATATTACATGGTCGAAAATAAGCTCAGGTCAGTTTTCAATAAGATATTTAGATGAAGGATTTCTATTCGATGTATCTGGATGTGCTATTTATGAAGACGGGATAATCGAAAAACTGTTGCCATTATTAAATAGTAAGGTTATAACTAAACTCTTAAGTCAAATTAGTCCTACGCTCAACTATGAAGTAGGTCACATTAAATCACTCCCAATACTTTCCTTAAACTTCGACTTGACTTCTTTAACGAACGAATGTATCTTAATTAGTAAAAATGAATGGTCTTCACGAGAGGTTTTTTGGTCATTCTTAGAAAATGAATTGATTCGATTACATGGTGAAAACATTATAGAATCATACGACCTTTATAAACAATATTGGCAAAATAAACTTTTAAAGTTACATATAAATGAAGAAGAGCTCAACCGTCAGTTCATTGAAATCTATGGATTGCAGGATGAATTAACCCCTGATGTTCCATTAGAAGAAATAACCATTCTCAAGGAAGAAACGAGCATTGAAAATGGTGAATTGGTTTTTCATTTCGATGAAGTATTTGCACAGTTTGTTAGTTATGCAGTGGGTTGTATGTTTGGTCGTTATTCTTTGGATAAACATGGTTTAATTTTAGCAAACCAAGGAGAAAGTCTTCAGGATTATATACAGAAAATTGGAAAAAGTCAAGATGAAGTTTCTTTCATTCCTGATGAAGACAATATTATTCCAATTTTGGATGACGAATGGTTTGAAGATGATATAGTTGCCCGTTTCTATGCATTCCTAAAAGCCAGTTTTGGTGAAAAGGAGTTCCAGAAAAACTTGGCTTTCGTTGAGGAATGTTTGGGTAAGGATATCAGAAAGTACTTTGTAAAGGATTTCTACAACGACCATATCAAGCGCTATAAGAAAAGACCTATTTATTGGTTGTTCTCCTCACCCAAAGGTTCATTCAGTGTGCTGATTTATTTGCACCGTTACACTCCAGATACCTTGAATAAAATTCTCAATTCGTATCTCAGAGAGTTTATAGAAAAGTTGAACCTTCAACGCGAACAATTAGAGCATATTGAAGTTAATGGCACTCCTGCTGAGCAGAATAAAGCAAGAAAAGAGATTGATAAAATGGATTTCAAATTAGCTGATTGCAAACAATATGAGGCTGAGATCCTATACCCACTGGCATCAGAGAGAATAGCCCTTGATTTGGATGATGGTGTTCTTGTGAATTACAACAAGTTGGGCGCTGCAGTAGCAACGGTTGCCGGATTAAATGATAAAGCAACCAAAAAGAAGGTCAAAGAATTTGATTGGATTGACACAACACAGATCAGATGAGTAAGATTATAGATAGTTTAAGTAAATTGTTTGAAAAACACCGCATTGTCATTTGGTACGATGGTGAGCAGAATTTTATTGATGAGTTCAATGAACTTGTCATTCCTGGAATTGTCAAACTCACCATTGACAAGAATGAATTTGCTTTGAAATATCAAATGCTAATTCAGCAACCGTCAGACAAATTTCTACTGTTTGCGCCTTTTACTAAGCCCGAAAACGAGGATAATTGGCTTTTAGATATTGAACTTGCTAATCATGTTTTTCATACAGATCAGGAAGCAATGTACTTGCAAGAATTGAATCTTCAACCCAATCTTCGAAATTGGGTTTCCAGATATGTAGATTTCTTCAATAGTAAGGAGCGTCTTGGTAAATTCAAAGGGAACATTGAAGCTGGAGATACTGAAGATCAGCTCACCAGTAAATTGGTTCAAATTGTAGTTGGCGCGACAACGCATCAATTAGTCGATTTGTTGAAGGCGTATGCCGGTTCAATTATAAATGAGAAGGTTGAATCAATTGAAAAGGATTTAAAACGCTTTAACCTATTTGAACCCTTCTGGGAAAATGTTGAAGCTATTTATAGCTATAGATCTACTAATCAAGGAATCTATGACTTTCTTATCGAAGTGTTTCAGAAGAATTACACCCCCACGACTAAAAATGTTGGGTTGAATAGATCTGCTGAGGTATTACTTTCAAATTGGAAGGATACCAAGAGCTTTGAGGACATTTACAAACAGTTAGCAGTAAGAATTGAACACGACCTAGACATTGCTTCAAAACTAGATGCTGAATCCCTTGAAACATTAATCGCAGAAGACGTTTTTATTGGTATTGACAAAATAATCATCCAAAAAATTGCGCTCATAATAGAAAATGAAACAATTGGTACTGACAAGGTTGATCAATTATTAAAACAACGTGAGACGACATATTGGTTTGATACCTATAGACCAATCTACAATGCCTTGAGCTATGCAAATTGGATCCTTTTCGAAATCAAAACTCATCGAAATATCATTATAGAGGATTACCAAGATGGGTTCAAAAAGTACACTGAACAATGGTTTGTCATAGACCAACATTATCGACTCTTCCTTGAGAATTACCGTGAAACAAAGCAAAATAGCGTCTTAAACAGCTTATACCAAAAGGTACATAAGGCTTATTCCAATACTTGGTTGATGGAGCTAAGCGATAAGTGGCAATCTATAATCGATAAATCAGGCTCCTGGTATTTTGGTTCTCAGAGCCAACAACAGTTTTTTCAAAGAGATATTAAACCTCGTTACATCGATAAAAACATCAAGGTATTCGTAGTGATTTCCGATGCCCTGAGATTTGAGTGTGGTCAAACTCTACATCGGATATTTAGTGAAGAAGCAAGATTCACATCCACGCTAGAATATCAAATTACGGGGTTACCATCTTACACTCAACTGGGTATGGCGTCACTTTTACCTCATGAAGAACTTTCTTTTGGCGAGGGTGACTCTATTTTGATCGATGGTAAAAGCACTGTTGGCGCTGGCCCAAGAAAGAAAATCCTGGAAGAAAACTCAAAGGTACGTGCAACCACTATAAATGCAGAAGACCTCATGCGTTTTACCTCAAAGGGAGATGAAGCACAGGAATTGATTCAAAATCATGATTTGATCTACGTCTATCATAATCGAATTGACAAGGTTGGTGATGACAAAACATCAGAAGACAAGGTAATTGAAGCTTCCAAAGACGAAATCCAATTCTTGGTGGATATCGCAAAGAAAATAACCAGCATGAATGGTTATCATGTTGTTTTTACAGCGGATCATGGTTTTGTTTATCAGCATGAGGCGTTAAATGAAAGTGATTTTACGGATGCACAGATAACTGGTGATATCATTAAAGATAGTAGACGCTATGTTTTAGGTAATAAGTTAACGCACAACAACAATGTGGTTAAATACAAGGCAGCTGATTTACAAGTAAAGAGTGATGTTGAAGTACTCATTCCAAAGGGTATTAACAGACTTCGCAAGCAAGGTTCAGGCAGCAGATATGTTCACGGTGGCGCAACTCTTCAAGAGGTTGTCGTGCCGGTATTATTTGTTTCCAAAAAGAAATCTAATACTGTAACCAAGGTTGATGTTGATATCCTTAACAAAACAAATAACAGAATAACGACAAACTTACACGGAGTAAAATTCTACCAGCAGCAGCCGGTTGGCGAAGGATTTGTCGCAAGGAAAATAAAAAGCTATTTTGCAGAGGTAATAGGTGATCAAAGAACCATAATTAGTGATTTCTTCAACTATACCTTTGACTCGGAATCGAGCAGAGCTGAAGATCGAGAGACACAGTTTAGCTTCAAAATTTCAACTACATCGAAACGAAGTCAGAATATCCAATTGGTCATTGAGGAGAAGGTTGAGGGAACCAGCAAATGGAATTTAGTGTGCCAATACCCTTATACATTGAGCTTGGCTATGGGAAATGATTTTGACGATTTTTAATAATTACGCATGAAAGAGTTAGACATAAAGTCAAATAACCTATTTGGTGGCAAAGTTGTTCGAAAAGATCTCACCAATAGAATTAAGGGAAATGCAAGCGTTCCAACCTACGTGTTGGAGTATTTACTTGGACAATATTGTGCTACCAGTGATGAGGAAACCATTGAGCAGGGTGTTGAAACAGTCAAGAATATCATAACCCAACACTTTGTCCATAGAGATGAAGCACAAGCGATTAAATCAACCATACGAGAAAAGGGTACCCACCGTATAATTGATAAGCTTTCTGTTCGGTTGAACGATCGGGCTGACAGATACGAAGCAAATTTTGCTAATCTTGGGCTGAGTAAAGTGCCTCTAGCGGATAGTTTTATCAAGCATTACCCTAAACTACTTTCTGAAGGCGTTTGGTCAATTGTAACAATGGGGTATCAACCTTCAGAGGAAAGAGATGCATTGCCTTGGGTTGTAGAAAATCTAAAGCCTATTCAAATCTCAGGCGTGGATCTTGACGAGTATAAGGAAACTCGAAAGCAATTCACAAAAGACGAATGGATTGATTTGTTAATGCAATCAATTGGTCTAAATCCAGATGAGTTTACGCAGCGCTCAAAACTAAGCCAACTCACACGTTTAGTTCCTTTCACTGAGAACAATTTCAATATGATAGAACTTGGACCAAAAGGTACAGGTAAATCACACGTGTTCTCAGAACTTTCTCCACATGGTATTTTGATTTCAGGAGGTGAAGTCTCAAAAGCAAAATTATTCGTAAACAACAGTAATGGTGAAATAGGTCTTGTGGGCTACTGGGATGTAGTTGCATACGATGAATTTGCTGGAAAAACCAAGCGAGCAGATCGTGGTTTGGTTGATATCATGAAGAATTACATGGCTAACAGATCATTTAGCCGTGGCACAAATGTATATCAAGCAGAAGCATCAATGGTATTTGTGGGTAACACAGACCACTCAGTTCCACATATGCTCAAGCATACCGATTTGTTTGATGCGCTTCCAAGAGACTATTATGATACGGCCTTTTTAGATCGTGTACATTGTTATCTGCCTGGGTGGGAAAGTAAGAAGCTTCGAAATGAGATGTTTACTACTGATTATGGGTTCATAGTCGACTTCATAGCTGAAGTCCTCAAAGGACTGAGAAAAGAGGACTTCGGCAAATCTTACCAAAAGTATTTTGAGTTATCGAATACTATTACAACTAGAGATAAGACAGCGATTGAAAAGACCTTCTCAGGTCTAGTAAAGGTGATTTACCCGCATGGCGATTTTACAGAAGTTGAGGCAAAGGAAATCTTAGATTTTGCCATTGAATGTCGAAAAAGAGTGAAAGACCAACTCCGAAAAATGGATGAAACTTTCAATGATGAAATAGTCAATTTCGAATACACCGATAAATCTGGAAAGGTTACGAGTATAGAAACTCTTGAGGTTCTTGAATACGGTGATGCAAAACTTGGCATAGATCCTCATGGTGTGGAGGAACTTTTATCAAAGCCAATCAATTCACAAATAATCGATGTGTCTATAGATCAGGTAGTTGGCCAATCCTTGGAAGGCTTTCATAAACAAATTAGAGATAATCAAACCAATGTTTCCTACAAAGGTTTGTTCGGTGAATATTTAAAGGGCGCAACTGATTATGTAATTCGAGACCCATACATAAGACTTCCTTACCAGCTAAGAAATTTTATGGAGCTTTGCAAACTCATTGCTGAAGTAAAATCTTCAGATTCGGAGATTAGAGTGCATTTAGTAACGAATAACAATGAAGAGTATATTGAGAACGCAAAGGGAGTGTTTACTGAGATTATTGATAGTGTTGCACCGCTTGGAATAGATCTTTCATATGAATTTAATGACACACTTCATGACCGCAGCATCGAAATGAATAATGGTTGGAAGATTATTCTCGGAAGAGGTCTGGACATCTGGCAGAAAACAGCTGGTCGTTATGACATTGCAGAGTACTATCAGGAAAAACGTCTTTGTAAGGAGTTTGAAGTCACCGTAATTGTAAGCTAAGTATTACTTTATAGTTCACTTCAACTCGCTAATGCAAAGCAAGAACTATTGAATTTTACCTTGCCAAATAATTAAATATCAACGCATCAACAACGATCAACGAGAGGTCATGTTGAAAGCCGCCTTATCCCTGATTATTCAAAAGTGTTAACTGAATGCTTCGATTTGCAATTGGATTCACTTTGAAGTTAAGAGGACCATTAGCAGCTGGCAATAATTGGATTGTGTTTCAGTCATTTTGTAAATACCTTACAATCTGTATCCTCATCTTTGTATTCCATGCAAGCCCACAGCGTCAAACCTCTTACAAACGCCATCATCCAACTGGTGATGGAAGAGGCTTTTTTTGGGCATGTGTTGCAGAATTTATCGCGTCAAATGACTACGGAGGTGTCTACGGCTGCGGTGCGGCTGGTGGGCTCGGCTTTTGAATTGCTGGTCAATCCTCATTTTTTCAATGAAACGTTGTCCGCTAAGCATCGCCAGGGTGTTCTGAAGCATGAAGTGCAGCTATAAAAGTAAAAATAGAAAATCATGAGACTTAAGGAGTTTTTTAGCGAGTTAACCAAAAGAGGGCATAAAGTAGAAATCTACTTTACGCAAGAAAATCTGGATCCTGAATACGGTTTTAAGATTGACGGTATTGATTCTCGTTCTTGTGATCCCGAGGATGAGGCTTTGGCAAATCTTGTCGATTCAATTGGTGACGACATTATGAATCAATTTTTGAATGCTGACCTTATTGATAGATTTGAAGGAGATACGTCCTACCTTTTGTTAACCGATGGAATAGCTGTAAGGAGCGCAGATTATTTTGATTGGACAACGGCAGGAGACCGAATTTGGTTAGAGAATCATCAACACAAGTTCATATTTGATACTGAAATAGTAGGTATTGATGAGCTATTGCTTCAAAAGGATAGAGATGGACTTCAGGTTTATAAATCAGAACAACTTGAAGCGCTAATTTCTAACGATATTTTCAAGGCATTTTTGGAGTTTTATTCCAATGTGCTTGATGAATTTCAAGTGATTGAGACAGATTTGGTTTTAAGTCAAAATGATTCGGGGCAGACTGAATCTGAAATCGTCAAGCTGACCGGAAGCTACTCCCTTGAGGTTGATTTCACGCTACTGGACTCATCCGTGCTCGAGTTGGAAAAAGCCGACGCCATTCGTTTGTTGATGAACTGTTTTGATTTTGAGCGCGATGAGCTTGAGTTTCTGAAATGAATAGAGCCATTTTAAAGCAATGGTCTATTCTTTCACGTTCGTGGCATGTCAGGTTAATTAATCCACTTTGAATATCTGAGAAATTTCTTGTAATGTGGAATTCAGATGAATGTTGAGTGGTTGAAATATCTCATTAATCAAGTTGCTGACGTAATTGATATTGTTTTTTATCTGCTTTCGGTTCATAAACACAAGTCGAGATTCAGAATCAATGTTTATTCCTATGATTTTTTGTTTAAAGTAAACCAATTCATCCAATGGTATCTCAATGTTATCATGGGTAAAAGACAGGTTGTGTCCTTCTGAAAACACAAGGTTAGCGTTTCCGAATTGGGCGATTATTTCGTGAGTGCATTTCCTTAAGATTAGTCTTTCAAAATTGATATTACTAGTGTCGAATAGCTCAAGATTGAAGAAGTTAAGCACTTCGAACTCGTCGATTTTTTGCAGGGTTTTTATAAAATTGAATTCGCGATCATATTTTTCTTGCTCTTTCCATTTATCCGTTATAGCAAATTGGTTTTGGATAAGGTATGCCAGGAATAAATTCATAGAAAAGAGGTTCCCACTTTTCCACTGGAAAGGAATACCATATGGCGAATGTTCAATAACACCCTGAAAATATACTGTTGTTAATTTACTCATAATTCCCACGATTTAATATCAATGATGCAGTGCCATTTACATTATCAGAACATGTAGCCATGGTTCCCGTGATTCTCTTCATTGTAAGGCGTTCCAATAATTCCATCTAAATAACCTTCGCAATACTCAAATTCAAAATCTATTTCAATTCCGCCTTTGCTTGTAATGGTGCAAATGCCAGTTACATACCAGTGGCCACTTTCATGGGCATGCTTTATGCTTTCCTCCTCTAAATCCCATTCAACCGCTTCCGTTTTATCGAAATCTAACTCATTGTCAGCGATGTAATTTTCATATGTGTATTCAAAGGCCCAATTGCTTTCAGAAATATCGGATTCATCACCTCCTAGAAGTTCAAATAAGCGCTGCGGGTCTGTTTCCGCAAGTGTTTTAAATTTTGGGGACTTCCTTTTTCTGTCTTCATCAATTAATGCGATGAGTCTGTCTAAGTTCTTTACAGCCTCAAGTTCAGACCATAGCTCTTCTAAATGTTTCTGGTTCATATCCTTATTTTCAGCATGAAATTGATTAAGGCTTTTCTAATTATTTGATATCAAAGTTTGCTTTGATTCCATTGTCAAGAAGCACGGTTTGCAGTGAAATGAGTGACTCGAAATTTTCAGCAGTTACACCAAGCCAATCATTCCCAGGATGTAATCCTTCAATGATATTAATTCCGATGTGTTCGGGAATAAAGAAGTCTAGATTATGGAAGTAATCGAAAGCTCTGCCATGGGGTGTAGCATAACTTGGAGGATCTAAATTGTGATATTCCTCTTCAGATCTTGCTTTAAGTGCTCTGAGGTTATCAAGGTTATTTTCCGGGTCAGCCAATTCCTCATCTGAGAAGCCATACTCGATAGCCCATGCTACTACTTCTTCGTCACTCGAATACTCAGTTTCTAAGTAGATGAAGTCGATACCTATTTCGATTGAGTATCCTTTTTGGTCCATTTGCCTGATGGCGATGAAGTCAACATCTGAGTTGTTAAATGCTATTATCTCTTTCTCTATCATTTGTTTATGGTTGAATTTTTCTTAATTGCCATCTACCTGTATGAGGGGCAGTGTTTAGTCTAATGAGGTCAATCACTTTTCAAAATTGTTTAACAGTCTACTTTTTTAATTGATTCTCCAGGTGCTTTATGCAGCGATCTATAAGTTCAAGGTGTTTCTCGTGATTGCTTTTAATCCGTTCATTGAGGGATTCGATTAGATCCGGTCGATTTATGAGTTTATTAAAAATATGCAGGAGTTCGTGTGTTAGCTCTGTCATGCCTACTTGAGAATACAGTACGATGTGATCGTTTTTGTATAGAGCACTAAAGTGATCATAAGCCAATTCTTCCAAATCGAATTCATCCTTGTTTTCACTATAGGTGGAAAGGAACTCCTGAACTTTTAATTGGTTGTCTGAATCTTCGTCATCATAGCTTACGGAATAAACGATTGTTTCATCATTTATCGAATATCGATCATTGATTATTAATGAATCATCGTCGATTCCATATTGAATCTTTGATATGTCCTCTAGTGGATTATTAGGCTCTTCGTAAAAGATGTAAATGTCGTAAAACAACAGGATTTGAGTTAAAGTGCCCGGGTTTAACTTTTTGATTTTTAAGATTGCTTCTTCATTGTAATAATCCGAATACATTGAATTTCCTTCATCATAGGAGATTATGTATGGCACGTAGAGATAGCTCATTCTCTTCTAATTTTGTTTTAAGGGTTGTGCTGGATGTTTAGGAAGTCGAAATTGACGGTTAATTCGTTCGTCACGTCAGAGTTTTCAAACCATTCGTCACTTAGATTTTCTTTTTCCAATTCGAAATAATCTATTATTGTTTTAGCAGCGTTCCTGCAAAAACCCTCAGGATCTTTGGTTATCATGCTTTTTGAATCCACTCCATTCGAATGACAGAAATAGAGATTGGAGCATTTAAAAACGAAAAGTGCTGAATGTTGGCCATAGCTATCCGCAGACACGTAATGAGTGATTAGTGCTATTTGGTCCATCTCGGACTGGTATTCATCAATAACATACTTCAGAAGCGAGTCTATCAAATTGGAATTATCCGGATTGGATAGTTGTTTTCGAATCGCTGCCTTGATTTTTGTTCCTTTCTCATTGCCGGCTATTCCAAGTGTTTCCAACCATTCTTGGTCATCTTTGATAAATTCGACGATTTTGTCCATGAATCTTTCATTCGATTCTTCAATGTATCTAAGCAGATTGCTCATCGTTTGGTATTTATTTTAGTTGAATCTTAGGTTTTATGAGGTGGAGGCGCTGAGGTTGGTTCAGCGATATTGAACGTTTGGATATAGTCTATTTTAACTTCAAACACCTCACAGATAGGCCAAAGCCTTGTGTTTCTGCCTCTGGAATAGAATCGCCGTTTGCGAAGGTATCTATTGATAGGTTTTCAGTCATCCAGATTTGCTTGCCAATTTTAATTTCTTTGATTGTCATTTTTGATACCGGTTAAATTTCAGCGTCGAGGTCAATAAAGTTCAATAAATCCTGACTAATTTCAGGACATCCTTCCTGAGTAAATGAAACTGTTCCAGTATCAACGTTAATTGAATAGGAGTTATCTGCTGCAAGGTCTAGAGATTGGCAGGGATTTTCGCAGACAAACTCAATTATCATACTTTGAAGTAATTTCATTTGTTTATCTGACAATTCAATTTCAACTTCTTCATCCTCTTCTGCAAAATGGCAGAAGTATAAATCGGTAACTGCACATGTTTCGCTTTCCGAGAAGACGCCCTCTGCTGAAAAATTAATTGAGAACCTTTCTTCAGGCTCATCGGAATCAATTAATGAATCAACTAGATCTACAGTAAAATCTGAGTATGAATCGAAATTATGGTTATCAACCGCCCTAGCATCCCATTCAATTTGATTATTTGATAGATACAACTCTAAATGAAGTTGATCGGGCATTTGAGTCGCCTCGCGATACCAGGATTCAATCTGTTCATGAATTTTTTGGATTGATTTTTCAGGTATATTTTCTGAGTCGATTAGGACCTCTTGCCCCATATTATTGGTTATATCAAAACTGATTTTTTTCTTTGTGTACAAAAGTTCTCGAAATGTCATGCTATGAGAAATTTAGATTTACTGTATGGTGTTTCGATTATGAGAATCTTGTTTCAAATTGCTTATATCAACTCTTAAAGTTGGTTTTCGACTTGAAAAGAATGTTTGCAAAGAAGGAGAGGTGCCGGTAAAGCGTGGCATGCGTTGTAAAGATAATGGAGTTGTGTAATGAAGTAATGTAAGCGCTTTAATTATTGCAGCTCCGCCAGAATCCACGCGTGAAACTCTTCCACAAATTCTCGTGCATCATCTGCCTCGAATGTCCAAACGGCAGAGGAATATCCGGGTATATCGGATTCATCTTCTTCGTCGGAATTGTCGGAATAGTATCCGCCAAGGTTGTCAATTTCATCGCGCAGCAGATAGAAGTAAGCGCACTCGTCGATGTCAACTTCGGTTGCTCCGGGTTCAAATGAAGCTTTAGCGCTGTCCCATATCTCTTGAATATTGAAATTGTCGGTGGTTGGTTCTGCGCCTCGCTCGAGCAGAGCCGCTAGCCCTTGGCTGAGGCTCGCAAAACCGTCCGAGTTCGATAAATACCCTTCGCGTATCTCTACAAATGTGGCGTCGTATTCTGCTACCAGCGTCTGGGATGACATTGATTCCTCTTGATTTCCTTCCATGTTGATTATGTATTGAAAGCAAGAGTAGATTGTTTCATTGTAATCTATTTACAATCGTGCAATGGGTATAAGAGCGATTCGGTTTTTAACCCGGGATGCTGTTGTCAACTGCTTTCGGTAAAGTAAATACCGGGCGAACTCGTGTAAATGGGATTGCGTTGAGCAGGAATGTCAGTGCGGCATGGCCAACGTAAAACGGCGTGTTGAACATGAAAAAAGCTTGGTTAACACTGAAATCGTATCTTGAAGTTACCATCAGCCCAATGGGTGGCCCAAGTAGGAATAGAAACCAGAGTAGTACTCGGACGTACCGGCGTTTAAAGAACCAATAAAGAATACAGAAGTTGTAATAAAAGAATGTGAGAATTACCCATGTTCCGAGTACCATCATCCCCAGCTTGAATCCGAAATCGCTTTCCAGCTCTTCTGCGCTGTAGGAATTTAGAATGTGAAAATCGGCAGCTTTGTATATCGCCCATGGAATGGCAAATACGATGAGTGAAATCCGAATAATCCATTTGAGAATGAGAAGACTGAAATGGAGGCTTTTTGTGATCATAATGGGGATGGAAGATTGTGTTGAGTTAAATTTTGGGTTGAGTTTTTGGGCTGTTGCGCAAGGGTTAAAAACGTTGCCGAATAGTCGGGTTCGTGGCTATTACACAACCTCCGGGTGGCTTGTGGTGATTTCCTTTTTTTGCCCAACGCCCTTCAGGATTTTGATTAAATCGATGTGGATGAGTATGGGCGCTATCACGCAGAATATCACGGAAGCTGTAGTGTAGTTGATACCGATGGGGTAGAACAGACACAGAAAGCGCTGGCAAATGGTAAACAGTCTATCGCAATTGGTTTCAAATGTTCCGCCCACGCCTAAGATCACAAGCAAAAACAACAGGTAAACAAGCTTTATTCGATGGAACTTATATGCTTTGTCTATCATGTATGCCCACACCAGGGGTATGATGATGATGTAGACGATGATGTTTAGTTCGTTGTAGGTTATGCCTAGCATTCTAGCCCCGTTGTAAAGGACGTTTGCTACTAGTTCAAATATGGATCGAATCATGTTTTTGAAAGTTGTTGGTTTGGTTGGTTACGGATAAATTAAATAGGCGATTAAATGGTAATAGGAGTGTTTGTGAGATTGATTTCGGTAATATGTAAGTGTTATTCCGGCCATAAACCGATATTCATGCCAACTTTCTTTTTCGTTCTTTAATGAGATGTTAATGTTCGATTGGCCTCTTGGATTCGATGAGCAACCTGCCGTCGTAAAAGATTTTTGACGGTTGTAAATACGTTACAACGATGCTCCTGTCCTTCGTCAAAAATTACCGAATGAGCAATACAGCAGACAGAAGAGAGCGCAGCTCGGCGATGAACCATATCGCCCTTGCGCAAAATGTATTAGGCCAGGGCCTCCGCATTGGTCATGGCATTGTGGGCGGCGAAGAAGAGGAGCCGGCCTACATCATCGATGACGCCCCCGTGTTTCATGTGCGCAGGAACACACCCCAAAACGAGCCTGAGTTCGACCGTACCAAGGCCTTCAAGTGGGGGGAGTTCACCCATCCGTCCCTTATGATGGGTATGCCCGATGCTCCGGGCATGATTAAGGTGTATGTGACCAAGGTCGACGATTTTTACCTCATGCACCTGAGTGCTAAACTCGACAGCTGGATGAGCGGTCCGAGTTCGCCAGCGATAAGACTTGCGGCATACACGCCCCACTTGCCTGGAGACACCAAGGTAAAGGCCGGCTATCGATTGTTTAAATCGGTGGTGTTGACAATGGACTTTGTAGACCCTGCCGAAATACCAACTAACTATGTTCAAGACAGCCCCGATTGGGAGGACGAATGGTCACCTTCGGAGCGTTGTTTGGAGGTGATGCAGTGGGTGAGGGGGAATAATAAAAAAGATATCTTTTTTGAATAAATAGATAAATTCTTTATTTTTAACTCGCGCGTTGGTAGTTTAAAACGATCAGTTCATGAAAGGTCTTTATAAAAATAGGATTGATTCTTTATTAAGCAACTCCAAGTTTGGAGAGGATGAATTGCTGCATCTAGAAGATCAAATTTTGAAAGGTATTAAGGACAATATCATTCTTCAGAATGTTCTTGAATATCTGAACTCTTGCCTGTCTAGATTTGAATTAATAAAAGATGCATCTAATAGCAATGTTTTTTATGTCCTTATCGATGAGGTTAACAATGCGCCTAATTCAAGAAATCTGAGAAAAATTGTTTCGACTCCGAAAAAGATAAAAAAAACTCTTGAACTCGTCGACAAGAGTTATAACAAATCAACAAAGGAGGGGGCAATTGCTTCCAATTTTATTGGATATACCGTTGCAGATTTGGCTATTTCATTGGAATGGAAAGCCACAATAATTCAACGGTATTTAAAATCAATTTACAAAGTTGATTTTGATGCTGAATTTGTCCTGAACCAATCGAAGGTTAAAGCATTATCAGGATTAGTTTTTTCAAGGCTTAAAGCTTTAGAAAGAATTGATTTGCAGAATAAAGAACGTCCAACATTTAAGAAGTCCAAAAGGAGTTCTTCAGCACTACCGGGTGTATATGGTAGAGTTCAAAAGTATGGTCCTGGTAAAATTATTTATATTAAGTCAAGATAGCAGTTGAAAGATTGAAACTTCTGTTCTATTGCCGCCCAAAATCTTGATTTTATGAATTGATTGGATGTTGACAACTGCGTTCGGTAAATCACATCATGACATTTATAGTGAGCTAAATTGCCCATCGATTAATACCTATGACAAATAAAAAGTTACGTGTAGTTGAGTTGTTCGCCGGTGTTGGTGGATTCAGGCTTGGGCTTGAGGGCTGGGATGGGAAATCATCTACTTCCGGTTACAAGAAAAAAATTGATTCGAATTATGAGATTGTTTGGAGCAATCAATGGGAGCCGGCTACTAAGGCACAACCTGCTTCTGATGTGTATGCATCACGATGGGGACATGACAAACATTCTAACGAGGATATCTGCAAAGTCGACTTGAAGGATATACCGGACCATGATGTGCTTGTGGGCGGTTTTCCTTGCCAAGATTACTCTGTTGCCACAACCTTAAAGCGTTCTGGAGGCCTTGAGGGCAAGAAAGGAGTGCTATGGTGGGAAATCTGCAGAATCATCGAAGGCAAAGGTGCGAAGGCTCCGAAGTATCTCATTTTGGAAAATGTGGACCGTCTTTTAAAGTCGCCCGCCAAGCAGCGAGGACGCGACTTTGCTATCATTTTAGCATGTTTGAATCAATTTGGTTACACCGTTGAATGGCGAGTAATTGACGCGTCTCAATTTGGTATGCCGCAACGAAGAAGGAGAACATTCATTCTGGCTTACAAAAAAAGCACTTCTATTTCCAAGCAAGTAAAAGACTTATCCCTATGGGTTACGGAAAATGGTCTCTTCGCAAAGGCATTTCCTGTCTTGAAATCAATGAAGTATCCTTTTGCTCATGAGTTTGCCATTGATGAAAATCTATTGAATGTGTCCAAGTACTTCAATACCAAAGGCCAGGAAGCTCTGTTTGAGAACGCAGGGGTAATGAAAAATGGGAAGGTCCTTACTTTTCGGTGTGACAGCAGCTTCAAAGGCAAATCAATGCTTTTGGGAAATGTTGTGCTCCCCTTGAACAAGGTAGCCAAGGAGTTCTTGATAGATGACAGTGCCTTGGGCAAATGGAAATATCTGAAAGGAACCAAAAAGGAGGAAAGAAAGCGTGCTGATGGAAGTGTATATCATTACGCTGAGGGATCCATGGCCTTCCCGGATGCTTTGGACAAGCCAGCTCGCACAATAATTACTTCTGAGGGAGGGGCCACACCAAGTCGTTTTAAACATATTATTTTTCAGGATGGCAAGTATCGCAGGCTAACACCAATTGAATTGGAGCGGTGCAACATGTTCCCGGATAATCATACTGAAGGAAAAACGGATACGAAGCGCGCATTTTTCATGGGAAATGCTTTAGTAGTCGGGGTGGTAGAGAAAATTGGATTAGAGCTTCAATCAAGGATATAACCATGAAATCTTACGCTCATGCATCTGAGGAGGAAATTTTAGCCAGGGCTAGGCAGCTGATAGGCAAGAAAGTTTCCGAATTGCATGATTTAGTAACTGAAGTCAAAGTAAATGACAATGAAAAGGGGCAAGTCGGCAACATCATTCAACATTTTGGTTTTGGTCTACCACCCAATTCAGTTGCTGAACCGGACTTTGCCGGCGAGCGTATTGAGTTGAAAATAATTCCACTTACTAGAAGCGGTAAGGGGCAACTCAGGGTTAAAGAACGAACCAAAGTCTGTAGCATTAATTATCAGTCTTTGGTCAAAGAAACTTGGGAGGCCTCACATGCCCACTCAAAATTGAATAAGATCTTGTTTGTAGTAGTTGAGCACAACTATGAGCAAAAGATAGAATCTAAAATTTTGGATGCTTTTATGTTCCGAGTCCCAGAGGTGGAAGATTATCCTATAATTCAACAGGACTGGAAGCGAACGCAAAGCATAGTGCAAGAAGGTCGTGCGCATGAAATTTCTGAGCGGCATAGCAAGATTTTAGCGGCTTCAAGGGCGGGGGCTGGTGGGCCTGCTGATTTGGTTATTCAACCATACTCGACCATCAAAGCACCGAAGCGAGCATTTAGTCTGAAGCCATCATATACAAATGCGATAATTGAAGAGTATAAGATTAAGGGTAAGATGATTTCGCTGTCTCAACTCTTGGGAATTCCCTCCGATTCTGTGATTAGTGAAACGTTGAGAAGATTGAACGAATGGGAAGGTAAATCAGTAGCTGAATTTGCAGAGTATTTTCATTTAAAGTTGAACGCTAAGGCCAAGTCTGTAGGATCAACCATGATTCGTGCTGCTCTGGAAATCAAGGGGAATAAGGAACGGATAAAGGAGTTTGAGCGAGAAGGTGTAATTATTAAAGTTCAATCCAGAAAACTAGGCAGTGGAGAGGCTTTGGAGCATTTGTCGTTTCCGCATCAACCAATGAAGAGCATTGCAGAAGAGGAGGAGTTTGAGGATAGTCAATTGGCGTCCTATCTCCAGAACTTTCTATTCATTCCGATTTATAAGCCCTCGAAAAAGAACTACAATCTCAAGGAATGGATAATTGGCAAGTCTTACATTTGGCAGCCCTCTGAGCACGAAATGGAGGAAATAAAAAGGGAGTGGACTCTTTTTCGGGATAAAATTCGAAATGGCATTACGCTTACCAGAAAGGATGTAAACTCAAAGCGTGGCTTCATCATTCAGAACGATTTACCAAAGTCATCTGAAACTCGACACATACACATGCGCCCGCATGGTCGCGACGGCAGTGACGTCGACAAATCAATGGAATTTGACGGGCAGCATATCGTCAAGATGAGTTTCTGGTTAACGCAGCGATAATCAATCAAGACTATCTGATATGAGCAATTTCAATAGTGATTTGATGAAGGAAGCCTTGCTGGCTGCGTTCTTGGACAAACACTATGAAAAGACAATAGGCTCAGTTCGCAGATCAGAAACATTGGACGAGCAGCATGTGGGTATTGATTTTTTCTATTACTCTGAAAATGGAATAGAGTATCGCTGTGATGAAAAGGCACAGCTCAGTTATTTGAATCAGGAGTTACCAACTTTTGCACTTGAGATTGATTACCTGAAAGAAGGTTCATTGCGAAAAGGCTGGCTATTTGATTCAAAAAAGATAACCGATATATACATCTTCATTTTCTCAATAATGCTTCGAAGAGGAAGTGAACGGTTAATGAAGGAGGGTCAAATTGAATCTTGCGAAGCGGTTTTTGTGAATCGAGTCCGTCTACTTAATGAACTTTCCAAGTTTGGTCTAACGGATGCATTTTGCACAGAGAAAAGCGAAGAGATGAGGCGTGGTACTGAGCATTTGAAGTACTACCATTATTCAGGAAATAATTTCCAGCTTTCTTACCAGCTAGCAGAGCAACCGGTAAACTTGATTGTACGGAAGGACTTCTTAATGAAGATTGGGAAACATTATTTGTTTCAGGATATTTAGTCCTCTTCCTACAGTGCCTTACCGACTGGAAAATCCAACCAAAATATGAAGACAATGGGACTAGCGCGCTGAGTGCAATAAAGACACTTATTGAGGTAGATTAAGTTGCTTGTCCCACCTTAACTCCCGAAAAATGTATCCAAACACACTTTTAAGGGGTTATTTGTGTGTTAGCCCACACTTTTCAGGAGTTAAGTTATATGGATATACGATCTATAAAATTCTAAACGGTTAGGAACTTATCGTTGTGAATAGAGTTTTTGTAACAAATAATTGCTATATTTGTTACAATATTTGTCGTCATGAGTATCGAAAAGGACATATTATCTAGAATAGAGTCAATTGACAGAGGCGAGTTGTTGTTTCCCTCCGATTTCAATGACCTAGGTTCTTCGGAGGCTGTGCGCATATCTCTTTTCCGTCTTGAACAGGCAGGTGAAATTGAACGTGTTGCGCAAGGTATCTATGTTCGACCGAAAGAAAGTAGACTCGTTGGCAAAATTATCCCAACTGCTGAAGAAGTGGCTGAGGCTATCGCCAAGCGAGATCATATACGTATTGTGCCAACTGGAATCTACGCTCTCAATACGCTAGGCTTGAGCACTCAAGTACCGATGAATATAGTTTACCTCACGGACGGTTCACCTAGGGAGATTAAACTCGGACGCCGAGTTGTACGGTTCAAGAAAACCACCCCAAAAAATCTAATGGCTAAGGGAAGTAAGAGCCGTTTGGTTATTCAAGCTCTCAAGGAATTAGGTAATGGCCAAGTAACCAAAGAGGAAGAAGGGAAAATTGTTGAAGTGCTTAAAAAGGAGAATAGACAGTATTTACTGCACGACATAGCTCTTGCCCCGGTATGGATTCAGAAAATCATGAAGAAGGCATTGGAATATGATAGAGAATAAATTTCAAACCCCTTCACAAGAAACCGAATGTTCATTGACACACCGGAATCACTAGTATTGACAACGAGGTATTTTAAAGATTTTATGCCATGATAAATTTCAAGAAAATAGACAAGAAGGATGTTGTTTTCATTAGCAAAGCAATCAGTGCTGAGGATGAAAACGCATTTAGCGACTTCCTCAAGAATCGAAAGCGAAGTACTTTACTCGGAAGAAAAAAGCGCAAAACAAAAGTGCCTGGCTAGATTCTACTTTTTTACGGTAGGGGCCATAATACTCTCCGCGCCTCCGCGGTAAAAAAAAATCAAAAAAA
>Ga0315907_10001067_pt1 | contig 37646 bp, 31 predicted proteins | sample LakEriMetagenome_3_FD_203525 | JGI IMG/M metagenome (GOLD analysis project Ga0315907, IMG submission 203525) | Freshwater fungal communities from buoy surface, Lake Erie, Ohio, United States - Buoy 12 MA123 | ecosystem: Environmental > Aquatic > Freshwater > Lake > Lake biofilm | place: USA...
TCATCCATCACAAACCCTTCTCCAATATCCAACACAAGTTCTCGGTCAATGGTGAAGCCGTGTTTGCTGTAAAAGTGTTGCGCTATATTCTTTTTGTTGACCTGTAATTCGATCGCTTTTCCACCCAGATTGGCTGCACGTTTTTTCACTTCATCGAGTAAGGCCTTGCCAATGCCTTTTCCATGCAGCGTCGTATAAACGTAAAGCTTATGCAATTTGAAAAGCATGTTTGCGACTTCGGAAAACGAAGCAAATCCCTGAACCATGTTGTCTTCTTCATACACGAGAAAAACACAACCTTCCTCTGCTACCTGCTTATGCAGCGATTCGTCTGAGTACATCCATTCGAGCATGTACTGAATCTGCTCCGATGTAATCATCTCGCGGTAGGCGATGGGCCACACTTCATGCACGACTGTGCGGATTGCTGCGAAGTCGGCCGGTGTAGCTGTTCGTATGATTTCCAACGTTTCTTGTTTCATGTGCGTTTGTCAATGGTGTCACTGCGAAGTATCCCCATCCATCATCATATCCAATGCAGATTACCTACTACCTATCACCTATCACCCAATACCTATCCTCTCACCTCAATCCGAAAGGTTGTTCCCTTACCGGGCTCGCTCCATTTCACATAAATACGTCCTTCGTGATATTGTTTGATGATGCGTTTTACGAGGGAAAGCCCTAATCCCCAGCCACGCTTTTTCGTTGTGAAACCAGGCTCAAAAACGGTTTGCCATTGGCTTTTGGGAATGCCCTTACCGGTATCTGTGATGTCGACATATACCCGATTGTTTTCTTGACCAATGTTTAGGTTCAATTTGCCTTCGCCGTCCATAGCATCGATAGCATTTTTCACGATGTTCTCAATAACCCAGCTAAAGAGCGTCTTGTTGATGTAGGCCGTTATGTCGGTATTTTCGGATGTAACGCTAATGATGACTTTCTTCGAAACCCTACTATCGAGATAGTTTATCATTTCTTTAATGGCTTCGGGCATGTTCACTTCATGTAGTTCAGGCTTCGATCCGATTTTTGAGAAACGATCGGTAATAGTGTTGAGGCGGTCAATATCTTTATTGAGTTCTTCGAGTGACGTTTTATCGACTCCTTGCGTTTCGAGCAATGCACTCCAGGCCATCAGCGACGAAAGTGGTGTGCCCAGTTGGTGAGCTGTTTCTTTGGCCATACCCACCCATACTTGGTTTTGCTCTGCCTTGCGGAATGTCGAGAAGATGAGGTAGGAACTCAACAGAAAAACACCAATCAAGATAAGTTGCAACACCGGGAACAACTGCAGCTGCTTCAGCACTTCAGAGTCTTCGTAGAAAATGTATTGCTTGCCTTGCCCGGGAAGTACCACTTCAATGGGAGTATTCACCGCTTTCATTTCGTTGAGCTTGCTTGTAATCAATTCAGGTGTTGCGAAGGCGAGTGTGTCGATGTTGCCTTTCTTTACAATATGCTTCTGTGTGCTGTCGGTAACAACAACCGGAACTGACGCCGAATTAATAACCGTTTCAGAGATGAACGAGTTTATCAGGTCGTTCATAGTGGTTTGTAGTTGGCGGAACAGACGGCTGTCATCGTAATAGATTTTTTGTCCGACCTGCGTGAGCAACACCATATTGTTTTTCGACCTGGCGGCAGTCATTAAAGAGTCGATATACACTTTATTACTGTCGGGCTCATCGAGATTGGCACTGATGGTAAGATTGCCTTTATCGTCGAAAAGCAGCACGGGAATGGTGCTGTTGTTTGAAATGAGGTTCGATATGAAAGTGAGGTCCGCATTTTCCGGTGCTTCACCGATAATATAATATGCTTGTCCGAGCAGGTCCACTCGTTTGCGTTCTTCCGTTTTTAGCTCATCGAACAGTTTTTGCGTAAAGACTACAAGTTCTGCTCTTCGCTTGATGGCCTCGCTCCACAGTTCCACTTTTTGTCTTTCCTCTGCTCGAATGCGGTCGGCAATGTGATTGCTATACCATAGAGTGATTATCACAATGACAGATGCCAGGGTGAGCAGAAAGATTTTCCAGCGTTGTTTGGTGCTGTAGAGATTCATGATGAATGGCGAGTGGCCTGCGGCGAGTGGCGAAATTAGCGCTTCTCCAATCTTCATTCTCCATTCTTCTTGTAAAAAGCTGTTAATCAGGGGTGTAGGGGGTGGCTTCTCGAGTCGGCATGGAAAATCTTCATCTCTTTGTTGAAAAGTACTTGCGGATTCGAAAAAGAGCGCTATTTTCGCACCCCGTTTTTCAGGAAAGAAAAGCGCTAGTTATCAAAGGCAATGGATACTTTAAGTTACAAGACTATCTCCGGCAACAAGGAAACTGCCAATAAGCAGTGGTTGCTCGTCGATGCTGAAGGAAAGAACCTCGGTCGTATTTGCAGCGAGATTGCATACGTACTTCGTGGTAAGCACAAGACTAATTTCACTCCGCACGCAGACTGTGGTGACAACGTAGTAGTTATCAACGCTGCTAAAGTTGCCCTCACCGGTAACAAGTGGGATGAGAAGCAATATATTCGTTACACAGGGTATCCCGGTGGTCAGCGTTTCGCTACGCCAAAAGAAATGATGGCAAAGCACCCGACCGCTATGATTGAGATGGGCGTACGTGGTATGTTGCCAAAGAATCGTCTGGGTCGTGCGATTTATCGCAACCTTTTCGTTTATGCAGGCACCGAGCACGAACAAACCGCACAGCAACCCAAAGTTCACACAATTACACGCTAAGAATTTAGACGCCAATGGCCGCTTATACCAATACCTCAGGACGCCGTAAGACTGCAGTAGCTCGAGTTTACCTCAGCGAAGGTGCAGGAGATTTTACAATCAACGGTAAGGATTACAAAGAGTATTTCCCAACACTCGTGTTGCAGTACAAAGTTCACCAGTCGTTCAAAGTGACTGATACCGATGGTAAGTACCATTTCAAAGCCAACATTGATGGCGGTGGAATTACAGGACAGGCTGAAGCATTGCGCTTGGCTATTAGTAAGGCGTTGATAGAAATCAATCCTGAGTGGAAGAGCTCATTGCGTACAGAAGGATTGACCACTCGTGACCCTCGTATGGTTGAACGTAAGAAGTTCGGTCAGAAGAAGGCACGTAAGCGCTTCCAGTTCTCTAAGCGTTAATCGCTTTGGGAATTTGTGGAGAGCTTGTTTAGCATCCAAATGTACCGGACTACTGAGGGGTGAAAACCCGCGCACCGAGGCAACGAAGTGCGGTTCCAATAGAATCTACAGGCTACCGGTATCATTGGTTTTAGAGAACGTAAACAAGTATTATTCTTTTATAAATGGCAAAAGTTACATTTGACGAATTGCTGGATGCAGGTGTGCATTTTGGACACCTCAGCCGCAAGTGGAATCCAAACATGGCCCCTTACATCTTCGGTGAGAAGAAGGGTATCCACATCATTGATTTGAACAAGACGACAGTGAAGCTCGAAGAGGCTTCTGCTGCGTTGAAGCAAATCGCAAAATCAGGCAAGAAGATTCTCTTCGTTGCAACCAAGAAACAAGCAAAAGATATCGTTGCTGAGAAGGTGAGCGCTATCGGTATGCCGTTCGTTACTGAGCGCTGGCCCGGTGGTATGTTGACCAACTTCGTTACTATCCGCAAAGCTGTGCGTAAGATGTCTTCTATCGAGAAGATGGAGCAAGATGGCACTGCTGCGACTCTCAGCAAGCGCGAGCGTCTGCAATTGACCCGTACCCTTCAGAAGATGATGAAGACATTGGGTTCTATTGCTGATATGAATCGTGTGCCTGCTGCGGTATTCGTAGTAGATATCATGAAGGAGCACATTGCCGTGGCTGAAGCAAAGCGCCTTGGTATTCCGGTGTTTGCCATGGTTGATACCAACAGTGATCCACGCAAAGTAGATTTCGCTATTCCTTCTAATGATGATGCTACCAAGAGCATTGCTAAAATCCTCGATGTAGTGATTGAAGGCATTGCAGAAGGCTTGGCTGAGCGTAAGACTGACAAGGACAAGGAAGGCAGTGAAGAAGCCAAAGGCAAGAAGTCGAAGGCTGAAGCGTAATTCACGTCCCTATCATTCTTAACACGAAGTTCACCTCTGTTTGAATATGCATTCAAACGGAAGCAACACATTTGTCAAACCAATCAAAAAATAAAACCATGAATATTACAGCTGCAGACGTAAACAAGCTCCGCCAGATGACAGGTGCGGGTATGATGGACTGCAAAAAAGCCCTTACTGAGGCGAATGGCGACTTTGATGCCGCTATCGATTTACTCCGCAAGAACGGTCAGAAAGTAGCCGCTAACCGTGGCGACCGTCAAGCGTCGGAAGGTGTGATTCTCGCCAAACTTGCCGACGGTGGTAAGACGGGTGTTATGATCGCTCTCAACTGCGAAACAGACTTCGTTGCGAAGAACGCTGATTTCGTAGCCGTAGCAAACAACATTCTTGATTCTGCTATCGCGGGCAAGCCCAATACATTGGAAGATTTGAAAGCGATGAACTACACAGGTAGCAATTTGACTATCGCCGACAGAATCGTTGAGGAAATCGGAAAGATTGGTGAAAAGATTGAGCTTTCACATTTCAGCGTAGTAAAGGCTGAGCAGGTGTATGCATACAATCACCCCGGCAACAAGCTTGCAGCCGTTGTTGGATTCAACAAGACAACTTCTGACGATATGGCGAAAGACGTTGCTATGCAGGTGGCTGCAATGGCCCCTGTGAGCGTTGACGAGAGCTCAGTGCCTGAAGATGTGAAGCAGAAGGAAATTGAAATTGGTAAAGAGCAAGCTATCAACGAAGGAAAGCCGGCTGAAATGGCAGAGAAGATTGCAATGGGTCGTTTGAATAAGTTCTATAAGGAAAGCACCTTGTTGAACCAAGAGTACATCAAAGACAGCAAGCTCTCAGTTTCTCAGTACCTGAAGACAGCAGACAAAGATTTGACTGTAACAGAATTCAAGCGTTGCGCATTGGCGTAATCGTTTGAGATAAGATAAAGTGAAAAGCCGTTCCGCAAGGAGCGGCTTTTTTATTCTCAAATATTTCCTAAACACGAGCAGTGCAATCAATCTCTTACTAACCATTTGAGGAGAATAAGTCCATGTTTTCGGTTAGTATATCTGAAGGCCTGTCCACTACATTCGCCTTATGAAGATTATTGTGCCGATGGCGGGCATGGGCAAACGCTTGCGTCCGCATACCCTTACTACTGCCAAGCCATTGCTGCCCATTGCGGGCAAGCCCATTGTGCAGCGATTGGTGGAAGACATTGTAGCTATCAGCGACCAAAAGATAACCGAAATCGCCTACGTAGTGGGTCGATTTGGTGAAGAAGTGGAGCGCCATCTCATTCAGGTGGCCGAGTCGCTCGGGGCAAAGGGAACCATCCATTACCAGGACAAAGCTCTCGGAACCGCACACGCTATATTATGTGCGCAAAGCGCATTGAAAGGCCCTGTTACGGTTGCTTTTGCCGACACTCTTTTTCGTGCCGACTTCAAACTCGACACCTCGAAGGATGGAGTGTTGTGGGTGCAAAAAATCGAAGACCCTCGTCAGTTTGGTGTAGTGGTGCTCAATGAAAATGGTGTCATCACCGAATTCAAAGAAAAGCCGCAAGAGTTTGTTTCCGATTTGGCTATGATTGGAATCTATTACTTCAACGACGGTGCCTGGCTGCGCGATGAGCTTCAACACCTCATCGACAACAATATCATGAACAGCGGAGAGTATCAATTGCCGGACGCATTGCGCAATATGGTGAAAAAGGGCGCGCAGTTTACACCGGGTGCCGTGCAAGATTGGATGGACTGCGGTAACAAAGATGCTATGGTCGACACGAACACAAAATATTTGGCCTACAATAGCGATAAGGATTGGGTGAGCGCTGATGCTCAAATCGAGAATAGTGTTATTGTAAAACCCTGTTACGTCGGTGAAGGTGTGGTGATAAAAAACAGTGTGGTGGGTCCCGGTGTCTCTTTGGGCGATGGCGCTGTTGTCGAAGGATCGGTTATTAAACACAGCATTGTACTTCCGTCGGCTCACATCCATCATTCAAATCTGCAAAACTCCATGATTGGAACGCATGCACGTGTGACAAGCAAACCGTCTGATTTGAGTTTGGGAGATTATTCCGTTTTGAAGGATTAATGGTGATTCGATTCTATACATATCTTCTGTGTGCACTGCTGCTGCTGTCGGGTTGCAAGACCACGAAAGACACTGTTTCTCCTCGTAAAGGAGAGTCAGGCGAAGTTGAACCTGAGCAGTTGAAGCCAACCGTTGACACCCGTTTTCAAGAAGTTTTTTTTCAGGCACAACTTGAAAAGGCAAAGGACAATAAGGCAAAAGCCCACGAATTGTTTGTGCAATGTGTTGCACTTGAACCAAAAAATGCGGCAGTTCATTTTGAGGTTGGCAAATACGAACTGCAAGAACGCAACAATGCTTCCGAAGCGCTTGTTCATGCGAAGATGTGCGTTGAATCCGATGCCCAAAATCCTTGGTATCTTCTGCTACTTGCTCAATCATATGCTTCGCTCTCCAAATATGACGCTGCAATCAAGGCCTATCGTGAAGTGGTGCGATTGAGTCCGGATAATTATGAGATTATTTACGAGTTGGCTGAAGTGCAGCTCTATGCCAATAAGCCACAGGACGCTATAACTACATATGATTTGCTTGAAAGTAAAACCGGTGTTTATGAAGATTTGAGCATACAGAAGCACTTGTTGTTCGAGCAGTTGAAGAATTACGATAAAGCCGGTCTTGAACTTGAACGGCTTGCTGAGTTTTACCCTGAAGAGCCCCGTTACTGGGGCATGGCCGCACAGTTTTATCAGCGTTATAATTTGAAGGATAAGGCTGCGGTTGCGCTGCAGAAAATGGTGATTGCTGACCCCAATAACGGTCAAGTACACTGGCAGTTGTCGGAATACTATGCCACGCAAGGCGATGAGAAACGCTCGTACGAGGAATTGAAACTAGCCTTTGGTACGACCGATGTACCCATTGATCAAAAGGTATTAGTACTCATGCGTTACTATACGCTGACTCAACAACGCCCTGATCGTTTGCCGGATGCTTATGCATTGTTAGAACTCACCGAGCAAGTTCATGCTAATGAGGCCAAAGGCTATGCGATGTATGGTGATTTTCTTGCTCGTGACGGAAAACTCAAAGAAGCATTGCAGAAGTATAAGAGAGCTGTAGAATTGGGTGCTTCCATGAGTTTAATCTGGAAACAAGTGTTGGAGTTGGAGGCAGAACTTTCCGATTATGAAGCGCTTTCGATAGATGCTCCGAAGGCCCTGGAATTATACCCGCTGGTTCCCGAGTTTTATTACTTCAATGGCTTGGCGCAGCAGCATAAAAAAAATCCGACCAAGGCTATAGATGCCTTTTTGTTGGGGAAGGAACTGGTAGTGGACAACCCGGTATTGCTAAAGCGTTTTTATGCGGCACTGGCTGAGTCATATAATACATTGAAGCAATATGACAAGTCGGATGCAGCTTTCGAAGAAGCATTACGTATTGATCCGGCGGATGTGTTTGTGATGAATAACTACGCTTACTATCTCGCATTGCGTAAAGTGAAACTCGATAGTGCAGCCAATTTGTCGGCACGCTCAAACGAGTTGCAGCCGGGCATGGCTTCGTTCGAAGACACCTATGCTTTTGTTTTATTTCGACAAGGAAAGCACGAAGAAGCATTTTTATGGATGAAGAAGGCAACGGCACACGGCGAAGTATCGGCCGATATGCATGAGCACTTGGGCGACATACTGTTTCATTTGGGAAAAACGGATGAAGCAGTGAACGAGTGGAAACAAGCTGCTGCTAAACCGGGAGCCAGTGGAAAGGTGAGCGATAAGATGAACCAACGCCGCTATATCGATTGAAAATTTACCGGAGTATACCACTTATCCTTATTTACCGAAAGAAGGTGATACTGAGTTACCATGGATTTCTGAATCGGTTGGTCATGCTTTTTTTATTCGCGCTGGCTACCATGCTCTTCTCTGCGTGCAAAACAAGCGAACGTGCATCCAAGGAGAAGGCGATGAAAAATAGAACCGCAGGTTTCGTTCTCAAGCACTATGATGACGCTCGATTTGATTATGATTGGTTGGGAATGAAAGTAGACGCCGATTTTGGAACCGAGGAAGAGTCCAGCGGATTCAAGGCAACCATTCGCATGCGCAAGGATAGTTTGATATGGGTGTCTATTACACCTGCGCTTGGTATAGAGATGATTCGTGTGATGATTACACCGGACAGCTTGAAGTACTTATCTAAAATTCCGGACAATAAATTCTACTATCTCGGAACGTTTGAAGATGTAAATAGGTTGGTAGGAACCTCATTTGATTTCGAAATGTTGCAACAGCTTTTGGTAGGCAATGCAATAGGACTTGAGAAGGATGAGAGGCGTTTCCGCAGTGAAGTAGACGGCGACGATTACCTGCTTATTTCGAAGTATCGCCGAAAGGTCCGTCGAATGGTGGGTGTTGACGATCGGAAGCTGGAGAGCGATACCATTCTGGTCAATCCCGATGATCCTCGATATCAGCGAACGATGCGTAAAAGTGAAGACTCGGATGAGCTCATTGTTTCACGTTACTGGTTTGAGGCGGCACAGTTTCGTTTAATCAAATCCGTTTTCAATGACCTGCTTCGACAACGGACACTCGATATTGCATATTCCGATTTCCGTGCTGATGGAGAGCAATTTTATCCGGCCAAATGTCGTTTGACCATTTCAAGTCCGCAGGTAAAACAAGTGTTGAATTATGAAATAACCAAGTTGTCATCGGGCAAAGCGTATGATTTTCCTTTTGATATTCCCGACGACTATGCTCGAAAAGACACACTGTAAATCTTTATGGAAAGGCAAATAAAACATTCAAACGTGCTGTGGCTGACTTTGGCTATGACCATGTTTTTCTTGCTCGCAGTGCCTGTATGGCAGGGATTTTCGCAATCGAAAAAGGATTTGCAAAGGCAGCGAGATGATATTAACGGCAAGATTGAACAGACCAAGAAAATGATTCGCGATTCCGAGCGTCAGCAGAAGTCGACGATACGTCAAGTACAATTATTGAATGAGCAGCTTGCGTTTCGCGAACAGTTGATTGGGAATCTCAATAATGATATCCATACAATTGATGGCGAAATCAAGCGCAAGAATCATTACATCGGGGAAATGGAAGGGCAGGTTAATCAGATGAAGGAGGAGTATGGTCGGATGATCTACAATGCGTTTCGTCAGCGGACCAGCTACGACAAGCTCATGTACATTTTTGCTTCAGCCGATTTTCATCAAGCCTATAAGCGCTTGAAGATGACTCAGCGCTATGCTGATGCGCGCAAGAAGCAGGCATTCACAATTTTGGGAAAACAGGAAGAGATAAAGTCGAGTGTCGATGAGTTGGAGCGTGATAAAACCAGCAAGGCCCAATTGGCTGACGCAAAAGAACGCGAGCGTAGGGAAGTGGAAGCTGATAAATCGGAGCAGCAGCAGCGTTTACAGGCGTTGAAGAAGGAAGAGTCGAAACTGCGGAAACAACAGGACAAGCAAAAGACAGATCGTGATAAACTAACCGCACGCATTCAGGCGGTTATTGCGGAAGAGATTCGCAAGGAGAACGAGAAGAAAATGGCTGAGGAGAGGAAGGCTGCTGCTGCGCTTGCCGCGAAGGAAGCTACAGCAAAAAAGACCACAACGTCTACTTCAGCAGCGGGAGCAGCTTCGACCTCGAAGTCCACTACCGCTGCAGCACCCGCTGCGGAAACGGCCAAGAAGACGACGGCAATGGCCCTGGCACCGGAGACTGTACTTGTCAACAAGGACTTTGAAAAGAACAAGGGCGCGCTGCCGTGGCCGGTGAGTGCGGGAGTTATCACCTCACACTTCGGTACACATGCGCACCCATCGTTGGCGCAGGTTACTATCAATAACAAGGGCGTTGATTTTACGACGGATAAAAATGCCTCTGCACTTGCGGTGTTCAGCGGGAAGGTGACATCAATCTTCAACATACCGGGTGCAGGGCAAAACATAATTGTGACGCACGGTTCGTACAAGACGGTTTACTCGGGTTTGGAAACAGTGTCGGTGAAAATTGGCGACGCAGTTACTTCCAAACAAAAGTTGGGTACTATCATGTACGATGGTGAAGACTACACCTTGCACTTCGAAGTTTGGAAGGTAGGCGCAGAAGCGGGCGCTGCGCAGAATCCGGAGTTATGGATTAAGAAACGATAAAGGCTCACACCCTTGCCTTCCTTGTAATCCTCCGCTATGAATGAAGAGGATTTTGCTTTCTTCAGGTATCATTCTGTTTTCAATTTGATTGAATAAACCGAAGAGTGCCTTTCCCGTGTACACCTGGTCGAGCGGCAATTGATGTTCTTGCTCCATTTGCTGAATGAAAGAAATCAGCTCGTTATTCCACTTGCCGTAACCGCCAAAATGATGAGTGCTGTCTAGGGTAAATTGATCGCGGTATTCCTCTGCAAGCGCTCTATCCATCAAGAAGTATTCGATGTGTTTGATGACTTCGTCTTGCAAGAATTCACCGCCTTTGAGTGCAGAATAACCCAAGAATTTTATGTCGCTTTTTGCGCCGAGCATCATTCCCGCCAGCGTAGCTCCTGTTCCGCAAGCACAAGCAATGTGCGTATACTTCTCCATGTCTGATTCAGAAAGTATTTCCAAACAGCCATTTACGCCGTAGTAGTTCGAGCCTCCTTCCGGCACGAGGTGGAATGCGCCGTATTGATCATGCAGCCATGCTTTAAACTCTTCGGTGTTGCGCTCTTCATAGTCGAGTCTGCTCACGAACTGCAGTTGCATGCCTTGTTCCTTTGCAAATCGAAGAGTGTCACTTAGTTCGTTGGGTTCTTCGCCACGAATAATACCGATTGTGCGAATTCCTGAGAGTGAACCTGCGGCTGCGGTTGCATGAATGTGGTTGCTCCAGGCGCCTCCGAATGTCACGAGCGTGCGATGTTCAGAAGCAAGCGCTCGCTCGATATTATATTTCAGCTTATACCATTTATTGCCATTGACGAGTGGATGCAACAAGTCGAGGCGCTTCACATCGATGCTGATGTTGTAATCTGAACACAGCTGATGGCTGAGCGTTTGATAGGTAATCGGAATATTTGTGTCTGTCGCAAAATTCACCTCAATGCACGATAACAAGTGGTGAAACAAAAACACCCTCTTCACATTGCACGCGCAACAAGTACGTTCCATTCGCTAATGCTGGCAGTCCGAATCGAGGCCATTCGTTTACATTGAATGAAGCGCATGTTCTGCCATCGATGCAGTGCAATTCAACATGCAGTGGTGTTTTGTGTAATCCACGAATCTCGAACCATTCACGCGCCGGGTTGGGTAGAATTGCAATCTTCATTTCGGAGCGTTCATTTACTGCGACAGAGTTGCTCAACGTGATGCAATAGTCTTCAATCTCACCGTATGTCAGATTACCACATGGTTCGGGTTCATTGTTCGCGCTGATGGGCGTGTAGGTCATCGATACCCGCATGCGCGAAACACCTTCGGTTACAGAACTCGGCATTGTGAAAGAACCCGAAACCGGAATGGTTGTGGGAGCGGGATCAAACACAAGCTCGTTCTCATCTTCGAAATCACCATCTATGTTGAAGTCAATCCAAACACGGAAATTTTCATTATAGGTAGTCCCGAGATAACCAGGAGAACATTCAGCGAAGTAGCTGGACCCAGCGTACAGTGTGTCTGTAATATCGGAAACGAGAATATATCCGTTGTCGTCGAGTGAAGTGCGAATGATGTCACCAACCTGCACGGATTGAATGAACTCGACATCTGAGTTCGCTGTGGTGACGCAATACGGAATCAACGCGCAGTCTTCACAACCGGGAGTGAATGCCGGTATCTCAAATGCTTGGCCTTCTGGATTAGTGCAGGACGAGCTAATGCTGATGTTGTAGTTAGAACAAGATAGGAGATTGCTAATGGTGAACGTGTCGGTTTCTGCAGTGAGCCATTGTTGCGAATTACCGTTTGCATCAGCGGCAATGATCGTATATCCGGAGGCCGCAAGCACTTCGTCCCACTGAAGTGTGAGTGAGTTGGCTGAGGAGGCTATTACTTCGAGCGATTGAGGCTGAATGCAGCACCCGTCTGTTTCCCATTCGAGAATTTGGGACCAGGCGCTAAGCGAATCAGTGCAGTAGGCAGCGACACGCGCTTGATAATTAGTGCATGCCAATAAATTTTCAATCGTAGTTGTGTTACCGTTGTTCAACTCAAGCGAGATCCATTCTGAGTTACCGACAGGCCGATATTCCATTCGGTAATCTTCTGCAGCAATCAAGTCATTCCAGTTGATGGTGTAGTTCAACGTGCTGGGTGACTGAGTTACATCCAATCCATACGGCGCCATGCATTGCCCATTGTCGCAAGAGGTGATGAGTAGTTGCATACTGTTATGCACATTCAATCTTCCGCCGCTCACGGTTTCGTCGAGCAATTGTGTAGTGATATCGACACCACTCAGAATGTATTCTTTCATCAGCGCTGCAGCTTGTGTCGGATTGACATTCGCATTATCGTCGAATGCAGAGCATGGAGTGCTATACAAAAGGGCAATAGCCCCTGCTACGCAAGGACTCGAAAATGAGGTGCCTGTTGTATTGTTGTAGGTAGTGTTATTGGCTAGATAAACTGCGTCGCCGGGTGCGGCTAAGTCGATGGTCGTTATACCATAGCCACCCGAGGCGCGAACATCCATGCTGTTAGTGCGGCCCACGGAGATGAGGTATTCACTGGGGCACGCTGTGGGCAGGTCGCCAAACAGGTCTACGTTTGTGTTGTTGTTGGTAGTTGATCCGCAACTCAGCACGCCGTGCACACCGAGCGAATCGTACATGGCGCACCAAATGGGCGCGTCGGCGGGTTGTCCGTTGTCGGTACCCCACGAGCTGTTGGTTGCAACCACATAGGCTCCTTGTGCGCCATTGGTTTCGTTGTAGAGTCGGCGCATTTCGAGTGGATATGCGTACCCGGCAATGGCGGCGGCTTCCGTTGAACTGCCAATCTCCACCATCATCATTTTCACATCCCAGTTCACACCCACAACTCCTGTGTTATTATTCCCTTTAGAGCCAATCATACTACACACACGAGTTCCGTGGCTGTCGTTATCGAGAATATCACTTTCGCTGGTGATGTTCCATCCATCGTAGTCGTCGATGTAACCATTATTATCGTCGTCGATGTTGTTGAGTGGAATCTCGTTCTCATTCACCCAGTGGTTGTCTGCAATGTCGGTGGTGTTCCATTGAGCGCCCCCCAGTTCCACTACACAGACTACAATTTGATCGCCCGAAGGTGTTGTTCCCCCGGTTGTAATATCCCAGGCAAGCTCACTGTCGATGTCATGGTCATTGACTTGTTGGTGATGCCATTGTTGTTCGAAAAACGGATCGTCGGGCACGAGGCGTTGTGCAACGATGTGGTTCACTTGTGCTTGCACGACAGCTGAATTATTCTTCGCATGATAGAGAAAATCGCGCATGGGAATTTGCTCCTCGTTGAACTCAACCAGCCACAGGTTCATGCGTTCATAGATGCAGTGCGACTCCTGCACTTCGGCCGTTAGTCCGAGTTGAGCGTTCAAGTCAGAAACGAAGGTGGCGATATCGCGCTTGCTCTTGAGTTGAATGATTGCTTCGCCTGTCATGCGTTCTTGCGCAGACAGAATTCCGTTCAGAAAGAACAGGCAAGCAAGGATGAGAATGATGCGCGGGTTCATGAGGTAAAGGTACGATGAAGGGATGAAATAGTGAAGTAGTGAAATGGTGAAATGGTGAAAGAGTGAGAGGGTGACGTGGGGACGAATGTCCCTATAATCCTACAATCCTGTCCCCTACAATCCTACCGTAAGCATACTATTCTTCTAGAATATGCCTTTGAGGAATGAGCATTTCGGCCGAGCCACTTGAGCTTTGCATTCTAAATTCCAGCACCATGCGCCACCATTTCACTCTCTCACTAGTTAACTATTTCACCAACCACCATATTGCACGTATCTTTGAAATTATTAAAACACGTGTAATGATCACCAAACTTACTCTCACATTGAATCAGCAAGTGATAGAATCTGCGAAGGCGTATGCGAAGCGCAATGGAAAGAGTTTGTCGTCGATTGTCGAGAGTTATTTGCGCTCGCTGGAGCAAACAGAAGATGCGAAGCAAACTCTCTCGCCTGAAGTGAAACGGCTGCTGGGTTCAGTGAAGCTGAGTAAGAACTTCGACTACAAGAAGGAGTTGCAGGAGGCGATGATTAAAAAGCACATGTCATGAAACACGTGATGATCGATACAAATGTCGCGCTCGACCTGCTTGCTAATCGCAAGCCTTTCGCTGAAGAGGCTCTTCAGTTGTTCAATCGCGCTGCACAGGGTCGCGTTAAGCTTTACCTTTCTTCGTTGAGTTACACCACCTTGTTTTATGTGTTGAAGAAGGACAACCGACCGGAGGTAGTGTTGAGTTCGCTGCGAAATCTGGAGCACCTGTGCGAAACAGTCGATGTCAATTCGGATGTAATCAAAGCCGCCTTGCGCATACGCTCCGGCGATTTGGAAGACGCTGTTCAACTGCAAGCGGCCATCCATCACAAAAAAGTAACCGCCATCGTCACCCGCGATGCGAAAGGCTTTCGCCGAAGTAGTATACCTGCGTTCAATTACCGCGAGGCTATTGCGATGGTGGAGGCGGGGTAAAGGTGGCGGCGTGTTTACCTATAATCCAACAATCCTATCCCCTGCAATCCTACTCTTCCCCATACACCCTCTTCACCCTTTGACTCACCGACGTCAAGACCTCGTACGGAATCGTGCCGCACATGCGGGCGAATTCGAGGAGCGAGATGTGATCGCCGAAGAGTTCGACTTCATCGCCTTCGCTGCAGTGCGATGCTGACACATCTATCATGGTCATGTCCATGCATACGTTGCCGACAATAGGGGCTTTTTCTCCGCGTACCATCACATAGCCTTGGCCGTTGCTCATGGTGCGGCGCAGACCGTCGGCGTAACCCACTGGAATCGTTGCAATGGTCATGTCGAAAGGCGCTACAAACGCACGCGAATAGCCGACGCTTTCTCCGCCTTTAATCTGCTTGATCTGCGAAATGATGGTCTTCCACTTACCGGGTGTTTGCAAATGCTGCTGATCGTCGCCGCTGGCCGACACGCCATAGAGTCCGATGCCGAGTCGCACCATGTCCATGGCTGCATCCGGGAAGCGTTCGATGCCTCCGGTGTTCAGCGCATGACGCATAAATGAGTTCTTTACATGCAACGCAATGCGGTCGCAACAGTCGTTGAAGATGTTCAATTGGTGACGAGTGAAGTCATCGTATTGTGTGGCATCACTCGCGGCTAGATGCGTGAATACGCTCGCTACGCGCACCTGCTTATTGGCGTCGAGCCACGCGCATAAGTCGTGCATTTCATCGGCAATGAATCCGAGGCGATGCATGCCGGTGTCGATCTTAATGTGCACAGCATACGGCTCGGTAATTTCCGCTGCTTGCAGTGCCTGCAAAAAATTATTCGCCGTACGGAAGCTGTACAACTCGGGTTCGAGCTTATGACGAATGAGCGTGGGCAAACTGCTACGCTCGGGATTCATTACCATGATAGGTAATGAAATACCTGCCTTGCGCAATTCTACGCCTTCATCGGTGTAGGCCACTGCGAGATAATCGGCCTTGTTGAACTCGAGCAGTGACGCTACTTCTTCAGCGCCACTGCCATAGCCAAACGCCTTCACCATCACCATCAATTTGGTTGAGGGAGGCAATTTCGATTTGAAGTAACGCAGGTTGTGCGCGAGTGCATTCAGGTTTATTTCAAGCACCGTATCGTGCGTCTGCTGCTGAAAAGCAGAGACAATGCGCTCAAAACGAAAGTCGCGCGCTCCCTTGATGAGGATGGCGCGCTTCACATATTCATCGGTGGTGAGTTGCGCGAGAAATGCCTCTGTTGAGGGAAAGAAAATAGAATGTCCAGGATAGTTGGAGGCATGCTTCGACATGGATGCTCCAATACCGATGAACTGCGTGATACTCTTTCCGCTAAGCAAGCGTGCAATTCGTTTGTGCAATTCGTCATCACTCAATCCGGTTTGAAACAAGTCGGAAAGAATGACGGTCGTCAATTGTTGCCGTGCGTGATGACCTAAAAAATCGAGCGCTATTTCGAGCGAATGCAAGTCGTTGCTATAGGCGTCATTCACCAGCGTACAATCGTTTTCTCCTTCAATCAACTGCAAGCGCATTTCAAGCGCGGTTAATCGACTCAAGCGATCTTGAATGGTAGTTGGTTCGAAGCCCAGGTGAAGCATCAGCGTAATGCATGTAATACAGTTCTCGACCGATGCTTTGTCGCGAAACGGTAATTGAAACTCGAGCATGAGTTCATTCCATTTCAGTTCTATGGTTGCGCTTGTTGCAGTACTCGTTCGTGTTGCGTGCTCGGCAGTTGGAGTGCGCAGTATCGTCTTCGTGGCAAGCCAGGGTTGTATGAGGGCGGCGATGTCGCCGTCTTCCGGACAAATCACCACAGGACAATGCGCAAACAGGTTGAGCTTTTCACCAATGAGTTGTCGTTTGCTTAAAAAGTTCTCGCTGTGTGCAGAGCCGATAGAGGTGAAGACGCCGATGGTGGGCGAAATGATTTTCGCCAGCTCATCCATTTCACCGGGCATCGAAATACCGGCTTCGAAAAGCGCGAGTGTGTGCACTGTTTCCATGTTCCACACGGAGAGTGGAACACCAATCTGCGAGTTGTAGCTCTTCGGACTACGCACAATGTTGAAGTCGTCGCACAGCAATTGGTTTAGCCATTCCTTCACAATGGTTTTACCATTCGATCCGGTAATTCCCACAATAGGAATGTCGTATTGTTTGCGATGTGCTGCTGCAACTGCCTGCAGCGCTTTCACGCTATCTTTTACAACAAGGATATTAGCTTCGGCGATGGAGACCTCGGGCTGACGTTCAACTACGAAGTTGCGGACGCCTGCGGCGTAAGCATCGCCGATGTATTTATGACCATCGTTGCGCTCACTCTGAATGGCGAAGAACAGTCCGTCTCCGGCATGCGTCAGCTTGCGACTATCGATGAGTAAACGTTCGATGATGCGGTTTTCTCGCTCCTGCACAAGCTTGCCATCAGCAATTTTCGCGATATCATGAATAGAAAAACTCATGCGTTTTTCTCTTTGTCTTCGTGCGCACGCTGCTGCATAGCCTGTGTAAAGGCCATGCGCGAAAGGGGCACGTATGATTCTTTTTCACCGAGTTGGACTACGGAATCTCCGGGCACATGGCGGTAGCTGTAATTTGCAAGATTGCCCGTTTGCACACAGATGGCGTGGACCTTGGTCACAAACTCTGCAATGGCCAGTAAGTGCGGCATCGGACCAAATGGGCGACCCATATAGTCCATGTCCAAGCCTGCGATGATTACGCGTATTCCCTGGTTGGCTAGTTGGTTGCATACATCGGGTAAACCGTCATCGAAGAATTGAGCTTCATCAATGCCAATTACTTCAACGTCGCCGGTGAGGAGCAAAAGTTGGGAAGAGTGGTCTACCACTGTGCTGCGAATAGTAGTCTGGTTGTGGCTTACGACGTTTTCTTCGTGGTAACGATTGTCAATACGAGGTTTGAAAATCTCCACCTTCATTTTGGCGAACTCAGCACGACGCATACGGCGAATGAGCTCTTCCGTTTTTCCGGAAAACATAGAGCCGCAAACGACTTCAATCCATCCCTGGCGGCGACCGCGATTATCGGTGTTTTCTAAAAACATCTCCTGTAGGCAACTTAGCGAGCGCAAAATAGCAATTGAATAGGCTACGGCCCGTGTCTATTTTTTGCAAAAAAGGGTTTTAGGGTGTTCTTTTGCGGGTGAAATAAATCAGGATACCATGGGACGCATATTTGAAACCCGAAAGCATAAGATGTTTGCGCGCTACGACAAGATGGCGAAGGCCTTTACGCGCATCGGTAAAGACATTGTAATGGCCGTGAAGGCCGGAGGTCCCGACCCCAACAACAATCCGCGTTTGCGTCAAATCATGAACAACGCGCGTGGTTTGAATATGCCCAAAGACCGGGTAGAATCTGCTATTAAGAGAGCCAGCGATAAGGATAATTCGAACTATGAGGAAATTGTGTACGAAGGATACGGACCTTACGGAGTGCCTATTTTGGTAGAAGCGGCCACTGACAACCCTACGCGCACTGTTGCAAACGTGCGCTTGTATTTCAATCGCGCAGGCGGCGCGCTAGGTACAAGTGGCTCGCTGAGTTTCGTATTTGAGCGCAAGGGAGTTTTCCGCCTCGATGCTGCTAATGTAGCCAACGCCGAAGAACTCGAGCTTGAGTTAATTGATGCCGGGCTTGAGACGATGGAGGCAGACGAAAACGAAGTGGTATTGTATACCGCGTTTACCGATTTCGGGAATATGCAAAAGGCTCTGGAGGAGCGCAACATCATCGTGAAGAAGGCAAGTCTGGAGCGCATACCTAATTCATTTGCAGAACTTACCGAAGAGCAAACGGATGAGATTCTGGAGCTTGTTGAGAAAATCGAAGAGGACGATGATGTGCAGGCTGTGTATCACAACCTGAAGTAGTGCTGATGCCGAGTATTTGCGGTCAAGGGGGATTTTTGTCTTAAACTTGTAGTAACAAACGGCGTCCTAAACGCCCAACCATGAACCGCCTGCAACAGCTTTTAGAGCGTTTTAAACCTATTTCACTTGAGGAAATGGATAGTGTTCGTCTGATGAATCGGACGGATACGAAGTTCATGATTGGACGGCAGCAGCTCGAGCAATTGTTAGATTCCTTGGGAGATAATTATCGGGTTCTGGAAGTGGAAGGTGTTCGCCTTAGTCGGTACAAAACTCTTTATTACGATACGCCGGAATTCATGTGCTACCGCCAGCATCACAGCGGTAAGCGCAATCGATTTAAGGTGAGAAAGAGAGAATACGTTGAAAGTCATATTTCATTTCTCGAATACAAAGAGAAAACAAATAAGGGAAGAACCATTAAAAGCCGCATTAAACTCGGAGAAATCGCCGATACGATGAATGAACGCGAGAATGCGTTTATCGACGAGCGAACTCGTCATCATTTGAACTACGAACCTAAGTTGTGGAATAGCTTCGGTCGCATAACGTTGGTAGATATGAAGGCCGGAGAGCGACTGACAATCGATACGGATATTGCTTTTGAAATGTCAGATAGAGTAGCCGGCATTCCGGAATTGGTTATCATTGAAGTTAAGCGCGACGAGAATAGCGGGGTGTCGGAAGTGTTACGACAATTGAAGCATCAACTCGTTCGACCCGAATCGATGAGTAAATATTGCTTAGGCGTTGCATTGCTTTACCCCGAATTGAAGTCGAACAACTTCAAACAGAAATTATTGAAAATCAAAAAAATCAAATTAGCTTATGTTGCTTGATTGGGCACACTTTTTTTTACAAGTGCAAGATGTAGTTCCCACTGTAATCGACGAACCCGAGAAGTTCAAACCACTCGGAGGGTTGAAGTTTTTTAATGGGGAAGACCTGCTTGGGTTGGTTATTCGAATGGCTATGCACTTGTTGTTCGTGTTTGTGCTGGTGCGTTTGATTTACTACCCTATTGCCAAGCGTAAGGATTTTCTTTTCACGTATTTCCTTTTTTCCATTTCCATTTTTACCATGTGCTTCTTGCTGGAAAGTGTGAAGCTCGAGATGGGATTTGCACTCGGTTTGTTTGCTGTTTTCGGAATCATTCGATACCGTACCGATGCGATTCCAATCAAGGAAATGACTTATTTATTCATTGTTATTGGCATGTCGGTGATGAATGCGCTTATCAACAAGAAGATTTCGGTGGTTGAGTTGGTATTCGCGAACGGAGCCATACTCGCGCTAACCTACGGCCTCGAGCATGTATGGTTGTTGCGACACGAATCGCAGAAGCTGGTCGTGTATGAAAAAATCACGCTTATCCAGAAAGGTCGTCGCGCCGAACTAGTTGCTGACTTAGAGGAAAGAACCGGTATAAAAATCAATCGCGTTGAAATTGGTAAAATCGATTTTTTGAGAGACACGGTGGTCGTAAAGATTTATTTCTACGAGGACCAGCAGGATGGACATATTGACGAGACTTTTTCTTCCGGATTCAATAATTAAATCGAATGAAAAACAGGTATTTTTTGCTCGCTGTTGTGCTGGTTTTCTTCCTGTCTTCGTGCAAGAAGGAGGAGGGTGATGGAGGCAACTCTTCAATTAAAGGGAAGGTTTCAAGAGAATGGCGTGTAGTTCTTACGAATCCGGGAACCGCCGTCAACACGTTTCCGGCTGCTGACGAAGATGTGTACATCATATACGGCGATCATGTATCGCCCGATGATCGCGTGCAGACCAACTATGATGGTGAGTATGAGTTCCTTTACCTACGCCCGGGAAATTATAAGGTGTATACCTTTTCCAAGGACACCAACGCAGTAGTTGTTCCCTGGGACGAAGATCATATGACGATTTTGCAGGAAATCGAAATTACCGATGGCAATCAGCAGGTCATTGCTGCCGACATGACCATTTACGATGCGACCAATTAGTATTGCCGTTACATTATTGCTTATTGCACCCTGCTTCCGAGCACAAACAAGGGATGCCGGCTTGTGGATGGATGTTGGTTTCAGCCGTGAATTGGGCGAGCGTTTCGAGTTGGCCATGAGCCCTGAGGTTCGTCTGAATGAAAACCTCTCGCGATGGTCGCGTCTCTTCGCAGATGTTTCCTTGGAATACAAACACAACAAACACATTTCGTTGTCAGCTACCTATCGGGGTGGCGCGGGCAACGATGGCGTGCATGTCGACGGCCGGCATCGCGTGCAATATGGATTAGGCTTAAAGCATAAATGGAAGGACTGGACACTTCACTATCAATCTCGTTTACAATTTGCTCTAAACGCGGCCTGGAGTGATGCGGATGTTGATTTCAATACTACCTGGCGTAATCGCATTACCCTGAAGTATGGCGGGTTGAAAAAAACAGATTTGGCAACTGCTTATGAAGTTTTCAACTCGGTTTCGGCCTATCAGGAGTTGGCAATAACCAATTGGCGTTGGACAGCTCAAGTAGCCCGTAAAATCAACAAAAAGCAGAGCGTGGCGTTGGGGTATCTTATTCAACGCGACTTGACTGAGTCGCCTCAACATCTTGATTTCGTGTTTTTGCTTTCCTATAAGGTGGAATTGTAGTGCTACATTCGCGGCGCAAAATTCCTCCTAAACATGTCAAAAAAAATCACTTCCGTCCTTATTTCCGTATTCGATAAAACCGGTTTAGAGCCCATTGTGCAGCGCATGATGGAGTTGAACATCACCATGTATAGCACCGGCGGTACGCAAGAATTTATTGAAAAGCTGGGTGGAAAGGTTGTTCCGGTGGAGGAGCTAACGGGCTATCCCAGTATTCTCGGCGGGCGTGTGAAAACCCTTCATCCGAAAGTATTTGGAGGAATTCTGAATCGCCGCGCCGATGAAGGCGATCAGGCACAAATAGCCGAGTACGAAATCCCAAACATCGACTGTGTCATTGTCGATTTATATCCGTTTGAAAAAACAGTTGCGAGTGGCGCATCGCATGAAGACATTATAGAAAAGATTGACATCGGCGGTATTTCACTCATCCGCGGTGCTGCAAAGAATTATGACGATGTGGTGATTGTGCCTGCGCAGCGCTATTACGCTCATCTGCTTAACATACTGACTCAGCAAGAGGGTGAAAGTACCATCGAACAGCGCCGTGAACTAGCGCGCGAAGCTTTCAATGTTTCATCGCACTACGACGGGAAGATCTATTCGTATTTTCTCGGAGAAGAACCGGGTTCGTTGAAGATCAGCGAAAATGATTATCAAGTACTGCGCTATGGTGAAAACCCTCATCAGCGCGGTGTTTTCTACGGCGATATGGATGCGTTGTTTGAAAAATTGAATGGCAAAGAACTTTCATACAACAATTTACTCGATGTAGATGCTGCCGTGAATTTGATTGATGAATTCGCCAACGACGCTCCAACATTTGCCATTCTGAAACACAACAACGCATGTGGCATAGCAACACGCGCCACCATGAAGGACGCCTATGAAGCGGCCTTGGCTTGCGACTCTGTGTCGGCCTTTGGTGGTGTGCTCATTGCCAATAGTTCAATTGATTTAGCAACTGCCGAACTCATTCATTCGTTGTTCTGTGAGGTCATTATTGCACCGTCATTTGATGCAGCTGCCATTGAATTACTCAAGCAAAAGGCGAATCGAATCATACTTGTGCGCAAACACGTGACTATGCCGAAGCAGCAGGTGCGGACGGCATTGAACGGATACTTGTTTCAAGATAAGGATTCTCACTCAGAAACTATAAAGGATTTTAACCTGGTTACTACAGCGAAGGCAAGTGATTCACAATTGAGCGACTTAGTCTTCGCCAACAAGATTGTGAAGCACACCAAGAGCAACACCATTGTACTGGCTAAAAACGGACAGCTTTGCGCAAGCGGCACCGGCCAAACATCACGTGTGGATGCATTACGCCAGGCGATTGAAAAAGCACGTTCATTTAACTTTGACTTGACCGATGCCGTCATGGCAAGCGATGCATTCTTCCCATTTCCCGATTGTGTGGAGATAGCGAAGGAGGCCGGTATCACAGCGGTTGTTCAGCCGGGCGGTTCTATCAAAGATCAGCTCTCAACCGATTACTGCAACGCGAATGGTGTTGCGATGTATATGACGGGTGTGAGGCACTTTAAGCACTAGTGGCGAGTGGCCTTTGAATGAAAGGCTTTAAGTTAGATTATATCATTTATGAAGTAATTAAAAAAAGGCCCGCTTTGGATTTCCAAAGCGGGCCTTTTTATTCGCCACACGCCATTAGGCACTAGTCATTATTAGTTCTTCTGCACACGTATACTCTTCACTTCGTTGTTCGAGTGAATATTGAGGGTGTAAAGTCCTTGAGCAAATGCGCTAAGATCGATTGTTGTCATGGATGCATTCGGATTGAATGTCGCAACGCGCTTACCTGTAATATCCACAACTTCGATGAGCATCATGGCAGCACCTTCTTGTTGTGCGATGGTGAGCAAGCCGTTAGTAGGGTTAGGATAAACACTATAGAACGTGCTGATTTCCTCTACCGAAACTACTCCTTCACAATCACAAGCCGCATTGTAAACATCATTCGAAGTATTAGCGTTTCCATCGTCGCAAGGATCACCAACGAAATAGCATGAGCCGTCGTCGGTGTCAGCGCTGCTATCGTAATTACATGCGTCCGGATTGATGCAACCCAATACAAATACGAATGTTCCGATGCAATCACAATTGCTGTCCAGCACGTCGTTCAAAGTCTCTTCATTGCCATCGTTGCATGGGTCTCCAGGGAATTCGCAGGTGAAATCATCGAATTGTGCTTCGGGGTTATAATTACAAGCTGTAGCATCTGTGCAGCCGACAATCATACCGGCACATATACAATCGATTCCGTATGCATCACCCATTGTATTCGGATCGTTGTCGTCGCATGGGTAACCGGGCAATTCGCATGAGCCATCATCAAAATTCGCTTCCGGATTATAGTTGCAAGCTTCGATAGCAGTGCAGCCCTCTACAATTTCGATAGCTTCTCCCAGGCAGATACAATCAGCTCCTACAATATCGTTAGCGGTGAAGACATTGCCATCATCGCAGGCATCGCCAACTAAGAAGCAAGATCCATTATCAACTGTGGCAAGCATATCATAGTTACATGCATTCATGTCCATGCAACCGGCGATGAGGCCGTTGTCTTCGCCTAAACAAACACAATCAATACCAACAACATCATTATCGGTGGTCAAATCATTATCGTCGCAAGCGTCTCCGGGGAAGATGCAGGAACCGTCTTCTGCAATAGCGTCTGCATTGTAATTGCAAGCGAGCACATCGGTGCATCCGGCAAGTTGTCCTGCGCAAACGCAGTCATTGGAAAGAACGTCATTGAGGGTATTCTCATTCGCATCGTCACAAGGGTAGCCCGGCAATTCGCAAGATCCATCTTCAATAGTTGCTTCGGGGTTGTAGTTGCAAGCATCTGTGGCGGTGCAACCTGCCACGCCCGTGATTTCTTCTCCTAAGCAAACACAGTCAGCACCGTACACATCGTTAATGGTAAATACGTTTTCATCATCACAGTTGTCGCCAGGGAAGAAACAACTGCCATCATCGAACGCGGCAGACAAGTCGTAGTTACAAGCGCTAGCGTCTAAACAGCCACCGGATACACCGGCACAAACGCAGTCTTCACCAAGCACATCATCGATAGTTGCGGCATTGAAGTCATCGCAAGGCTCGCCCGGCAAGACACAGCTACCATCTTCGATTGTTGCATCAGGATTGAAGTTACAAGCCTCAATGGCAGTGCATCCCTCGATGAATGATTCCGTTTCACCAAGACATGAGCAATCGCTCTGAATAATATCATTGAACGTAAACGGATCAAGGTCATCGCAAGAAGAGCCTATTGTAATACAACTGCCATCTTCTATGGTAGCTTCCATATCGTAGTTACATGCAGACATATCCATGCAACCTGCAATCAAACCGGTGTCCTCTCCCACGCATACGCAATCCGCGTTGTAAGCATCATTGATGGTTGTGATATCACCGTCATCGCAAGCATCGGTTGGGAAAACGCAAGAGAAATCGTCGTCAAGTGCATCGGGATTGTAATTGCAAGCATCCGGATTTGTGCAGCCCACGAGAATACCGGAACATACACAATCGAGACTCCAAGTGTCGTCAATCGTTTGTTCATTGTTGTCATTGCAGGGGAAGCCCGGAAGTTCGCAGCTTCCGTCTTCAACGTTTGCTTCAGGATTGAAATTACATGCATCAGGAGCTGTGCAGCCTTCAATTTCAGGTATTGTTCCTTCGCATACGCAGTCGGCATTGTAGAGGTCATTAATGGTCTGTCCTATTCCGTCGTCGCATACATCTCCACTGAAGAAGCAAGTTCCGTTTTCGATTTGAGCGTTTACGTCATAGTTGCAGGCTGCGAGGTCTGTACAACCTTCCAACAATCCGACACAATTACAATCGGCACCAAGCAAGTCACCTACCGTTGATGCATTACCATCGTCGCAAGGCTCTCCGGGTAAGAGGCAAGAACCGTCTTCGAGCGTTGCGTCCGGGTTGAAATTACACGCTTCAGGAGCAGTGCAACCTTCGATATCTGCAGGTAGTTCGCCCGCACAAACGCAGTCCAGGCCATATACATCGTTGCTGGTAAAGGGGTCATTGTCATCGCAATTGTCGCCTGGCGACACACATGAGCCGTCTTCTATTCCTGCGCTTGGGTTGTAGTTGCAAGCGGTGGGCACGGTGCAACCAACAGAAAGTCCGGCACACACGCAATCCGCATTATAAGCATCTTCGAAGGTGTTTTCATCGCCATCATCACAAGGCTCGCCCTCGAGAATGCAAGAGCCATCATCGATGGTGGCCGTCATGTCATAGTTGCAAGCTTCCGGAGCAGTACAGCCGGGTATTCCACTGATTTCTTCACCTAGGCAAACACAATCGGCGGTGTATACGTCGTTGTCGGTGAAAATATTATCATCATCACAGTTGTCGCCGGGAAAGACGCAAGTAAAGTCTTCCTCCAAAGCATTAGGATCGAAGTTACAGGCTAATTCATTTGTACATCCCGTAGGTAATCCAATGCAGTTGCAGTTTTCGTCAACCGTATCCACTGTTTCGGGGTTACCATCATCGCAAGGGAAACCGGAGAACAAACAGCTGCCATCGTCTTCCGTTGCGTTCGGATTGAAATTGCATGCGTCGGGTGCGGTGCAACCGCTTCCTCCCACCGCCGACCAGAAGGCGATGGTATTTTCACTTCCCGCACCGATATACATCCACGGACCACTGCCGGGTAAGAATGTACCTGAAATCCATAGGCCTGCTTGCTCAGCAACTCCTTCACGGCCTTGGCCGAAGTCGCCATACTGCATGAAGTCAACCATGTTGGCAGGGTCCGAGAAGCCACCCATAGGCAGATAGAGCCCGAGGTCGCTCGCGACCGGATTGAAGCCTGCTGAGGCAGCCCAGTTAAACGTCACACTGGCACCTCCATCGAGTTGAAAGCTGCCGTCGGTTACAGATACCTCTGTACTGGAAAGGGAGGCGTATTCGAACAAAGCGCACAGGCGATATTGCTGAATATCGACTGACATCATACCAAAGTTTTGAATCGTGATTTGCGCATTGGCAGGGTCAACCATCGTGAACCTGATTTGTGCGTTGGAGCCCAACGATAAAAGGGCTATTCCGATAAGGAGTAGAAATTTATTCATGACGCGGTTAAAAGTTTGACGCAAGATAGCCGCCCAAATCATGAAGGAAGATGATTAAAGTTTTTTCTTTCAATGACATATGTTAAAAACCCTGGATTTAACAAAAAAGCCGCAATAGCGGCTCTTTCAGTTAATATTCATCTTCGTTGAAGAAGAAGTCTTCTTTGGTTGGGTAGTCTGGCCAAATATCTTCAATGGTGTCAAATACCTCTTCATCATCTTCGATTTGCTGAAGGTTTTCCACTACTTCAAGCGGAGCACCTGTGCGCATGGCGAAGTCAATCAATTCATCTTTCGTGGCAGGCCAAGGAGCGTCTTCGAGATAAGAGGCCAATTCAAGTGTCCAGTACATAGTATTGTCGGGTTATAAGAGTTCGTAAAGGGTTAACGTTGCGCGAAAATAATTGTTTCGCTCTTTTCTGCAACAGTTTTCGAATTTTATTGAAAAATATCCTGGTTCTCCTTACTGGCGCGGTATCCAAGGGGTTTCAGGGGCACCGGTTTCCAGAGCAACCATGCGTGAGAGCGTAAATAAATAGTCGCTAAGCCTATTTACATATTCCATGATCCGTATTTCCACGGGTGATTGCTCGTGCAGAAATACGATACTGCGTTCTGCTCTTCGACAAATGCAGCGTGCAATGTGGAGATGGGAAACGGTTAAGTGTCCTCCGGGAAGAACGAAGTTTTTCATAGGAGGAAGCAGCTCGTCCATTTCGTCCATAGCCTCTTCCAAAGCGGTGACATCGGTTTGTGTGAGCTCGGGCAGTTTCATTTTGCCGCTATGTTCAGGATCTACAGCAAGGTGACTTCCGATGGTAAATAATCGGTCTTGTATGGCAATGATTAATTCGGCATGCTTACTTCCATTAAGTAAATCTCGCACGAGACCCAGATAAGAGTTCAGCTCATCGATGTTGCCGTAGGCTTCTATTCTGGCGTGATGCTTCGACACGCGCACTCCCCCTAATAGTCCGGTGGTGCCGTCGTCGCCTTTGCGGGTATAAATCTTCATGCATCAAAGGTAGGTGCAAGGCTATTTATACTGTTCATTTGCATTTCAATTCTTATCATCACGTGCAATCTACTTACAGCAAACAAGAACGATACGACAGGGCCTACCTTAAAATGGCCGTAGAATGGGCTGCCCTTTCGCATTGCACCCGAAAAAAGGTTGGCGCGCTGCTTGTCCGCGATAACATGATTATCAGCGACGGTTACAATGGAACACCAAGTGGATTTCCGAATCCTTGTGAAGACGCCGGTGGTGATACACATTGGTACGTGTTGCACGCCGAGGCAAACGCAATATTGAAAATTGCCCGTTCAGCGAATGATGCCAAAGGGTCTACACTCTACATTACATTGTCTCCGTGTAAGGAATGTTGTAAACTCATATTACAAGCGGGCATTCGTCGCATGGTCTACATCCATGAGTATAAAGACACCACCGGACTCGATTTCTTGAGAAGTGCAGAACTGGAGATTGTTCAAATTCCCGATGTATGAAAAGCGTATTCATAATTTCTCCCAACAATATCCTTTAACAAAAACATCTATTCCTTACGACTGATTAGATTTGTCCCAAGCTATGAGCGAACAAATTCAGGAGTCACCGAACTCCAACCCTTACAATCAAGATCGTAAACCCTCTCCGGTGCAGCCCTTGCTATTCGCACTTACTTTGATTGCGGGAATGTTTATAGGGACCAATCTTGGCGATAAGAATCTGTTGCAAGTCAAACCATCGGTAGAGCAAAATGCAAACAAACTCGTGAGCCTGATTGATTTTATTGAAGACAATTACGTTGACAGTATCAATAAGAAGCAACTTATCGAGGATGCCATAGCGAGTGTTTTAAAGAATCTGGACCCACATAGTTATTATATGGGCTCGGAAGAAGTAGCGTTGGAAAAAGAGCGAATGAAGGGAGAGTTTAGTGGAGTTGGAATAGAGTTCCTCATTCTTCGCGATTCATTGATGGTTGTAAAGACCATAGCAGGAGGACCCTCTGAGCGAGCCGGTCTTCAATCCGGTGACCGCATTGTAATGGTCGATGGCCAGGCTATTTCAGGCAAAGAGCTGGATGGCGATAAGGCGCAAAAGTTATTGAAAGGAAAACAGGGTAGCCAGGTGCGCGTTGCGATAGTTCGCCCGGGTGAGAGCGGAATGAAAGAGTTCAACATAGAGCGTGGCAGTATTCCCATCGAAAGTGTGAACGCATCGTTTATGGTGAATGATTCTGTGGGCTATATCCGAATTGATCGATTTGCTGAGAAGACGTATGACGAGTTTGTGGAGGCAACTGAGCAGCTGGAGGAAAAAGGCTGCAAGTCGCTCATACTAGATTTAAGAGGAAACGGCGGCGGCTTGCTCAACCAAGCAGCTGAAATTGTAGAGGAGTTTTTAACCGAAGGAAAAACCATTGTGCGCACTCGCGGCATACACACAGGCGAAGATGAAATTCGCTCGGGTAAAAAAGGTCGCTATCGCGATTACAATGTGATTGTAATGATTGACCAGAATTCGGCATCAGCAAGTGAAATAGTTGCCGGCGCTCTTCAAGATTGGGACCGAGCAGTTACCGTTGGTCGTCGATCCTTCGGTAAAGGACTCGTCCAGCACGAAATGGAATTGGCCGACAACAGTGCGCTGCGTCTCACGGTCGCTCGTTATTATACACCAACAGGCCGCTGCATTCAAAAGCCCTATGGCGATTCAATAAACTATGAAGATGATTTCAGATCGCGCCTTGAGAAGGGGGAGTTGACCAGCGCCGATAGTGTGCAGTTTCCAGATTCACTTCTGTTTCGCACACCTTCCGGAAGATTAGTATATGGTGGCGGCGGAATCATGCCTGACGTGTTTGTGCCTCTCGACAGTATTTATTTCTCCGGATTGCTATCCGAAATTGCCTACAGTGGTATAATTCGCAATTTCTGTTTTACGTATCTTGATGCTCATCGCAAAGACATGAGAAAGTATAAGTCGGCTGATGAATTTATTTCGAAGTTTAATGTCACAGATGCGATGCTATCGGGATTGATTGAGATGGCGGAAAAGGAAGAGATTAAAATCAACCGACAGGTTGTCAAGAAAATCACGCCGCAATTAAAATCACGCATCAAAGGTCAGTTTGCTCGAAGCCTTTTCGACGACACTGCGATGGTTCGTGTTTCGCTGGAGTCGGATCCAGATTTCAAGAAAGCTTTGCAGGTAGCACTTGATTATAGGCAATACACTGAATTGCGCAAGCCTTAGTTTTTGCAAACTTCGGCAAGCCATTGTATAGCCGCTTCTCTGCTCTCAATATGCCCCATGTGCCCGGTATTTTCCGCAACAACTACGTTGGCAGAGGGGACCGATTCTATTTCAGATTTGATTTGGTCGTAGGGTATTGACTTGTCCTTCAGCCCTAGAAAATAGTATACAGGAAATCGGGCTTCCGCAAGCAGCCGAATATTATCCGGTCTTTCTATCATTACTTCATGAGCTGCGGTGATGCACTCGGCTGAAATATCTTCCTTAGCTGATTCAATCAGTAGATTCAACCGGTGTTCAAACAAGCCAAGACTGTCTTCGGCCAGCGTGTTGCGCAGCATAGTGCCGAGATACAAATCTTTGTTTTGTGATGCAGCCGCAATAGCTCTTTTGCGATCTTCGATTTTTTGAATGTTGTCGGCACCGGCTTTCGAATGAAAAAAACCGAGAGCAGCAATGCGTTCAGGGATCATCGAAACCAGGCTTGATGCCAAATAACCACCCATCGAATGACCTACTACTATCCAAGGAAGTGAATCGATTGGAATTTGTTGGATGATAGCTTCACAATATGCTTTGGAAGTATGATTGCTCGGTATTTCCTTGTGTGATCCATGACCGGGAATAGAGGGAGTTGTGACTGCAAGCGAATCATCATTCAAAGCTTCAATAAGCTCGTCCCACATGGAGGGACGCTCTGTAAACCCGTGTATCAATACAAGTCGTCGAGATGCATTCATACTGCTTCAGCGACAACTTCTTCAACGATATCGGGCATCTTCGCTTTCAATAGATTTTCGATGCCGCCTTTGAGTGTGGCAGTTGAGGATGGGCATCCGCTGCATGATCCTTTGAGTTGGACATAGACCTTCTTGTCGCGATAGGCCATGAAGTCGATGGCGCCGCCGTCGCTTTCTACCGCAGGGCGCACATACTCATGCAGCAGGAAGCGTATTTCATCGTCGTGCTCTGTTGGTTCAAACCCACTGTAGTCGAATGCATCTTTTATACTGGCTCCTGTATCGTTGCCTGCAGCTGCTTCGCGGGTGCGGTTTACCAATTCGGCAGGTATCGCGCTCACAGCAACTTCATTCTCCACTAGCCACTCCCTTATGTATTCGCGCAGCTGCTGTACAATCATTTCCCAGCCAAGTGATTCGTCTTTCAATACAGTAACATAATTGCCGCTAATGAAAACGCTTGTTACAAAAGGGAAATTGAAGAGCTCTTCTGCGAGATCAGATGAGCCTTTCGCTTCTGCTTTACTCCTATATTCAACCTGCAGCCCACCGACAATAAGCGCTCTGTCGGCAACAAACTTCATGGCCGCCGGATTGGGTGTCATTTCGGCGTACAAGGATGTCGGTATTTTTTTCGATGTTTCCATGCAACAAATTTCGGAAACTTCTCGGCGATTCCAGGGTTAAAATTTACCTCGATTCCCGGCAGAATGTTGTTGCGTTTTCTGAATATCTTTCACGCTTTGAATTAAACTTATCACCCATGCGTATTTTCTGCATTTGGCTTGCATTCCTGTCAGCATTAATTGCAAAGGCTCAGCCGACATTCCCCTACAATGGAATACTTCCGAAAGATGTAACCTCGGTCGCTTTTACTCATGCCACTGTTTTCATTGACTATCAAACCCGTGTAGATGACGCCACGTTGTTAATCGAAAAAGGTAAGGTAACGGCAGTAGGCAGCGCTGTTGCCATTCCGTCAAATGCAGTTGTTATCGATTGCAAGGGAAAATATATCTACCCTTCATTCATCGATTTACATTCCGACTATGGTTTGGCAGATGCTGCCCCGGCCAAGGGAAATGAGGGTGGACCGCGCATGCGCGGTGGTAGCGGAAATGAATCACCCAAAGGCGCGTTTGGATGGAATGACGCTATTAACGCTGACTACCAGGCCGCGTTGAATTTTACGTGCAAGGAAGAAGTTGCGAAAGAAATGCGCGGTGCCGGTTTCGGCGCTGTGCTAACTCATAAGATGGATGGTATCGTTCGCGGCTCTGGTGCATTGGTGACACTGGGCAGTCAGCCTCATCAGTCATTATTGAACCCAATGGCTTCCGGACATTATTCGTTCAACAAAGGCACAAGCACCACGGGATATCCTTCCTCGTTGATGGGTTCCATAGCCCTGTTGCGTCAGTCTTATTATGATGCCCAGTGGTACGCAAACGGCGGCAAATCGGAAGAGCGAAACCTATCACTCGACGCCATGAACACTCTTGCACTGCGGCCTTCTTTTTTCGATGCGGGTGACAAGTGGAATGTGTTCCGCGCCGACAAGGTGGGCGACGAATTTGGCATTCAGTACATTATTAAAACCAATGGAACCGAATATCAAAGATTGAAGGATGTTGCAGCGACCAAAGCATTTTTGATTGTGCCATTGACGTTTCCGGACGCCTATGATGTAAGCGACCCTTACGTATCGCGCCTAGTTAGTCTCGATGAGATGAAACACTGGGAATTGGCCCCTTCAAATTGTGCGATGCTTGCAGCACAGAAAATCCCCTTCGCGATTACAGGACACGGTTTGGGCGAGCGTGCTCAATTTTGGAAAAACCTGCGAAAGGCCGTCAAGCGCGGTCTTTCTGAACAAGAAGCATTGAAAGCGCTCACCTACACACCCGCCTTTTGGATAGGAGCCAATAAAGAATTGGGCACTTTGCAAAAGGGTGCGTGGGCCAACTTTTTTATCGCATCCGACAACATCTTCAACGAGTCTGCGATACTGCATGAAAACTGGGTGCAGGGCGAACAGTTTGTGATAGATGCCGCGAAAACAATTGATCTCGTCGGTAACTATGAATTGAAGCTAGCCAAACACACCTATGAATTGAAGGTAAAGGAAGTGGAGGGTAAAACAAAGGGTTCCATTCAACACGTGAAGGCAGGCAAGAGCGATGACGGCACAGCGAAAATGGATACGCTGAATTATAACGTTACCATTTCTTTGGTGAATGAGTTATTGACGATAGGTTTTGATGCATCCGATGAATTCTATTCCGGCATGCTTCGTCTCGCAGGCGACATTGCCTCTGATCGCGCGAGTTGGACCGGACGCGGTCAAGATGCTGCAGGGAATTGGATGGATTGGAGCGCCGTCATGAAGGCGAAGGAGGCCAAGAAAGAAGCAGAAGACAAAAAGGAGAATGGAGAAAAGAGAAAGGAGAATGAGACCCAGGATGTGATTGGTGATGTCATCTATCCTTTTACGGCGTATGGATCGAAAGAGCGACCCAAGGCTGAGACGGTTTTGATAAAAAACGCAACACTCTGGACGTGCGAAACCGAAGGCAAAATTGAAAACGGACAAATCCTCATTCATCAAGGAAAAATTATAGCGATCGGCAAATCGGTTGATGCGTCGAAGTATACCGGAGCAGAGGTAATTGATGCTCAAGGCAAGCACGTAACACCCGGTATCATTGATGAGCATAGCCACATTGCATTAGCTAGTGTGAATGAAGGTGAACAAGCGTGCACTGCGGAGGTAGAAGAAGCACGTGTAGTTTGGCCGGAAGACATAGACGTCTATCGCCAGCTCTCCGGTGGCGTCACCTGCTCGCAATTGCTTCACGGCAGTGCCAACCCTATCGGTGGACAAAGCGCATTGGTGAAATTGCATTGGGGCGGCAATGCCGAAGATATGCTAGTCGACAACGCTCCTGGGTTCATCAAGTTTGCTTTGGGTGAAAATGTGAAGCAATCGAACTGGTACAGCGACGGCACACGTTTTCCGCAGACGCGCATGGGCGTGGAGCAACTGTATTATGATCATTTCATCCGTGCACGAGAATATGGTATCGCTAACACACTGGCTTTGCAAGAAGCTGGAAAAAGCAGAAACACCAGACAAAACAATTCGCTTGATTACGTGTATTATCCGCGTGTCGATCTGGAAATGAAAGCCCTTTTGGAGATTCTTAACAAAAACCGCTTTGTCACCTGCCACAGCTATGTGCAAAGTGAAATAAATATGCTCATGCACGTGGCGGATAGTATGAAGTTTACGCTCAATACTTTCACGCATATTTTGGAGGGTTACAAGGTGGCCGACAAGATGAAGGCGCACGGTGCGGGTGCAAGTTCGTTCAGTGATTGGTGGGCCTACAAGTACGAAGTAAAAGATGCCATACCTCACAATGGAGCCTTGTTGCACGAGCAAGGAATCACAGTAGCCTTCAACAGCGATGATGCTGAGATGGCCCGTCGCTTGAATCAAGAGGCAGCCAAGGCGGTGAAGTATGGTGGTGTGAAAGAGGAGGAGGCGTTGAAATTTGTTACGCTCAATCCGGCAAAGTTGCTGCGCATTGATAATCGAACCGGAAGTCTTGCCGTTGGTAAAGATGCAGATGTGGTGATATGGACCGATCATCCATTGAGCATTTACGCGACCGCCGAAAAAACATTTGTTGATGGAATATGTTACTTCGACAAAGAGCGCGACGCACAGCTCCGAAATGAAATTAACACTGAGCGCGCACGAATCATTCAGAAAATGCTCAATGCCAAGGGAGCGGGTGAGCCGGTGCGCACGCCGGGCATCAAAGACAAGAAGCACTTCCACTGCGATACGCTCGACCAAACTTCACAAGGTATTTCTTTTAAATAATTTGCTACCATGAGAACAATTCTCTTCATCATATCACTTGGGTTCTATGTTTCAGTTATCGCTCAGCAAAACCCAACAGTTGCTCCGGCGCAAACACGTTCTATACTTATCATGAACGCTACTGCGCATATCGGCAATGGAAACGTAATTGAAAATGCAGCCATCGGATTTCGCAACGGGAAACTGGATTTAGTGGCCGATGCACGCACTATTCGCCTTGCGGCAAATGCCTATGACGAAACCATCGACGCATCGGGCAAGCAAATCTATCCGGGATTTATAGCTACAAATACAACGCTTGGATTACATGAGCTGGACGCAATTCGCCCGGCCAATGATGTGGCTGAAACAGGAAGTTACAAGCCGGGAATTCGCTCGGCTATAGCCTATAATACAGATTCTGAAATTATTCCAACAGTGAGGCTCAATGGTGTTTTGATGGGACAAATAACACCGCGTGGCGGCGTCATTAGCGGCACCTCATCAGTCATGCAATTTGATGCATGGAACTGGGAAGATGCTTTGGTAAAGGCGGATGATGGTGTGCACTTGAATTGGCCGGGAGTATTTCATAAGCATTACGACAAGGGCAAAGTCAATGTGGAAAAGATAAAAACGTATGATCAGCAGCTGCGCGAGATACACACGTTTTTCAATGAAGCCCGCGCCTATTGTGCGGTAAAGAATCCGGCTATTCAGGAATTGCGGTTTGAGGGTCTGCGTGGAATATTCGACGGTTCACAGCGCCTTTATGTGCATGCCGATGATGCGAAGGCGATACAGGAAGCACTCAATTTTAAAGTAAGTCAGAATATTGCCGGTATGGTGATAGTGGGAGGTTATGACGCACACTTAGTAGCAAACGAGTTAGTGGCGAACGGTGTCCCTGTGCTGCTTCGCAGAGTGCATGAATTGCCGATTTATGCCGAAGACGATATCGATTTGCCTTTCAAGCTTCCTGCTTTGCTCTTTAAAGCAGGTGTTCAGTTTGCTTTGCAAAACGAAGGTGATATGGAACGCATGGGAGTGCGAAACCTGCCTTTCTTTGCGGGGACTGCGGTGGCCTACGGATTACCCTACGAAGAAGCCGTTCGCTCACTGACTGAGTCGCCTGCCAAAATACTTGGCATCGACGATCGCTGCGGAACGCTCGAAGTAGGCAAGGATGCCACGTTGTTTATCTCCAACGGCGATGCACTGGATATGCGCACAAATGCACTATCGCATGCTTTCATTCAAGGTAGAAGTATTGTCTTACGCAGCAAGCAAACCGATCTATACGAGAAGTACAAGCAGAAATACGACGGACAGAGAAAGTGATAACCCGCAGTGTGAAATTGACTTTCTAAATCCGAATAAGGATTAGCGACTAATTTCGCTGCACTAATTATTCTGTTGAAATTACGCGCCGAACATATTATCAAGCAATACGGACAACGCACTGTAGTCAAAGGTGTTTCCTTTGAAGTGAATCAGGGCGAGATCGTTGGTCTGCTGGGTCCGAACGGAGCAGGTAAGACCACCAGTTTTTACATGGTGACGGGCTTGGTAAAACCCAATGAAGGACACGTGTTTCTCGACGACATTGATATAACACGCGAACCGATGTATCGCAGGGCGCAGCTGGGCGTAGGTTATTTGCCCCAAGAGGCTAGCGTCTTTCGCAAGTTGTCTATAGAGGATAATATCAAGGCAGTGCTGGAAATGACCAAGCTCACGAAGAAGGAGCAAGGTGAAAAGTTGGAATCGCTGCTTCAGGAGTTTGGCCTTACACACAAGCGAACCTATATGGGTGGGACGTTGAGTGGAGGTGAGCGCCGCCGCACGGAGATTGCGCGTGCATTGGCCACCGACCCCAAGTTTATACTTCTCGATGAACCGTTTGCGGGCGTAGATCCAATCGCCGTTGAGGATATTCAGAAAATCGTCTATCAATTGAAGCAGCGCAACATAGGCGTGCTCATTACCGACCATAATGTGCAGGAGACACTCTCCATCACGGACCGTGCTTATTTGCTGTACGACGGACAGATATTGAAAGCTGGAACCGCAGAAGAGCTAGCCGCCGACGAACAGGTGCGCAAGGTATATCTTGGTCAGAACTTCGAGTTGCGGAAGGTGAAGGTGAGTTGAAAAACCTCCTTACGAGAGCGCATAACATGGAGGGTAGCAAATATTCGCTATTTGCAAGATTTGAGAGTTGGGTTACGTTTGCCTTCATCACCAAACCTTAAAAAACCAATGAAAAGAATTATTACACTCAGTTTTTTGCTGTTCTCTTTCGTGTCTGCCTCTGCACAAGATCTTCAAAGCGCGATTGCAACTCGATTGTTTCATTTCGAAAATAATGAGTTGGCAGATTCATCAGCGGAACAACTGACACCACTGAATTATGGAAGTGTTGGCGTTTACACAGGATCGATGAAATATACGATGGCTTTTGAAGGTGTATACTACCAGGCTTTTTATGGGTACGACAAGATTTTTTTCCGAAAGAGTTTAGATGGCAATGTGTGGAGTGAAGCCGTAACCGTGACGGATACTACAGTTACGGGCTATACAGAGTTCCATCCGAATATTTCTGTCTGGAGAAACGGCGATGACATCCATGTGGGTATTTCATACATCGACTCAAGTCAGCCATTAGAGCAACTACGATTTGTGAAAAGCACGGATGGCGGCCAAACCTTTCAAAGTTCAGTTGCTTTGAGTAATCATTCAGATAGTAATAGCATTATGAACTGTGGTTTTAGTGCGAAAGGGGATACTTTACTCGCAACCTGGACACGATATGATGGCTGGGGCTGGTTGTATCTTTGGGAAAGCCATAGTTTCGATGGCGGTTTAAGCTGGAGTGCCCAACAAACAGTCTATACGGGTTGGCAGTATACGTTTGTGGGTGATAGTGATATAGATGATAACGGAGACTTCTATGCAGTAATTTGTGCCGACTTAGGTTGGCGTGTAGAGCTGGTAATGGTAAAATCGACCGATTTTGGACAGACGTGGACACAAACGACTCCGGCTACAGACCTTGGTTCTCCCAATACATCTACGAACGCTCAGCTGCTGGTAGAGAATGGAATCATTTACATCAGCGCAACACATAGCTACAGTTATTTAGATAATATTAATCTTCACAGAAGTGAGGATGCCGGTCAAACATGGTCAACCATTCCGGTATCGGATAGTGATTCACTGCATGTGAGTAACATCGGTAACGGAACAATTCACTATTGTCACACTGCTGTTGCTAAAGGCGGCGG